>Ga0105048_10011955_pt1 | contig 13649 bp, 10 predicted proteins | sample MAT05_FD_78382 | JGI IMG/M metagenome (GOLD analysis project Ga0105048, IMG submission 78382) | Freshwater microbial communities from Lake Fryxell liftoff mats and glacier meltwater in Antarctica - MAT-05 | ecosystem: Environmental > Aquatic > Freshwater > Ice > Liftoff microbial mat | place...
ACTTTCAACTTTCAACTTTCAACTTTCAACTTTCAACTTTCAACTTTCAACTTTCAACTTTCAACTTTCAACTTTCAACTTTCAACTTTCAACTTTCGAACTTTCCGCCTCTGAATCGACAACGATAGCGGCTTCAATGACTCGCATGGTGCGCCAACGACCACCGAGGAAGCGCAGCCAGAACGCTATCGCCAGGATCACGACATAGGCCGTTGCGAAGGCCCAGGCGGCTTGCAGACCCCACCCATACTTCCAGCAGAAATAGGTTGGGATCACCATGATCGGCCAGGAGAGGACGATGGCGAGGAACGTAACGTAGCGTGTATCGCCCGCACCACGAAGGGCGTAGGCGTAGATGATGTTCGCACCGTCCGCCAGCGAGTAGCCCGCGACGAAGCGGAGCAGGATCGGGATCAGCGGCCCGACTGCGGCCCAGTCCTCCGGCTTCATCTCGGCCTTGAACGGCGCGATCATCACGTTCGGCACTGTGAAGTAAAGAATGGCCAGCACGATCATGTACAGGGTTGCAAGCAGAGCACCGGCATGGGTGGTACGTGCGGAGAGATCCGGTCGCGATTCACCCTGCCGACGACCGACGAGCACTTCCACACCCTGGCCCAAACCCATCACCGGCAGGAACGTCAACAAATTCAGCGAGAAGGTTAGCGTGCTGGCGGCCAGCTCCGCACGGCCGAGGTTGCCGATCAGCAAGATGAAGATGGTGAACGCCAGCCCTTCCATGCAGAACTGTGCGCCATTTGGCAGGCCGTAGTACATGAGTCTGCGGAAGAGGACGCCATCGAAACGCCAGCCGGATACGGTGCCGTAAATGGCGCGGAACTTCGGGCGGAAGAAGAGCACGAGGCCGAGTACCGCCGAGACCGTGCTGCCGATCGCCGCTGCCAGGCCCGCGCCAAACATCGCGGCTTCCGGGTTCTCGCGATTCCACAAGATCAGAGGCACGGCACACGCCGCGTTGACAGCGGCCCCAAGGCCGTTGATCGCCAACACCGTCCAGCTTTGTTGTCGGCCCGCGAAGAACGCACTCACGGCAGCGACGAGCAGCATCGGCAGCGCGGAGAGACTTAGCCCGTGGAAGTACGCCGATTCCAGTACCTTCACCGCCGGATCGTGATCGGTCCAACCGATAATCGCATCCACGAAGGGAATGAAGAGCGGGAAGATTAACCCGGCGATGAGTGCGAAATAGAGTCCTTGCCAGACGACCGGCCCGACGCGGCTCGGTCGACCAGCACCGGTGTATTGAGCCACGAACACGGTCACATACAGCACCGTGAACTGGAACAGCGCCATCGGCGTCCAGAAGTAGCCGATCGTCGGCATGGCGGCAGCGACAGCATCCGGGCTTACCGCCGAGATAAAGATGCGGTCGATGAAGACCTGGATCGTGGTGAAGCTGGCGCTGAGAATAAAGGGGAACGCCAGCTGCAAGAGTTCGCGCGCCGCTTCGGGCAGCGATTGCGGGCCAGGGTCGAGTGGCGGCGTGGAACCGGCGACCACTGCGGCGGCGTCAACTTGCACAGTATGCGAATCCGCATGAGGCGATGTCAGGATGGACTCGGACATTCCGCCTCGGGACATGGTGATGCAGGAGTGGAGATATAAGCAGCAGTAGTCTATTCGGCAGTCTCGATGTCTTCCGGCAATTGTCGCGCAGAGTGAATCACCGCGATGACATCGATTCTGTCTGAACGAACTCTGTAAATGATCCGGTATGGCACTGCGAGCAGTTCACGAATCTCTTCCTTGCCATATTCGGGTACTTCAGCCCCAAGCAACGGAAATAGTTTGAGTTCCTTCGTTCTCTGGCTGATTTTGTCAACCATGCGAAGCGCGTCTATGGTGGACTGCTTCGCAATATTCATGCACACCACGTAGGTGGCGCTTCGCTGTTTTAGTCATTACGACTTTCATTCTGGTAGGCCGTAAGATTTACGGATATCTCCCATAGATACGACCCGGCCGGCTTCACTATCCGCCAAGCCTTCCTCTATCGCTTGGCGGACATAGATGAGATATCGAAGATCTTCCCACGTCGCGTCAGGCGCTAACTTCTCAATCAGCTTTTTCGCTTCTTCTTTGATCTTGTTTTCCATGTCAGCGCTCCGTGAAAAGATCTCCCACACACAGTTTAGCATTACTTGATCTGCAAAATCCAGATGTTGCGGTACTGGACCGGATGGCCGTGATCTTGCAGCAAGATCGGGCCGGGCTTGCTGGGGTCGCCGCCCATGCCTGCGGTGGTGTTGTCCTTCTCGACCTTCACGTCGTCGTGGACCTTCACGCCATTATGATGCACAGTCATGTGTGTCGGCTCGGTCTTCTTGCCGTCGGTCCCGAAGGTGGGAGCGGTGAATTCGATGTCGTAACTCTGCCAGATGGTCGGTGCCTTGCATTCGTTGGTCTTCGGCGGGTAGATGTCGTAAATGGCCGCGCAGTCGTTCTTCCCGCTCTTCAGGCCATAACTATCGAGGATTTGCACTTCATACCGGCCTTGAGGATAGACGCCGGAGTTGCCACGACCCTGGCCCTTGTTGGTCGGTTCGTATGGCACGCGGAATTCGACGTGCAGCTTGAACTTACCGCCGAACTTTTCCTTCGTAACGATGTCTCCGTGGCCCTTCACTCCTTCCCATGTGCCGTCTGCGATCTTCCACTTCACTTCGGACTTGCCGTCTTTCTTGGTCCAGGCGTCCGCCGATTTGCCATCGAAAAGCACGATGGCGTCCTTCGGTGGTGGCGTGGATTCGACATCCTTCAAGTCTTCCGGCTTGGCAGCCTTGAAGGCGTCGTCCAGTTTCCACTGGGCGAACGACGGAGCCGCCGCGAAGGCGAGCACAATGAGCGGGAGAGTGGAGCGGAGCATGGGAGAGTACCTTGGGGTTGTCAGACAAGTGGCTAATGACCAATCCTGGCAAGTAACTCTGTTGTACTCAGACCAGGTATAAGTGGCAGGTATTCGATGCGACCGCCATAACCTTCGACGATGCCACGTTCTGGTACGGGGCGGCCATGTGGCGGGGCGTACTCGGCACCTTTGCAGTGGATATCTGGTTGAAGCTTGGCGAGAGCCGCTTCGGGCGTTGGCTCGTCGAAGACGATGACGAAGTCGACACATTCCAATGCCGCGAGCATGGCGGCACGTTCATCTTGTTTCATGATCGGCCGGGTTGGCCCTTTGTAACCGCGCACGGACGTATCGCTATTGAGGCCAACAACCAGCACATCGCCGAGTGCCCGTGCCTGTTGCAGGCTGCTCACATGCCCAGGGTGAAGCAAGTCGAAAGTGCCATTCGTCCAGACGACGACATGGTGAACTTGCCGCGCCTGTTCCCGGGAGACAAGTAAAGTTGGCCAATCGACGAGTTTCTGGCGGGGTTTCCACATGATGTTGTTGTACGACTCTATGGTGGTTTTTGGCGATCATTGGACTTTGATGCATTACGGTCCGCGTGACACGCAAGCAAGTATACCGATGGCACACCCGCTTTCGCGTATGACTAACAAGAGAGATCTTGCTCCGCAGTGGCCCTCATTCACGAGCAATTGAACAAAGATAGTAGCAAAACTGCCCGTCATTTCGCGTGGGATCTCGATTCGGGCCATTCGATGCAAGTTCATGGTGGGCATAGCCGCTCAAATCACAGTCGCACTTTTCAGGGGGTGTGTGTGCAAAACTTGGTGAAAAGACGAGCCACAGGCAGAATAACGCCGGCGAGGTGTTCCCGAATGCGTCGACTGTGTTACTCCCAATCCTTGCAAAGCGCACAATCCACCTCAAGACAGCTTCTCTAAACGTCCGAAATTATCCAAGTAAGCACACTGTTCGCCTTGAGGCCGCCATGAAGCCCATGTGGAAAAACCTTCGTGTGAAGGCACTACTGGTCGGCTGCGTGGGGCTGACAACAGGGTGCGCCCGCGATCGAATCGTGGTTCAGGGCGCGAACATGCCGAGGGGTGGCGGCCCGTCGGATGTCAGTTCCACCGTGGCACTATCCGCGACACAACCCACAGCAACGCCGCGCGATGGCAAGCCGACGACCTTCGATTTGCCATCGGCCATTCCCGGCTCGGAAGCGCCTGCGGTACGGGCACCTCGTTTCGGCAATGATGCCACGCCCGCGGAGCGCGATGAAGCGATTCGCAAGCTCTACCCGGAAGTGACGCCAGTGGCACTCGCGGTGCCTGCAACCACGGAACCCGGCCCGCGATCGCTCGGCGACTGGCAACAAATCGCGATGGCGAACAGCCCAAAGATTCGCCAGGCCCAGGCCGATGCCGATGCGTCGTATGGTCAGGTGATTCAAGCTGGATTACACCCGAACCCAACCGTAGGTTACCAGGCCGACCAGTGGCAACCTTCGTTAAAGATTCCGCCGGGCAACACTGGCAGCGGTGCTGGGCAACAGGGCGGGTTCATCAACCAGCTCATCAAGACGGCGGGTAAGTTGAGCCTTACCCAGCAGGTCGCTGGTTTCGATTACATCAACGCGCTGGTGGCGGTCCGCAAAGCTCAGGTGGATGTGACGGCCCAGGTTCGCGCGGCGTATTTCTCTGCGCTCGTCGCCCGCCAAAGTCTCGAAGTATACACCGCCGTGGCGACCCTGGCGGACGAGGTTTACAAGCTACAATTGAAGCGAGTTGCTGCGGGGGTTGCTACAGGATACGAGCCATTCCAGTTTCACGCTCAGGCAGTGCAGGCGCGAAATGCCGTCGCCTTGGCGGAGGCCACTTACAAGGCCGCGGTGAAGCAACTTGCCGCAGCCGCCGGTCAGCCAGATTTGGCGACCGCGCCGCTGGCTGGTCGTGCTGACATTGCCGCCCCGATTCTCGATGTGGATGTGGTAAAGGCCCGATTGCTGGACCAGCACACGGACCTGCTCACGGCTCGCAATCAGATTGCTCAGGCACAAACGAACCTGCTTCTTCAACGCCGCTTGCCCATTCCGGACTTGCAAACGAACACCTATCAGCAATACGACAACCTGGCGCAGACCTACCAGTTCGGCGTGCAACTCGGCATCCAGATTCCGGTCTCGGACCGCAACCAGGGGAACATCCGCACGGCACGCTCGAAGATCGTCTCCGCTGGCGAAGCACTGCGAACTACCGAGAACGACCTGTTGGGTCGACTCGCGGAAGCCTTCGGTCGTTACGAAGCAAATGTGAAGGTGGCCCGCACTTATCGCGAGCAAATCCTCCCGGATCTCACGCAGGTGTATCGCGGCGTGGTACGACAGTATCAGGTTGAACCCGACAAAGTCGGATTCAATGATATCGTGGTATCACAGCTGAATTTGGTGCAGTCGTTGCAAGCCTATCAAAGTGCGCTCGACGCCCAGTGGAAAGCGGTCGTGGATATGGCCGCCCTTGGCCAACTCGACGAACTGTATCCGGCCAATTAGCCGTGCGCTGATAACTGTGCAGCGCTCGGCTCCGCCTCGCGGCTAATTAAATCACTCTTTCGGTGTGGGTGGCGGGTCGGTCATCAGATCGGTCTCTTTCGGCTTCTGCAATGGGGCGGCTTTTTCCAGATCGGCTACCGATTCGCCGCCGGCGCGGGTGGACATGGCACGGAAGATTTTCGGATCGACGCCTTCCTTCACCCAACGCACGGAGCCATCGCCCATGAGCACATGCGTGCCGCGACCGTTCGCACCGGGCGAGGCGAATTCCTTGAATGGGTCGCCGGTATCGTCGATGCCAACGGTGGTGGAGCCGCCGCCGGCAATCCAGGGCCGCTGATGCGTGGGCGGAACTTGAATCATGTAGATGGTGTTCGACAGGCCATCGGTCACATCGGCTGGTTTGGAAGACCAATCGTAACCGACCATGCCGACGAGTTTCTTGGCGTTCGGGTTGTTCGGATCGAGTCTGGCCGCATCGCGGCCAAGTCCGGAAACACCAACGTAGTTGGTGGCACCGAGCGTGCGACCGGGTGCCAATTCATGCGTCGCGCGCCAGTCGGCTGAGCTGTAGGTTGGCACCAAGAACTCGGGCACCCAGGTCTCGGCAGCCGGGAGATTCTCCTTGGCGTACCAACCGTAACGTTGGTCCTGGATGCTTGAGCGCAAGCCAGCCTTACCCATGTAAGGCAGCAACTCCGCGAGGAAGCTGACCCGCTGTTCCGGTGGGTACGGCAGTCCAAACCGCTCGGCCTTGGCGTCTCGTGTGAGTGTGCCGCGTGGGAACTGTTCGCGTTCCTTGACGATCTTTGGGAAGGTGGCGGCGAGGGTAAACCAGTTGGTTTCGCCGGACCGCACCGCCATCTGGACTCGCACCTGACCGCATATCCGCGCGACCGCTGGCGCGATGGTCGAGTTCCATTTCTCCTCCCGCCAGAGCAAGTTGGCATCGACGAACAGGACCGTATCGACGATGCGAAGTTCCAACTTCGACGAGTTCTCGGGCGTCAACTGGCCGCCCGTCATCGGAATGCCACCGATAGGTGGACTGGTCATCGGCGGGTCGCCAGGTTGCAGTTGCGACTTCACTTCGAGCGGAAAGCCAGCGTAAGGTTGGAACGCCGGGCTAAGCAGGTTGAAGGCCGGCAGGAGCATATCCGTCACCGACTTGCGGGCGTCTTCGTTCGTCTCGTAATCGAGATACGCCGTGCCCATGACCCGCTGTTTACCAAGGCGAGTGAGCGAGACGCCGATAACCCGAAACTGATTCAGCACTTGCGTAAGCAAAGGGGCCAGTTCGGGATTGGTCTCGCGGAAATCGAGTTCGCCAACTTGCCGCTTGTCGACGGTCTCCACGAAAATGAGCGCTGCCGGGTCCTTGGTTTCGTCGTCGAGTTCGTTCACCGCCTTCTTCAGGTTCGGCTCGATCGTGCGGAACGTTGGGTTCGAGTTCGGGTTCTTCTTCACCGGCGCGGTCGTAGGTGGTGTGGTGGGTGGCGTCGTTGGCGGTGGAGTTGTTGGCGGCGTCGTGGGTGGAGTGACGGGTGGGGTCTCTTTCAACAACTCGCTCTTAAATGGCGGGAAGCCATCCTCCTTCAACGTTTCGAGGTAGGTTGCGAGTAATTCCTTGTCGGCGATCAACAACGTGCGTGTGTCGTAGACGCAGATGGCGAGTGGCCGCTCCGCTGCCGGTTTCATCCCCGGTGCGATCTGAGCGCTGGCGAACATCGATTCTTCACCGAGCACGCTGACGGCCCGAATGAATGGGTTCGATTGGATCAGGTAAAAATCCCGCCCCTTGATCGTCTTCTCCGACTTCTTCTCGGGGTTCATCCGCTCGATGAGTTTGTCGCTTTCGACGGAGGTCCGGGTGCGGATAACGGTGAACGGCGAGCGATCCGGACCCACGATGCTATAGATCATCCGGTCCGCATCGCCGATATCGAACGTCATGGAACTGCGGAAGAGATCGCGCATGGGCTGATCGAAGATCGACGACAGCAGTGGAGTGCGTGCGAGGTCGTCGAATCGCAGATAGGCCAGGGCCCGGGTGTCGCCGGGAAGCAGGTTAGTGATGTCACGTTGGCCGTCATCGGTGCGGGGCTTCGGCTTTGTTGGGTCGACGGGGTCCGGTGGTTTCACGGGTTCAATCGTGGTTGGTACGGCTGTCGTTGAGGGTGTCTGACCCCTGACCGGTGGTGGCTTGGTCGTAACCGGTGTGGGGTTGTCGTCCTTAAAGAAGAAGAACCAGGCCCCGCCGCCCAGTGCGGCGAGCGCAAGCACGCCGATAATCACGCCGACCGTGGTCTTCGATTTCTTCTTGGGCTTCTCGCCCTTGGCTTTCTTACCTTTGCCGTCGCCCTTCTTCTCTTTCCCAGGCGTGGCTTTCGCATCCGCCGCATCGTCTTCTTCGGACTGCGGCTGTGGGCAGACAAAACGAAACTTGCACTTCGGGCATTCGATTTTCTTGCCTATCGACGCAGAACTGCGAACCACGATGGGCACGGAACAACTCGGGCAGTCTACCTTGATCCGCACATTCGACATGGGAAGACTCCCGAATAACTGTGACGTTGCGCAGGCGCGACGCCCCAACAAGAATGACAGAAGTCATCCTATCCACCGGTACCAGCAATCGGCAAAGGCAAATTCAGGTTGAACTTACGGCGAAATGGTCAACCCAGGGCGGAAAATCGGAAGTGAGGCGCTCCCGATATTGGGTTGGTAGCCGCGAGCGTAGCGAGCGAGATTCGACCAGCCGCGCTCGCTACGCTCGCGGCTACCGATCACTCACTCCACCGCGAGGGCCTCGATAACTGCTGCGAGCAGCTGCTCGATGCGAAACGGTTTTGTCAGCAGCACGATCCGTCCACTTTTCGACAGGCCTGTAGCGAGTTCGCGGTCAATGTAACCCGTGGCCAGCACGGCAGGCAACCCTGGTCGTTGCTCGCGCAGTCGGCGTATCACTTCCGTGCCCGATACACCAGGCATGATCATGTCCACAATGACCAAGCAGATGGGAAGATTTCCATCTTGTAATTCCGTCAGGGCGGCAAGCCCATTCGCCGCAGACACTACCCGGAAGCATTCTTCTTCCAGCACGGATCCTATCAGTTCACGGATATTGGCTTCGTCATCCACAACTAGCACGTTACGGCCATCGCCGATTCTTGGTGCATTGGTTGCAGTTTGGGCAATTTTTTCCGAGGTAGTATCGGTGACCTGGATGATTTCTGGCGACGGTTCCCCAGTTTCCTCTCGATGGACAGGAAACAAGACTTCCACCGTGGTGCCCCGGTTCACCTCGGAAGTGATCCGCACGCCCCCCTTGTGCCCACGTGCAATGCCAAGAACCGCTGCCAGACCAAGGCCACGCCCGGTGAATTTGGTCGAGTAGAACGGGTCGTAGATCTTGGCCAGAACCGCTTCGGGAATGCCGCAACCACGATCGACGACACGCAATACAACGTACTCGCCCGGCGAGGGTGCAGGCGAATACGCCAGGCGATCGTCGGCAGTCAACGTCAGCGTGCTCGTTTCAATCCGGATCGTTCCCGAACCATCGAGTGCCGGGTAGGACTCGGCGGCATTCGCCACCAAGTTGAGTAACAGTTGCCGACACTGGAATGGCTCGATGTTGACGAGCGGTGGGTCGACCGCGAGGTGAAATGTGATGTTGGCGGAACGGCTGACTGTGACCAACGCTGGGCCCGATTCCAAAACCAACGCCGACAAATCCAGCGGCCGCAGGAAGAGCAAGCCTGTGCCAGCATAGGCGGTCAACTGACGACACAAATCCGCCGCACGTTGGCCAGCGGTTTCGATACTCTGCAAGTTCGCATATAAGGCATCGCCAGGCTGGCAATTCGATCGCACTATCGCCGCATTTCCGAGGACCACGGTTAACAAGTTATTGAAGTCGTGGGCGACGCCACCAGCAAGAACGCCGAGGCTCTCGTAGCGGCGTGTTTCTAGTAATTGAAGATCGACTGCGCGTCGTTCTTCTTCGTCTCGTTTGCGCTGACTGATTTCCGTTGACAGTCCGACGATTCGAGTGGGTGTGTCGTCTTCGCGCAGAAGACTCGCCTGGAGGAGGAACCAGCGTGGCCGATTCATGGCATCCACGGCGGCACTGCGAAATTCAATCCTCAACTCCTGAATCTCATTGTCGGGAGGCGAATTGATGTCATCGACAAATACAGAACGGATACATTCGCGATCTTCCGTATGGATGACGCGAAGTGCCTGCACGTCCTCGATCGAATCGCAAGGCTCGTCCAGGCCATAAAAGCCCCCTTGAGGCTGCGAAAAGTAACTCTTGCCGGTCCGTAGGTCGTAGTCCCAGGCCAGTGTGTTGGCGAAGCGCATCGCGGTCAGAAGCCGCTCCTGACTGCGAGCCAATTCGGCCTGAGCGGTTTGCATCTCCGTCAAATCCTGTGTCAGCGACAAGACGGATGTCGCCTTGCCGTGCTCGTCGAACACGATGGAATTGTGCCACTCGCAGATCAGCACGCGGCCGCTCTTATGGTAATTGCGATTGATGGAGACATTGCGCGGTTTCACTTGCGAAGTGAGTTCCTGGATCACTTCCGTGACGCGAGCAGCGTCGGCCTCGTGGACAAATCGCCATTCGTGGGGCATCTTCCCCAGCACTTCCTCTGCGGTCCAACCAAAGATCGCTTCGGCTTGCCCACTCCAGCGTGTCAGGCGGAATTCCTCACCCCATTCGATTACGGCCAGCGTCGTGTTGGCAATGTGTTGCGACAATATTCGATCGGCCCGGCGGGATCGCTCATCGGTTTCCTTGACGGCGGTGATGTCGACGAGCACGCCTGAGAAATAGGGCGTTCCATCGGGTGTGTACCGGGGGAAATCTTGCCCCCAAAGCCAATGAATCTTGCCGGAGCGGGGTGCCCGGTAGCTAAATTCCGATGTCCAGGCGGCGTGATTTCGGGTGGATTCTTCCAATCGAGTGTAAAACTCATTTTCATCCGTATCGACAAGTGGCAAGCTTCGCGTTTGTAGCTGGTGGGTGATTTCTTCAGCCGTGGCTTCGAGCAAATCTTCGGCCCCCTCAGACAAGAACACGAGCCGAATGGAACCGTCCGCGTGGGGCCAGGTCTCATAGAGAATAGAAAAGAACGGAGTACCCGGGCGTAGAAAGGCTGACAAAGCTTGATGTGACATGTCGCACGCTAGGGCAATGCGGATAGCGGGATATGAACAATGTACAAGGCTTGCGCCTCAGTTGTCACGCATGATACGACATTTTGTTAGCCCGACGCGCAAGCGAGGGACAGGTGGTTATCGATCCGTGGTAGGTTGTACTAACCCAACCTCCCTCGCTTGCGCGTCGGGCTAACAAGATGATTCCATTTATTGAGATGCTCCGGTTTATTTGGCGGGAGTGGTTGCAAGTGATTCGACGTGGTCGAGTTGCTTGCGTTGGCCAATCGCAATTAACGTGGCTTCTGCTTCAATGACCACATCACCTTGTGGGGCATATAGCAATTCGCCATTCGGACGCTGAATACCGACGATGATAACGCCGTACTCCTGGGTCAGTCGAATTTCACGAAGCGAGCGACCCGCGACCGAACTGCCAGGCGCAACGAGGATCTCTTCCATTTGTAAATCGAGAAACTCATGGCGGGTGGTCATCTCCATGAAGTGCAGCACGGTCGGCCGGAGCACGGCCTGCACGGCCCGGTGTCCGCCAGAAAGATACGGCGAGATGACTTTATTGGCCCCGACTTTAAGTAGCTTCGCCTCCGCTTCTTCTTCCTCGGCACGCGCCACGATCATCAGTTGTGGGTTGAGTAGTCGGGCGCTCAAAGTGATATAAAGATTGGCGGAATCGGATCCGACAACGGTAATCAATGCCCTGGCCCGTTCGATCCCGGCCTTTCTCAAAACTTCATCTTCCGTGGCATCGCCGCTGATACGGAGGCCCAACGAGTAAGAAATGTCCATGTGCACAGGTTCGATGTCGACCACGACGAACCGTCGCTTCTGCCTTTCGAGTTCATCGCAAACGATCTTCCCCATGCGGCCGAAACCACACACAATCAGGTGATCGCGCTGACTGGCCAATTCGGCTTCCATCCGTTCCCTCCCAAGTATTTCCTTGAGTTCCCCGCTGACCACCATGCGGACAATTTCGCTGGCGAAGTACGCGAGTGTAAAGATGCCGCTGTAGGCAAGAATTACCGTGAACAACCTGCCCGCCGTTGAGAGCGGGTAAAGCTCTCCATAACCGATGGTCGCAAGGGTGATGGCGGTCATGTAAAAGCCATCAAACATCGTCCACGGCGGACCTTCGATCAGCGGGTAGCCCAGTGTGCCTATGAGCTGCAACGTGGTGATAATCAGGATGGCTTTTCGCAATCTTTTAGGGAATCGCAAACTCACCGCACGCCAGATGAGCCTGGGCAAGTTGGTGATTCGCCGGATTCGCGTTTGCTGGCTCATACCGGCCTGCTCTCGGGCATCACAATTCGAGTCAGGGCCGCATCGCAATTCTCAAGCAGCTTCTGTCGCCAGCGTTCGTCGATGTAAGTGCCACGTTCCACGGCCCATTCGCGGGTTTGCTCCACGCAACGCCGTAACGCAGCAAGTGAGGACGCTCGACGTGTTAGTGGTTGGCCTTCGATGTTCACAACCACTGGCGATGTGTGCGCGAACGCGCCATTGGTTCCGATACATCGCGCGGCTAACCAACCTGATTTTGCGAATGGATGCTGCAACTCCGCGTTTGCGGTGAAGAGCCTGTCATGAGTGGCAGGCACAGTCGAGATCACTTCGCCATCGAGTAGGATTTCGAGTTTGTCGAACAGCGCCATGGATTGCACGTCAGCGTGAATTCCAACCATCTTTGACGACGCCTCATGGCTGATTGTAAACTCCACTATCGGTCCCGTAGTTACGTAAGTCCGCCCTGCTCGCACCGCGTCGATCCATGTAGCGTAGGTCGATTCGCCATCTACCTTCGCATAGGTCCGCATCGCCCCAAGAGGTACGCGGTTGTTATCTTTACCACTGCCACCGATCAGCGGCACGGCGAATCCAGCATTCCACAGGTGATACAACCACGGCACCAGCGGCTGCAAACGCGGCTGAGCATCGACTTCAATCGCATCGATCTTGCCGAGGATGAGCGCGACCAGAGCTTCGCCACCGAGCAATCCCGCATCCGCTCGGAAGGCATCGACCCACACCGTCAGCCCTTTTTTGCGATGGCACTGGTCGCACCAATCGCACAGACTCCAGTCATCCGTGCTTTCCGGGTCGCCGTAGGCGATCGGGTAAATAGCGCGGTGGGCATGCAGCAACGCGACCCGACCCAGCGCCCGATGTGAGTTCAGCGTGTTCACGACTACCTGCCGACCATCGGCGACGATCGCCGCGTTCTGCCCGGAGAACGCCGCCAAGTTCGTGAGTGTGGCGTAGGTATTGCCATCACGTGCCAGCATCGTGTGCCAGCGAGCGAGCAAGTTTACGACCGAGATGTCTTCCGCTGCCGCTTCAAGCAAGGCATCGTGTGGGGTGAGAAAGTGGGTTCGCGAATCACCTGAAATCCAGCCATCTTTGACCGTATCAATCCAGCGTGTCATCTCGAACCGCAGTGCCATCTGCCCGGCTCCGAGAGTAACGGTGCGATCGAGTATTTCATATTCCGGCCCTTTCGATGCCTGGATTCGCAGTGGCACGCCAGCGGGAAGTGCGATTTCACATGAGCCATTAATGATGGTGAATAGCTCTTTGCCCAGTTGCAGATGCCCGCCGACTTGCTCGCCAACACCTGTGGGAAACGCCGCCAGCCGACCGAACGGCATGTAATGATTACCAGCCGCATCGGCGATACGAAGCCGCACCGGCGTCGGCCGCTTGGTTGTGGCGTCAGTGATTCGAAGGTGGATGGTGAGCATGTTGAAATTCTATTTAGCCGAGCGCCGGATAGTTACATCGCTCGGCTAAATATCAACGCGACGAGTTTTGGTTAAGCTGGAGATTCATGGTCAGTTTTCAGGTGGCTTCCATCTGCGATAAACATGAGATTTTAGTGCTTTACGTTGAGCTATGTATTCAACGTAAACCGGATGGGTTTTCAAAGCCCATATGTCTAACAGCATTTTCGAATCTTGTGCACAAAACAAGATAAACGATCCAAATCTCAATAGTGGAAACCCAGATCGCTTTTCGACCGATACCAGCAAAGTACCC
>Ga0105048_10011957_pt1 | contig 13648 bp, 9 predicted proteins | sample MAT05_FD_78382 | JGI IMG/M metagenome (GOLD analysis project Ga0105048, IMG submission 78382) | Freshwater microbial communities from Lake Fryxell liftoff mats and glacier meltwater in Antarctica - MAT-05 | ecosystem: Environmental > Aquatic > Freshwater > Ice > Liftoff microbial mat | place...
CTCCGTCTAGCTATTTCAAACGAGGCATCTTCATAAATTTCTATATTGAGAATTCCAGCAGCTCGAGTAACAATATGAGATAACACTTCAACATCATAATATTCTAATCGACTGTTTATGCCAAAACGCGCGCGCAATGGTGCAGTTAATAATCCTGACCGAGTAGTTGCTCCAATTAAAGTAAATGGATTTAGGGTTAATTGCACAGACCTGGCGCTAGGTCCTGAATCAATCATAATATCAATTGTGAAATCTTCCATTGCTGAATACAGATACTCTTCAACAACCGGACTAAGCCGATGAATTTCATCAATAAACAATACATCACCAATTTCGAGATTGGTTAATAAACCTGCTAAATCTCCTGGCTTATCTAAAACTGGACCTGTTGTAATTTTTATTCCTACACCAAGTTCTGAGGCTATAATATTTGCAAGAGTTGTTTTTCCTAAACCTGGAGGACCGTGCAACAAAACGTGATCCAGCGATTCCTTTCGCTGTTTTGCTGCTTCAACAAAAATCATCAAATTGTCTATAACTTTACTTTGCCCAGCGAAATCACCAAATTTTTTAGGTCGAAGTACCTTATCGATTTCTTCTTCTTTTCCTAACGCTTCGTCATCTCTATAATCGAATGATTCCAAGATATTTTTTTATAAAGATAAAAAAACCCATTCGAATAAGTCCGAATGGGTTTCTACTAAATTAATTATTATCAATTAATGCTCTTCTTCACCGTCTTTTAAAGGAACTGTTTGTAAAACAAAATCTTCTTCCTCACCAGGCTTAGAATAATCATAAGGCCATCTATGAACTTCAGGAATCTCTCCTGGCCAGTTGCCGTGAATGTGTTCAACCGGTGTTGTCCACTCAAGTGAATTTCCTTTCCAAGGGTTTTGAACTGCAACCTGACCTCTTCTGGCACTATAGAAGAAGTTGAAAATAAATATTATCTGAGCCAAACCACCAATAATTGCAAAAACTGAAATAATTACATTCAAATCCATGATCATTCCATATTGATTTTCGTCAAATCCAGTATAAACTGTGTAATCATAATATCTTCTTGGGGCACCACCAATACCAACAAAATGCATAGGGAAGAAAACGCCATAAGCGGAAACCAACGTTAACCAAAAATGAACCATTCCTAATTTTGAATTCATCATTCTACCATACATTTTTGGGAACCAATGATAAACCCCTGCAAACATTCCGAAAATAGCGGAAAGCCCCATAACAACATGGAAGTGAGCCACCACAAAATAAGTATCATGCACGGCAATATCAAGAGCTGAATCCGCAAGAATAATACCTGTGATACCTCCTGTGATAAATGAAGAAACCAACCCGATTGAAAATAACATTGCAGGTGTAAATCGAATATTACCTTTCCAAAGAGTGGTTATGTAATTAAATGCTTTTACCGCTGATGGAATTGCAATCAATAAAGTAGTAAAAACAAAAACTCCACCCAAGAATGGATTCATTCCTGTGATAAACATATGATGACCCCAAACGATGAATGATAAAAATCCAATTGCCAAAATAGAACCAATCATAGCACGGTATCCAAAAATTGGCTTACGTGCATTATTCGCAACAATTTCAGAAGTTAAACCAAGAGCTGGCAATAATACAATATATACTTCTGGGTGCCCTAAGAACCAAAATAAATGCTCAAATAAAATCGGTGAGCCGCCAGATTGTTCAAGAATTTCTGTTCCAACAATTGCATCATTTACATAAAAACTAGTGCCCATTGTTCGATCCATCAGCATTAAAACTACAGCCGATACAAGCACAGGGAAAGAAAGCACACCTAATACAGCTGTAACAAAGAAAGCCCAAATCGTTAATGGCAATCTTGTCATTTTCATTCCTTTTGTTCTAAGGTTTAAAATTGTCACGATATAATTCAAAGAACCTAACAACGACGAAGCAACGAAAATAGTCATAGATAATAACCAAAGTGTCATTCCTGAACCAGAGCCTGGAATAGTTTCTTCATAAACTGATAATGGTGGATAAATTGTCCAACCCGCAGATGCAGGACCAGTTTCAATAAACAACGAATAAAGCATTAAAACGCTTGAAATAAAAAACAACCAATATGAAATCATGTTCAACATTCCAGACGCCATATCTCTTGCACCACATTGCAGTGGAATTAAAAGATTGCTGAACGTTCCAGATAATCCACCTGTTAATACAAAAAACACCATAATTGTACCGTGAATTGTAACTAGGCCTAAATACATTCCACGATCCAAAATACCATTAGGCGCCCAAGTATCACCTAAAAAGAATGACAGAACACTACTACTTTCTCCTGGCCATCCTAATTGAATTCTAAAAAGTATTGAAAGGACAACAGCAACACAAGCCATAATTATGGCAGTAACTAAAAACTGTTTTCCAATCATTTTGTGATCTTGACTGAAAATGTACTTAGTTATAAAACTTTCGTGATGATGTCCGTGATCAGTATGAGCTGCTGCTGACATAATTCTTTTCTTCTTTTAAATATTAAATTAAATTATTTTGTTGAGGCTACAACTAATGCTGCATTACCATTTTCTGTTTTTTTCCACTCGTTAAATTCTTCAACAGTTCCAACAATTACTGCCATATTCATATTGGAATGAGATTCACCACAAATTTTATTACAAAGTAGAATATAATTAAATTTAGGGTTGCCAGTTTTTGTGCGCATTTCTGCCGTTGTAAAAATTGGTTTAAATTTTAGTTTAGTTCTCTGACCTGGTACACAGTTCATTTGAGCTCGGAAGTGTGGGAAATAAGCAGAGTGAATAACATCTCTGGATCTAAAAATGAATTGATACTCTTGATCTTTAATTAAGAATAACTCCTTCGCCATATAATCATCCTCAGCTAAAACATCAGACGAATCTGAATAACCTGATTGCATTGCAACAACACGTTCTAATATACGCTCCAATTTCTCAACTTTGGTCACCATTTTCTCTGAAGCGGCTAATGAATATGCCTTTTCTCCATTTTCTGTTTTTTCAATATCATTGTGCATTTCTTTAATGGTACTGTCCAATTCTGAAATTCTTCCAGTTAAATTAGCAGTAGTTATTACACCAAGAGGATTGGTTCCATTTACAAGTTTGTAATCAGAATAACCTAATTTATTATCTTCTCCTGAATATCTTGCTGTAAACTTAAACTGCTCGGCATAAATTTCAACAACAACAGCATCGTCAGAAGGTTTTCCCATCATATCATTCCAAGTCATTAATCCAAGAATAATAATTACGGCCATTGCACCTGCTGGTACTACTGTCCAAAGCATTTCTAATCTATTGTCATGAGGAAAGAAATACGCTTTTCTATCTGGGTTGTAAGCATATTTATAAGCGAAGAAAAACAATAATGCATTCGTAAGAAAAAATACAAAAAATACAATAATCCAATTGATATTAAATAACCAATCAATATCTTGACCATGTTCAGAAGCAGCCTCTGGCAATAAACCATTACCATATTTATAAAGCATGTAGATAAGCGAACCAAAAAAGGCTGCTAAAAACCACATCATTAAAGAAGCGTTAATATTATTTGTTCGAAGATCTATATCTTCTTCTCTTCGGTTTCGGATTTTAGAAGTAAGCTCATAAACTCTCATTAATTGAGCAACAGCGATGACCGCTAAAACAATAACAACTAAAACAATCAATTTCATTCCCATGACTAAATTCTTTTTAAGCTTTTATAATTTTATATCTCGTGGTGTTTGCTTTCATCCAAATATGGGTGATTTTTCGGCATTAGCGGTGCCTTTGTAAGAGTGGTCAAAATAAACAACGTGAACACACCAGCAAATAATAAGAAGAATCCTATTTCAACAAATCCTATGCAACCATATTCGCCCATTGTTCCAGGTGTAACAAGCATATAAACATCAGTCCAGTGACCTAGAATTATAATAACGCATACGACCGAAAGAATACCAACATTTCGTTTTGCCTCTCGCGACATTAGAATAAGCATTGGAACGATGAAGTTAACCATAAACATAGCCCAATAAGTAAACTTGTAGTTTTCAATTCTGAAATCGTAATAAACTACCTCTTCTGGAATATTTGCATACCAATAAAGCATGAACTGAGAGAAGAATAAATAAGACCATAGAAAACTTGTTGCAAAAATCCATTTACCAACATCGTGTAAATGACTGTCATTTACTTTTTCAAGATGCCCTTGTTTTTTAAGGTATAAAATAACCAACATAACCGTGGTCATCCCTGTACACCACATTCCACCAAAAACATACCAGCCAAATAATGTTGAGAACCAATGTGGGTCGATAGACATTAGCCAATGCCATGATGAAGTTGAACTGAAATAACCAAATAAAACCAAAAACAAGGCCGCTTTAGTAAAATTTTTGAAGTGAATTTTTGTTCCGCCTTCAAGATCCTCTTGCAAACTTCTTTTACGGAAACCACGATAGAATAAAAAGTAGACGGTGAAATAAATTAAGGTTACAATCCAGAAAAAACCTTTTGTCAAGAAAGGAGCTTTATTTGCTATAATGGTATCATGTGCTACAATTTCTGGATCCATCCAAGAATAGATGTGTCCAACATGATGTCCGTGCTCATTGATACTATAAGCACCATCAGTAAATGTTAGTATTGCAAACACAGCTAATAATATACCAATGCCTATAATTACATAGGAAGAAACTGCTTCAACGACTCTTTTAATTGCAACCGACCAACCAGTTTCTGTTGCATATTGTAAAGCCAGAAAGAACAATGCCCCGAGCGAAATCCCAATAAAGAAGAATCCATCGATTAACAAATTCGAAAAAATTCTAGTTTTAAATTGGTCATCGCCTATGTGAACAACAATACCAATAATTAAGGCAACCAATCCTACTCCGATTGTACCGAATATTGTTTTTTTCGCTTTGGCTGAAATTTGAAATTCCATGTAATCGTCTTTACTTAATTAATACTACTAATGTCCTGTTTCTACAACAGGTGCTTCAATAACAGTCGCTGCAGAAGTATCTGTGGCTGCCACTCCTTGTTTTTTACCTTGCAATGATTCAACATAATGAACCACTTTCCAGCGCTCTTCTTTATTCAATTGTGATGCGTGAGAACCCATCATTCCTTTTCCATAAGTAACTGAATAGAAAATTGTACCTGCCGTCAAATCTTTTAGCGGTCCATTATAAGCTCCAGGAGGAGGGTATTTGCCCTTACTATTTGTCACAACCGTTCCTTGACCATCACCTTTTTCACCATGACAGTGAATACAAAAAAGACCATATAAAGCTTTACCTTCAGCTAACACTTTGTCAGAATAAGGAATAGGATTTACATCAAAAGCTGCTAAAGCCCTTCCGGCACTATCCTGTGCCATACCATAAAGTCCATGGGTTTTGTCAGCATCTATAGGAGCCCCAAATCTATAAGGCATCATGTAGGAAACGTTATCACCTGTTCCATAATAAGGAATTGTTCCCGCTGGAGGAGTCATCGAAACTGATACTCCAACAAGTTCTGGTCTAAAAAGACCTCTTACCTCAGCATAATCCACATACGCCTCGATAGAAGGAGATCGATACATGTCCGGCATATATTCTAATCCCGGCGAATTAGGATCACCAACACACGAAAACATCACACCAGTTAAGATGATAAATGCACCTGAGTTAAATTTTAACATTTTCAATTTCATAGTTGTGATCAGTTACTTAATAACTACGTAATCTTTTTCTTCTATTTCTACAATGTTTGTTTCTTTGATTTTTGCATGAAGTTCACTTGAAGTGAAGTGTGCATTATCAGAAAGTCGTATCTCCATTACAAAACGGTCGTCTGTCGTTCTTGGATAAGGATTATCCGCGGGCATTCCTGGTAAAGTTTTATTACGAAACAAATAGGTCAACGCCATTCCGTGGGCAGCAAATAAAACAGTGAATTCGAATGTAATAGGAACAAAAGCGGGGAAATTTTCCATTAAAGTAAAGTTAGGTTTGCCACCTATGTTCATTGGCCAATCATCAATCATAATGTATTTAAATCCAATAACAGCTAAAGCCAATCCAAGCAATCCCATCATAAATGCAACGATACCCAGTCGTGTATGTTTAACGCCAATTATTGGGTCTATTCCATGAATTGGAAAAGGAGAAAATACGTCTGTGATGTGAACACCACCGGCCACTAATTTTTTAGCGCTGGTTTTCAACACTTCATCATCATCGTACATTGCGTAAATAACTCTGTCTGCCATTGGTTAATTATTTAGGTATTCTTAATTTTAATGTTTATCGCTGTGATGCCCAGGAGCAGTATCATTCTTATAACTCTCTCCTGAAATCTTAACAATTGTTTTAAGCTCGCTTATTGCCAACACAGGGAAATATCTAGCGAACAATAAGTAGAACATGAAGAATAAACCAAGCGTTCCAATAAAGATTCCAATATCAACCCAAGTTGGGTAGAACATGCTCCACGTGGATGGTAAATAATCCCTGTGGATAGAAGTTACGATGATTACAAAACGCTCGAACCACATACCTATGTTTACCACAATTGAAATGAAAAAAGTGAACAACAAACTTCTTCTTAATTTCTTGAACCACATTAATTGAGGGGAAACCACGTTACACGTCATCATTGCTGCATAAGCCCACCAGTATGGTCCTGTAGCACGATTAATAAAAGCATAAGATTCATATTCAACTCCTGAATACCAGGACATAAATAACTCCGTTAAATAAGCAACTCCTACAATGGAACCCGTAACCATGATTACTATGTTCATGTATTCAACGTGTTTAACATGAATATAGGCTTCTAATTTCATTCCTTTTCGGAGAATTAACAAGAGTGTTTGTACCATTGCAAACCCTGAGAATACGGCACCTGCTACAAAGTAAGGAGGGAAAATTGTTGTGTGCCAACCGGGAATTACGGAAGTGGCAAAATCGAATGATACAATTGAGTGAACTGAAAATACAAGTGGAGTTGCAAGACCTGCAAGAACTAAAGATACAATCTCAAATCTATTCCAGTGTTTGGCTCTTCCTGACCATCCGAAAGACAAAATTGAATACACTTTTTTAGCAACCGGACTTTTTGCTCTGTCTCTTATTGTTGCAAAATCAGGTATTAAACCAATGTACCAGAAAACTAATGATACTGATAAATAAGTTGAAATTGCAAACACATCCCATAAAAGCGGTGAATTAAAGTTAACCCAAAGTGAACCAAATTGATTTGGAATAGGCATAACCCAGTATCCAACCCAAAGACGACCCATGTGAATTAATGGAAACATACCTGCCATAAATACGGCGAAGATTGTCATTGCCTCAGCTGAACGGTTGATAGCCATTCTCCAACGTTGCCTGAATAATAATAATACTGCAGAAATTAATGTTCCAGCGTGACCAATACCAACCCACCAAACGAAATTTGTAATATCCCAAGCCCATTCAACTGTTTTGTTCAAACCCCAAGTTCCAATACCTGTACCTAATAGATACATGATACAACCAACTCCGTAAAGCCCAACTAACAAGGCTACACCAAACATGATGTACCAAGCTTTTGGTGCTTTTCCTTCAATAGATCTACAAACGTCCTCGGTAATATCGTGATACGATTTGTGACCTAAAATTAGCGGTTCTCTAATGGCAGCTTCCTTATGCATTCTTGCTTTGTTTTAGTTTGATCTAAAAATTCTTTCTATTAATGGCCTCCTTCAGTATGTCCTTCCTCAGTGTGAGCTGGATCTTCATGTCCTTCGTCACTATGCTCTTCTGCATTGTGCTCATTGTGCGCAACTTGTATTGCTTCAAGCGCATCGTTGTTTTCGTTTCTCACTTTTACTTTGTACCAGACGTTTGGTTTTGTTCCAACCTCTTCTAATACTTGGTATGCTCTATCTTCTTGCGAACTTTTTCTTACTTTAGATTCAACATCATTCCAATCACCAACTATAATTGCATTTGTAGGACATACATCAGCGCAAGCTGTAGTAACATCACCATCAATTACTTTTCTATCTTCTTTTTTGGCAACTAGTTTTCCTGCTTGAATTTTTTGTACGCAGAAAGAACATTTCTCCATTACACCTCTTGTTCTAACCACAACATCAGGGTTTAAAACCATACGTCCTAAATCATCTTGAGCTGGATTTACTTCAGTGAATTTGCGGTAACTAGGATAATTGAACCAGTTAAAACGACGTACTTTATACGGGCAGTTGTTTGCGCAATATCTTGTTCCGATACATCTGTTATAAGACATTTGATTTAACCCTTCGTTTGAGTGAGTCGTTGCGGCAACCGGACAAACCGTTTCGCACGAAGCATGGTTACAATGCTGACACATCATCGGCATGTGAATAACTTTTGGATTATCAGAAGGTATCTCTAGTGCACCAAATCCACCTTCATTAAATTTATCAAGATCTTTTGTACCTACGGTTGGTTCAACATCAGACGCATAATAACGGTCGATACGCAACCAGTGCATATCGCGACCCCTGCGAACCTCATCTCGCCCAACAACAGGAACGTTATTTTCTGACTGACAAGCAATCAAACAAGATCCACAACCAATACACGAATTCAAATCAATTGTCATTGCCCATCTATGGCCCACGTGTTCAACTGGATGTGCATCCCATAAATCGAATTCAGAAATTGGTTTTTCGTCATGATTCCAACCTGAATGTAAAACGTGAGCGTGGTTGTAAGCTCCTTTTGGTTGAGCTTTGTAAATATCGAGTGTTGTCTCTTTAACAATAGAATTACGACCCATTACGGTGCTATGGGTTTGCGTGCAAGCTAAAATATAAGTGTAGGCTGTTTTAGAAATTGACTCAGCATTAATTTCAAGGACTCCACCGACAGCAATTTTGAAACCATTTTCGCCGATTTTTTTTCGTGTTCCATTGGATCCTGCTGCGTGCTTGCCAAACTCATCTGTGTGGAATGCTGACCGACCAATTTTTTCATCGTTTTCACCTCTTCCATAACCTAACGCAATACCAATGGTTTTTGCCATCTGTCCTGGTTGAGCGTAAACAGGCAATACCAGTTCCTTTTCTCCAACTTTAACTGATACAACATTAGAAGGACTTTCTTGACCAATTTCAATACTTAATCCCATTGCGGCCATATCTGCCGGCGACATTGTTACATAATTGTCCCAAGTTACCTTTGTGATTGGATCTGGCATTTCTTGTAACCATGGGTTACCAGCTTGAATACCTGAACCGATACTAGCTTTTTGATAAAGAGAAATTTCCCATTCACCACCCGTAATTGAAGCAATATCTTTTCCAGCAGCAGCTACATCACCTGCAAAAGCAACTGCAGTAGCAGGAAGTGTCATTACATTACCACAACTATTGTGCACATGAGCGGACCAATAACTATGGAAATCCAAATATTCTGTTTGTTGAGAAAATCCAAATAATTCCCAATTCTTTTTAATCTTATCGTGGAAATTGGTGCTATCAGGTCCAACATGAGTGGCCTGACCAGACCAAACCATCAATGACTCAGATGAAGATCGAGTATCATTTAATGGGCGAATAGTTGGTTGTGCCAAAGAATAATGACTCATCTTTGGATTAAAATCATTCCAAGATTCTAATGCATGATGATCTGGACAAATATAATTACATACTGATGCTGTTTCATCAGCATATCGTGACATTGCAACAGACATATCAACATTTGCAAGTGCTGCTTTGAATGCATCACCATTAGACAATGAATATGCAGGATTTGTATCCCACATGATTAACGCGCCGATTTTTTTATCGGTCATGTCTTTAATTAATGTATTTACTTTATCATCTTCTGATGCAAACATCATAATTGGGTCATTCAAATTTATCACCGAACTATAATTGTTTAGTGCATTGTTGATTGAATTAACAACTACTTGAATTGATTTTTTGTTTGAACCACTTACAACTAACGAAGCACCTTTGTTTGCTTTTAGTTCTTCGGCAGCCATTTTTAATTTTGCTTGAGCATCTTCTGATAACGAAGATGTATCTACACTTGAAACTGCTGTACCGGTGATTTCTTTATGCAAGAATGCTAGTGCTTTTCCATATTCAGATGGCTTAATCATCCCGCGCACATCTGCGTTTGAACCTGTCATTGACATATTTGATTCGAACTGAAAATGACGAGACATGAAAGTTCCGTCAGGATTTCTGTTCATCAAATATTGACCAACAAATTGAGTAGAAAGTATCCAAGAGTTCAAGAAATCACAACCAACTGAAACAATGACTTTTGCTTTTGAGAAATCGTAATCAGGAATAATTCTTTTTCCGAAAGAAGCCAAATTTGCTTCACGAATTCCGTTATAAGAAATAGCATCGTACTGAATGTGCTCGATGTTTTCATAAACAGGAGCCGCCATCATTGAGGCCTCGCCTTCAACTGCAATAGGAGCCACTGCCAAAGCTGAAGCAACTTTACCATATTTTGCCATAAATCCACCTATCACATCGAGTGTGCTTGGGCTAATTACTGAGCTAGAAAGCAATACAATTTTTTTACCTTTAGATGTCGCAGCATTTAATCCTTTTACTACATCGGCATCGATGGTTGTCCATGCAGATGCTTCAGCAGCACCCATTGATTGCGGGCCTTTAAGACGTTCACTATCATATAAAGAAAGAACAGAAGCAGCAATTTGAGGATTAACAGAACCATATGTAATACCATGATCACGGTTACCTTTAATATGGATAGGTCGACCCTCACGAGTCTTAACTAAAATACTTGCGTAAGAAGAACCATCATAATAAGAAGAAGCATACCAATTTGCAACACCAGGTGTAATATCTTCCGGTTTTACCACATACGGTACAGCATTAACAACAGGAGCTTCGCACGCAGCAACAGTAGCTGCAGCAACACTAAATCCTAAGAATTTCAAGAAATCTCTACGACCAGTTGAAGACTCTTTCAACTTATCGTCAGCCAAGAACTGATCAACGCTCAATTCTTGCGGAAACTCTTTCTCTGCTCTCTCTGTAAACTGAGGAGATGCATTTAATTCATCAAGACCTTTCCAATATTTTTTAGTTGTTCCCATATCTATATTAAGCCTCTTAATTCAATTTTAATAGTGACATTTCGCACATTCCATTCCACCTAATTCCGCAACTGATACCATATCATCTTCCAGATAATTTTGATAAGTGCGTTTGTCTAATAATAGTCGTTGATGAATTACACCATAATAAGAATCAGGATTTTCTTGAGCATCACCGGCTATATCAATACCAGATTTTTGGTGACATTCAATACACCAACCCATTGTTAAAGTTGGGCGGGTATATTTAATTGGGTTTTCTTCAATTGGAAAATCATTTGGACCAAGGTTAACTCCAACATTATTCAAATCTTCTGTTGACATCACTCTTGCTACTGTTTCTTTTTTCATATCACCATGACATGCTTTACAATCAAGCCCGCCTACAACTACGTGTTGTGAGTGATTAAAATATACATGGTCAGGAAGGTTATGAACTTTTACCCATTTTATTGGTTTTTCTATTCCCGAATAAGTCATTGTTGTTGGATCAAACCCAGCCGCTTCGTAAATTTTAGCTATCTCAACTGTACCTGTTGTTGTTCCTTCGTTCACAGCACGGTGACAGTTCATACAAACATTCACAGAAGGAATTCCAGCATGTTTAGATTTTGTAACTGAGCTATGGCAATATTTACAATCAATTCCTAAATCACCTGCGTGTAATTTGTGTGAATAAGCTATTGGTTGTTCTGGTTTATAATTTTCAAAAACACCGATTGACATCAAATCCCACATACCAGCAACTAATAACATAATGGTTACTAAAAATATTGTGATACCAAACCAACCTCTATTAATCCAAGCCCATCTGCGGAAAGCAAGCCCAATAGAACCATGTGGCAATTCATCCAATCCATCTTGTTTGCGAGAAATGTTATTCAGCGAGCCTTTTATACCACCAACGCTGAAAATAATTACGATTAAAAGACAAGCAATAATCCACCAAATTGTAGAACTGGATTCTTCTTCACCGCCAACTTCTGTAACTACTTCCCCTTCTTTTGGTGCCGGTACAGTCCACTCTTCAATATAAACAAAAATTTCATCAATTTGCTCATTTGATAAAGCTTGCGGTGTCATCACCGTTTTCCATTTAGAAAAAAGCCCTTTTGCGTAAGCATCACCAGAATTAATTACGTTCGTTGAGTTTTTAATCCAGGCATAGAAATTTTCTTCTGACGAATTTGTGATCCAACGATCGCGGGCTCCTTTTAAAGCAGGGCCTGTCATGTCTTTTTGTGGAAAGTGACAAGAACCGCAGTTCTGTTGAAATAATTTTTCACCACCTTGAGCATTGGCATGAACATTGTAACCCAATGAAAAAAGAGTTAATGCTGCCAAGAGAAGCGGTCTGAATGTCTTAAGGATGAACAAATTAGATATTTTCATTTGCAAAATTTTAAGCTTTTTGCTGGTGTATTCACCATAGTTAATCACAGACAAAATTATAAGAATGTCGTTTCGTCGAACCCATTCAAACCACTTTTTCCTGTGCGAATATCTAATTTAAAATGATTCTAAATAGACAAATAATCACAAACACTTCGGTAATAATAACTTGAGTCCATATTATAATCAGTGGGAGATGGAAGTATTTCTAAAATTAATAAGCACTCAGAGGTTTTTCATACCTTTGATTTAAAACAAGTTTTTATCATGAAAATAATCGGAATTTTATTTGTGTTTTTGATAAGTGGATTTTCTACATATTCTCAAGATCGTACATTGTCTTTTCCCGGAAGCACCGATTCGTTACCAACCGTAAAAAATTCGCTCAACTTTGCATCAAAACCGGGCAAAATGACAGTTTATAAAGATGAGCGAATTGTTGGAATAGAAAAATTTGTTCGTGCAGGAGAAGAATCGATTGACGGTGTAAAAATTGATGGTTACAGAGTTTTAATATTTTTTGATATGAATAAGTCTATTGCGGAACAACAAAAAGCACATTTCATTACCTTGTATCCTGAGCATAAAGCATATATTGATTATTCTGCTCCAAACTACAGAGTTCGTGTTGGGAATTTTAGAACAGAACTTGAAGCAAACGCACTAAAATTTGAACTGATAGCCATTTTTCCAACAGCGATTGTTGTTGGAGATAAAATTCAATTGCCGAATTTGACAACTCCTACAACAGGTAATTAGTTCGCCGTATGAATAATTGCTACTCTGGTTGTGTTTCGAATTTATGATTCCCAATCAAATGTTGCTTATCATTGTTTATTTTTCCCGCTGATTTGGGCAGAAAAATTTCGCCGAATTAAAAATGATTTTTCTTGATTCATTTAATACCGATGTGAAATAAGTAATGGTCCAATTCCGTTTCACTTCATTTTACCAAACTTCTTTCCAATCGGCATAAACCACTTTAAGATTTATAATTATTGGCATAATACCGATACGGTATCTGTATTAGTCCAATATCAAAATAGATATTGAACTCAAACAGCTACTATATCGGCATTTACATTACTAAGCCCAAATTATCCTTTGGACTAATTTGAACTAAGTAA
>Ga0105048_10011958_pt1 | contig 13648 bp, 15 predicted proteins | sample MAT05_FD_78382 | JGI IMG/M metagenome (GOLD analysis project Ga0105048, IMG submission 78382) | Freshwater microbial communities from Lake Fryxell liftoff mats and glacier meltwater in Antarctica - MAT-05 | ecosystem: Environmental > Aquatic > Freshwater > Ice > Liftoff microbial mat | place...
GATCGCCGCGTCGCTGGCGGTGCCGACGCCGGCATCGACGATTACCGGCACCTTCACCGCCTCGAGAATCAGTCGCAGGTTGTGCGGGTTGCGAATGCCCAGGCCCGAGCCGATCGGCGCCGCCAACGGCATTACCGCCGCGCACCCCATGTCGGCCAGCTTCCTCGCCGTAATCACGTCATCGCTGGTGTAGGGCAACACGGTGAAGCCCTCTTTCACCAGTACCCGCGCCGCCTTCAACGTCTCTTCGACATCGGGGTAGAGCGTCTTCTCGTCGCCCAACACCTCGAGCTTGACCCACTTCGAGAGCCCCAGCTCTTCAGCTAACCGGCAGGTGCGAATGGCATCGTCGGCGGTGTAGCAACCGGCGGTGTTCGGCAAGAGATGAATCTTCTTCGTGTCGATCCACGACAGGAGCGACTGCTCACCCTTGGCCGCCAGGTCGAGCCGCCGCACCGCGACCGTCACCATCTCGGTGCCCGAGGCCTCGTGACAGGCCTTCATCACCTCGAAGCTCGAGTACTTGCCCGTGCCGACGATCAGCCGCGAGGTGAACGTCTTGCCCGCCAATGTAAACGGAGTGCTCATAGTCATTCATCTCTCACACCACAGCGTCAGCCGCCACCCACGAAGGTGACCACCTCCACCTCGTCACCCGCCTTCAACACCGTCTCGGCGTGGCGAGCCCGGGTCACCACCTCGGCGTTCACTTCGACCGCCACCCGATTCGTCGCCAGCCCCAACCATTCGAGCAAGGCCTTCACTGTCACCGCGTACGGCACCTCTCGCGCCTCACCGTTGACCCGCAGCTGCATCTGGTTCGGCTCAGGCGCGCTCATCTTCCGCCTCCGATATCGCCGGCCCGGGGCGATAAGTCATTAAAGTTTCGGGTCAGGTGGAGAGCACCGTACAGTGTCTCAATGATCGTCAGCGTGTTGGTGTTGGTGGCCGCCGGGGCGCTCGATGGAGGCATGCCGTCGACCATCGACGAGCGGGCCCGGTTCATCGCGGGGCTGGCGGTGGGTGCCGGGTCGGTGCTGGCGCCACTGCAGGAGGCCCGAAGCTGGCAGAAACACGCGCTGGCCCTCGATGCCGGCTGGTCGAAGCTCGAAACCAATCGGCTCTCATTGATGTCTGCGTGGGCCGCCGAAGAAGTGACGCCGGCGATCAACCCCAAGCTGCCGTTGGTCTACTTGTTCGGAGGCCCCGATGCGATCAGCGTCGACGTCATCTACCCCGACGCACCGGTCTACGTGTTGGCGGGCCTGGAGCGGGTCGGTTCGCTGCCAGTCATCGAGTCGCTCACCACGGCTGAGATCGAGAAGGGGCTCGACAGCATGCGTGCGGCGATGCGCACCACCATCGACCAGAGCTTCTTCGTCACCAGCATGGTGAGTGGAGACCTGCGCCGCTCGAAGCTGCAGGGCGTGCTGCCGCTGGTGCTGCTGATGTTGGCGCGCCACGGCGATGAGGTGCTCGATGCCGACACCATCTTCCTCGACGCGAACGGAGTGCCTTCACACGGCGAGGTACCTCGAAACGGGGTGCCCGGCCTGCACATTCGCTTTCGGCGAGGCGGAGGAGGCGAGGCCCGTTCGCTGTATTACTTCGCGCAAGACGTGGGCAACGACGCGCTGCCCTCCAAGCCCGGGCTGCTGCTGTTCTTGAAGGGCCTCGGCCCGTACAACAGCTTCTTCAAGGCGGCGTCGTTCATCTTGCATGATCGACACTTCTCGAAGGTGCGCACCGCGGTGCTCGAGAACAGCGAATCGATTCTGCAAGACGACAGCGGGGTGGCGTACCAGCACCTCAAGCCCGAGAAGTGGAAGGTGACGTTCTTCGGCGAGTACACGCCGCAGACGGGGCCGTTCAGCGACCACTGGCAGACCGACCTCAAGGCCGCGTGGGATGCGGCGCCCAAGCGGCCCCTGCCGTTTCGCACCGGCTACAAACACAAATTCGGCTCGACCATGCTGTTGGCGGTGAAGCGCTCAGATCTTCAGTGAGCCACACGCGTTGAGGGCTGGCTCACCGTGACTTCTCCGATTCGCCGCATCAGTGGGTTCTTCGCCTGGTTTCGCTGGCTGTTCATGCCGGTGGGGCTGCTGGCGTTGATCGCCGTCGGGGTGCACGCGGCCGCTGACGTGGTCGATGACCGGCTCCTGGTGTTGGTCGAGAGCCTCGATGCCTGGCTCGACGGGTTGTTGGCGCAGTCTGAGCGGTTCGCGCCGTGGGTGCTGCGGGTCGACGCGCGCGAGCGCACGGTCATCGCCCGGGTGCTCGCCGTCGCCTGGGAGCTCTCGGTCGACGCGATCATCGCGGTGCCTGCGCTCGGGTACGACGAAGACGACGGGGTGAGGGCCTCGCTCAAGGCGGTCGCGACCCGGTTGAACCAGGCGCCGACACCGATGCGGGTGCTGCGGCCGCTGATCACCGGGGTATTCGTCATCGGCGGGGCGTACGCGGTCTCGCGGCTGGTCGAGGGCACCTTGTTCGTGGGCCTGGTGGGCGACGTCGCGACGCCCGAGGTGGCCGGCACGGTGGCTCGAGTCGCCGGAGTGGTCGCGATTTTCATCGTGCTCGCCAGTCACGGGTGGCGCGCGGTGCTGCGGGCGTTGCAACACGCCGATGAGGCTTGTGAAGTGCGGCGCCTGAAGCGGCCGTGGCTGGTGGGCACATTGGGTACGGCGCTGTCACTCCCACTCGCGGTCGCCTTGCTGCTGCAGGCGCGGGCGCTGCTGTCATTCGTTCTATGAGCGCGCCCCGGTTCGACAAGCTCACCACGAACGGGGGCGGCTGAGTGTTCGCCCGCGCGCAACGAGGAACATTCGATTTTCTCGCCGCCGCGCTCTGCGTATGGGCCGCCGCGTATCACACGCCCGCCGGAGCCCTGGTTCGCTCACTCGTCGCGCGGGTGACCAGGTCAGCCGACAACACCCGCCCGCTGCTCGCCTACTACTCAGGCGGCGTCTACGACTCGCACGACGTGCAGGTGCCACCGGTCGGCCTCGACGCGATTTCGCCCGTCGTCGACAACGTGCCCCCCGGCTCAGCGCTGGGCCGCGGGGTCTACGCCACCGTGCTTCGCCTCGGCCCTGGAGCCAGCACCACCGCGCAGGCACTCGCGCAGCGCTTCAACTTGCCTGGCGTCTCTACTCCTGACGACGCGGCCGCCTTGCTCGCGCGCCTCAAAAGCGACCTCTCGACCGACGACGCCGCGGTGCTCTCGGTCTTCACCGGCTACGACATCGCGCTCTACGCCACGCAGCGCGCCCGCGCCGAAGGCCGCCCGCTCACCCTCGAATCCTTGATGCTCCAGCTTCCCCCGAGCAGCGCTGCGGCGCTGCGGGCGGCCTCTTCGTCGCTCACCCTCGGCACGGCGTACGGCCTGGGCTGGCCGGTGCTGGCCACGACCCCAGTCACCTCGCCCTTCGGTTACCGCACCCACCCCATCACCGGAGCCCAGCAGCTCCACTCGGGCGTCGACCTCGCGGTGCCGGTCGGCACTGAAGTGCGCGCCGTGGCCGATGGCGTGGTGCGCCGCGCCAGTGAAGACGACCTGAACGGTCGTATGGTGATTATCGACCACGGTCATGGGGTGGCGACCGCCTACTGCCACAACACCACGCTGCTGGTGGCCACCGGCGCTCACGTCAAAGCCGGCGACATCGTCTCGGCATCGGGCAACACCGGCCGCTCCACCGGGCCGCACCTCCACTACCAGCTCAACCTGGCCTCCAGACCGACCGACCCCTTCGTTTTCCGCGATCAGCGCACGCTGCCCGAGATGCCCACCTCGCCGCCGCCCGCTCTTCCAGGCCCGGTGATGCCCTCCAAGTCTCAGGCGCTCAAGTCGGCTTTCGACCAGGTCGGCATCAAACCCGAGGTCGGGGGCACCGAGACGATGCCGTGATACAGAGCCCTGTATGACTCCGATCTCGGTTCAGGTGCAGCGTCTTCGCCCCTCGACGCTCCCGCTCCCGGCCTATCAAACCGCCCTCGCCGCCGGCATGGATCTGCTGGCCGACCTCGAGAACGACGTGCTGCTCGCCCCGATGGAGCGAACCTTGATTCCCACTGGCCTCGCGTTGGCGATTCCTCCTGGGTACGAGGCGCAGGTGCGGCCCCGTTCGGGTCTGGCCTTCAAGCAGGGCCTCACCGTGCTGAACGCTCCGGGCACCATCGACGCCGACTACCGCGGCGAGGTGAAGGTGCTGCTGGCGAACCTCTCGACCCAGGCCTCGACGGTTCGCTCAGGTGACCGAATCGCCCAGCTCGTCATCGCGCCGGTGGCTCGCGCCCAGCTGGTCGAGGTCACTTCTTTGCCGGAAACCGCTCGTGGTTCTGGAGGGTTTGGCTCAACCGGCGTCGCGGCTGCGCCAATCGTTGAAGATCACAGGCGTTCAAGCTAAAAACTCGAGTCTGTTTCAGCCCTTAGCCGTCCCCCCCAGTATGAGGTCACGCGTTGCTCTGTTACCGCTGCGGTAGCCACGTTCCGGACAATGTCGAAACGTGTCCTGCTTGTGGCCAAAAACTGACCGGCAGTGGCTTGCGGCAAGCGACGGGTACGTTTTCGCGACGGCGGGCGACGACCACCAACATCGAAGGCGCGCCGTACAAGGTGCAAGACTTGGTGGCCAACCGCTACCTGGTCAAAGACGTGGTGGGCCAGGGCCCCCTCGGTCACGTCTTTCGCGCGCACGACAAAGAGATCGACGTCGAGGTGGCGCTGAAGGTGATCAACCCGCGCCTCGTGCAGACCCCTGACGAGCGAAAACAATTTTCGAAGGTGATGCGCACCGCGCGCAAGCTCTCGCACCCCAACCTGGTGCGGGTCTACGAAGAGGGCGAAGACGCCGACCGCCCATACTTCACCTCGCAATTTCTCGACGGCCTCACGCTGCGAAAGATCATCGACCTGCGTTTGCAGAAGGGTCAATTCTTCGCGTTGCACGAGATAGAACCGATTCTGGCGCAGGTCTGCGCGGCGCTCGACGGGGCGCACAAGGTCGGCCCCCACACCGACCTCAAGCCCGACAACGTGTTGGTGCTGCCTGACCTGCTTAAGGTGACCGACTTCGGGTTGGGCGTGGCGATGCCGCGGCCTCCATTCGTTCAGGCGATGAAGGCGCGCAAGGCCGACCGCTACCTCGCGCCGGAGCTGATCGACGGCAACGAGTGCGACCTGCGCTGCGATGTGTATTCGGTGGGCGTGATTCTCGGCGAGATGCTCTCGGGTCTCACGCCCGATGGTGCGCTGCCCGAGCTCTCGCGCCGCAACCCCGATGTGCCGCAGGCCGTCGAAGGCCTGTACCGCAAGGCGCTCAACTCGAACCCCAACGCGCGCTTCAAGACCGCCGAGGAGATGATCAACGAGCTGATCGGCCTCATTCGCCGCTCGACGCCGCAGCTCTCGGCGACCAAGCCCGAGTCTGGCACCGGCGGGCCGCCTCCGATTCGGCCGCGCACCACCACCGGCATGCTGCAGCTCCAGCCGCGCAAGCCCGGGGTGACCACCGATCTGCCCATCGCGATGCCGCCGCCGCCGCCCCCGGTGTCAGACGAGAACCTGCTGCCTGCCGACGCGACTCAGCCGGTCGACCCCGACGTACTGAAGATCGCCCTCGAGAAGCCTCTGAAGAACGGGCACCTCGATCTCGACCTCGGCGACAACCGGCAGTCGACCGACGTGATCGACTCGGGTCAGTTCATCGCAAGCATCGAGCCCGAAGAGAGCTCGCCGAACCGGGCAGCGGTCGCCGCAGAGCCGATGTTCGCCTCCTCGATGGAGGGTGACTCCTCGAACCGCACGTGGATCTACGTGTTTCTCCTGGTGGTGCTCGGGGTCGCGGTGGGCGCGGGTGGTGGCTTCTTCATGATCGAGCGGCAGAAGACCATCGCTCAAGAGAAGCAGCGCCAGCAACAGCTCGAAGAGAAGGCCCGGCTCGACGCTGAGATCAAAGCCCAGCAGCAGCGCGATGAAGAAGCGCGAGTGCAGGCCGAGATCGCCGCCAAGGCCGCAGCGATGGCTCCCAAAGCGGGCACTGAGCCGACCCCGGCCGAGAAAGCCGCGGCAGAGAAGGCGGCGGCGGCCGAGAAAGCGGCCGCTGACAAGGCGACCAGGGCCGCGGCCGACAAGGCAGCCGCTGAGAAAGCCGCCGCTGACAAGGCAGCCAGAGAAAAGGCCGCTGCGATGGTCGTACCCCCGGTGCCGAGGGTCGGTGAGAGCGGCTGCCCGAGCGACATGCGCCCGGTCGCCTCCGGCCCGTTTAAGATGGGCACCTCTCGCGATGACTCGATGATGGGCTTCGATGAGAAGCCGCTGGCGGTGGTCGAGGTGCCGAGCTTCTGCATCGACACCCACGAGTACCCGAACAAGCGCGGCGTCGCCCCGATGGTGGCCATCGGGTGGGCCGACGCCAAACGTCAGTGCGAGGCGGTCAACAAGCGCCTCTGCTCCGAGGCCGAGTGGGAGAAGTCGTGCAAGGGCCCGAGCGGCGCGCGCTGGCCGTACGGCAACGCGTTCGACCCCAATCAATGCAACACCGAAGACGACACCGGCGAGTCGCGCTCCATCGCGGCGAGCGGGCGCTTCACCAAGTGTCGCTCCGGGTACGGGGTGGTCGACCTCTCGGGCAACACCTCGGAGTGGACGTTGGAGAAAATGATCAAAGGCGGCTCGTTCGCGAGCAGCGACTACGCGGTGCGCTGCTCGGCACGCAAGAACGGCGGTGCGTTCGCGAAGTCGTCTGAAGTGGGCTTCCGCTGCTGCGCTGACCCCAAGTAGCGATGGCGGCCTTTCGCGAGCTCGATTGGCGACGGCTCGACGTGAGAGCCATCGTCGAGCAGCGCGGCGTCGGCAACAGCAATGAAGACGAGCGCGCCCCGATTCGCGCCTGGCTCCACGCTGAGGGCTACGAGCTGCTGGTGCTCGACTTCGAGAAGGGCATCTCGCCGGTGGTGGCGCAGCTGGGCGAGGTGCTGAGCTGGGCTGATCAGTTCGGCTACGAGCTCTCGCCGGCCTCGCGCAGCCTCGATGCGCTGCGAGACGGGTTCTCGTTCGTCATCGCCGAAAAGAGCACCGGCATGGCGCTGCACCTGATCGGTTTCGCCAAGGCGAGAGCCGAAGACCCTGCGTGGGCCACCGGGCTGGTGGAGATCATCTCCGAGAACAGCCTCCGCGAGCTGGCGCTGGGGCGTCGGTTCTTCGCGCTGGTCGAAGAGTAGGCCGCGTTCTTATTCGGCTCGCCGTTCGCGTCGGCGGTATAGAGCCCTGCATGGTGCGTCGTGATGACACGGAACTGACGGAAGGGCGACCGACCGGTGAAGCCGTGTCACGCTGCATCGTTCCAGCGGGTGAAAGTCCCGTACGGGTAATCGCCGGAGAGCCCGATAGCAGACCACACTTACAATCCGAGAGCCGAGCCGAGCATGTCGGGGTGAAGGCCATGTTTCTCGCCCGGGAGTCCGGATGGGCAAGAAGTCTTGGCGGGGTATGGGGAGCCGAGGGGGCCGTAGTACTTGTGAGGGTGATGAAGAAGAACGTCACCGGAGGGAAGGACCCCGGCTTCAGCCAAGCTGACGAAGAGCTGGGCCGCGAGGGATTGCTGCGTGTGAACGCGGCGAAGCACCCCGTTGGGCATAAGCCCAACGTGCCGGACAAAGCGCCTGGTTACGCTGCCCGAAGAATGCTGTCGGTACGCCGTATGCGGGAAATCCGTACGTACGGTTTGAACGGGGGTCTTGCCCGTGGCAGTGATTTTCAACTCAACACTGAAATCCCTGCCGGAGGCAGGATCTACCAATGATTCCCCGGTATTCGCGCCCTGAAATGGTTGCCCTCTGGTCGAGCGAGGCCCGGTTGCGCCGCTGGCGTGACGTCGAGCTGGCTGCGCTCGAGGGCATGGTTCAGGCGGGCATCGCACCGGCGTTGGCGCTCACCGAGTGCGGGGCCAAAGCGGGCGACTTCACCGCCAGTGACGTGGCTCGCATCGATGAGATCGAGAAGACGACGAAGCACGACGTGATCGCCTTTCTCACCTTCATGGAGGAGCGCATCGGCCCCTCCGCGCGCTGGCTGCACTGGGGCATGACCTCGAGCGACGTGCTCGACACCTCGCTGGCGTTGATCATGCGAGACGCCGCCACGCTGATCATCGCTGGAGTCGATCGCGCGATGAAGGCGGTCGAGACCCGGGCCTTCGAGCACCGCGACACCATCATGGTGGGCCGAAGCCACGGCATTCACGCTGAGCCCATCTCGTTCGGGCACAAGCTCGCTATCTGGTACGACGAGCTCAAGCGCGCGCGCACCCGCCTCGAAGCCGCGAAGAGCTCCATCGCCTTCGGCAAGGTCAGCGGCGCGGTGGGCACCTTCTCGCATCTGCCTCCGAGCGTCGAAGCGCACGCGATGAAGGTGCTGGGCCTCACGCCCGCTCCCGCGTCGAGCCAGATCATTCAGCGCGATCGGCACGCCGAGTACTTCACCGCCCTGGCGTTGCTCGGGGCCAGCATCGAGAAGTTCGCGGTCGAGATTCGCCACCTGCAGCGCACCGAAGTGCGAGAGGTCGAAGAGGCCTTCACCGCGGGGCAGAAGGGCAGCTCGGCCATGCCCCACAAGCGCAACCCGATTCTGTCAGAGAACCTGACCGGGCTCGCCCGTTTGCTGCGGGGCTACGCGCTGTCGGCGATGGAGAATGTGCCGCTGTGGCACGAGCGCGACATCTCTCACTCCTCGGTGGAGCGGATGATCGGGCCCGATGCCACCGTAATCTGCGACTTCATGCTGCACCGCTTCGCCACGCTGGTTGAGAACTTCACCGTGTACCCGGAGCAGATGGCCAAAAACCTTGCACTGCTGGGCGGGGTGGTGAACTCGCAGCGCCTGCTGCTTGAGCTGGCCAAGCGCGGGGTCGATCGCCAGGCCGCCTACGTCATCGTTCAGCGCAACGCGATGCGCTTCTTCGAGCAGGGCACCGACTTCAAGACCGCGTTGCTGAGCGACGCCGACCTGCTCAAGGTGATGCCGACGCCCGACGTCGAAGCCTGCTTCTCGCACGGGTACCACCTGCGCCACGTGCAAGACATCTTCGAGCGGGTGTTCGGGCGGCGGGCGTGAAGCCTGTAGTCTTCGTCGCGGTACTGTTTCTGCTGCTGGCGTGTCGCAAGAGCCCGCCACCCTCGGAGCTCACGCCGGGCTCGGTGCCGGTGGAGCAGTTCGTCTCGGCGAGCGGCGACGGTGGCTTGACGACCCGCTCGGTCTCGCTGGTGCTCGATCAACACCCCGGAGGCGCGGTGCTGGCGGTCTCGGCCACCCAGATCACCCGCCACGGCACGCCGGCCCGGTTCGCCCAGCCCAACGTGGCCTGCCCGAATCAGATCATCGGCGACTGCGTGATCACCAACTGCACCTCGCTCAAAGACGTCTCGTCGTACCCCTACGGCACGGTGACGCCGAGGTCGGTGGGCTCGCTGACGGTGAAGGGCGCGGCCCATGTCGAGACGTTCGAATCTGACGGCGGCACCCGACCGCGGGTCGTGCAGTCGCCCCGGCCATTGTTCAGCGGGGGAGAGGTGCTCGAGATTGTGGCGGTTCGAGATGAGACGCCCCCCTTTCGTCGCGCGCTGGTGGTGCCCCGGGCCGTCGCGTTGCTCTCACCGGTCATCGACGTCGCGGGAGGTACGCTCCCGGTGAACCGCGAGGTGCCCTTCGAGGTGAAGTGGTCACCGCTGCCCAAAGACGCGGCCGAACGGGTTGCCATCTCCATCAGCGACAACGTGCGCTCGGCGACCTGCCGCTTCGACGCCAGCCTGGGCCGCGCGGTGATACCCAAAGAGGTGATGGCGCAGCTCGCACCGGGCCCCGGTTTCTTGAGCGTTCACACCTTGTGGGTGCGCGGTGAGGTTAGCGAGGGGTGGCTGGTGTCGTTGTTTGCCCGCCACGTCGCGATGCAGGCCGACGGGGGCACCGCGCATTTTCCCACGCTCGACATCGAGTAGTGCATGCCGACCCACGGGAGCGTTCGCACCCTCGGCCGGGCTCGAAGATTCAGCGACTTCGCCGTCGGGCCCGGTGGGCATGGGTTTGCAATGCTTGTGGGCATGAGCCTCGTGAACGTGATCAAACGCCTGGTCGATGTCGCAGAATGCGAAGCCGAGGCGACGAGCGAGGGGTCGATGGCCTCGTGGTGCGACTCGATTCGACCGGCCGTGCCTGAAGCGCAGGGCGCCGTTCAGTTCGTGGTGCACGACTTTGGCGAGGTCACCAAGCACGCACTCTGGGTCGCGGCCAGACCGACGCGGCTCGAGAGCTCCTGCTCGGGGGGTGAATCGCTAGATCAGCTTCGCGCGCTTCAGGTTCGCTTCGAGGCGGGCGCGCACATCGCCGACCGCGAGGTCGACTGGCACACCGGTGATCTTCTCTGAGGCCGAGACGTAGGTCGCCGCGAGCGACACCCGCACGTCATCGGGTATCGCGGGAGGCGTGCCGTGCCCCGAGAACCCGCGCTCGGCGATCAGCCACTGCCGCAGGTTCTCTTTGTCGAGCATCACCTGCGACTGGCCCTTGGTGAATCGCTCGAGCGAGCCCTGCGCGACCCAGAAGCGGCTCGAGTCGGGCGTGTGCATCTCGTCGATCACCACCAGCTCTTCGCCGATGCGGCCGAACTCGTACTTGGTATCGACCAGAATCAACCCCTGGGCGGCGGCGTGGCGTTGGCCTTCGGCGAACAAGCCGAGCGTGGCCTCTTTCGCGAGCTGCCAGTCGCTCGCCGAGACCAGCCCGCGGCGCAGCACCTCGGCCTCCGAGAGCGGCTCGTCGTGCTGACCGATGGGCGCCTTGGTCGAAGGCGTGAGCGTCGGCGCCTCGAGCTGTTGGTCTCGCTTGAGGCCCTTCGGCAACCCGAGCGAATACGGGTCGCGCCCGGCCTCGTAGTCGCGCCAGAGGCTGCCGGTGAGGTACCCGCGCACCACGAATTCGATCGGCATCGCTTCGGCGCGACGCCCGACGATCACGCACGGGTCAGGCATGTCGACGACGTGGTTCTTCACGATGTGCGCGGTCTTCTGAAACCAGAAGTGCGCCAGCTGATTGAGCACGTCGCCCTTGAACGGCAGCGTGGTCAACACGTGGTCGAACGCCGAGAGTCGGTCGGTGGTGATCAGCACCAGTCGGTCGCCCGAGCGATACGTGTCACGCACTTTGCCCTGGTACTTTTCGCCGAGCGCGGGGAAGTCGGTCGCTTTGAGTGTGTGCGGCAGCTGCTCGAACAACCGTCGGTCGACCATCGCCAGCTTACGGAGCAGGTGAGGGCGCTGGAGCGCTCGCCATGTAGACGAAGGCCGGGTTGATGCGAAGCGTGCCGTCGAGCCAGGCGGCCGCGTACGGCGCACCTGCCGCGCGGCTGACCGTCACCGCACCCGTGGGCTTCACGTTCCATTGCGCGAGCACGGAGCGCGCGACCAGCTCGGTCGCTTCGCGCTCTGACAAGCCCTGAAAGGCGTCTCGGCGATCTTCACCGAAGCGATCGCCGCGCGTATCGAAGGTCAGCATCACCGCGGCGCCCGCATCGGCGGCCGCGAGCAAATCAATCTTCGCGTCGAGCGCCGGTGCCGCCACCAGCTCACCCGAGGTGGCGCTGGCCATGGGGAACATCACCGTGCCGGCGCGGCCCGCTTCGAGCTGCGATTGCCGCACCACGTCGCGAAACAGCTCGGCGCGCGCCTGGGGCGTCTCGAACTCGAGCCACTCGGCCGCTCCGGTGAGGGCCTGACTGGTGGTCACGCCACGCGAAAAAGAGGGCTGCCCGCCGACACCGCAGGCGGAGCAAACGAGGGCAATAAGGCTGATCAGAATGCGCTTCAAAGCCCGGCGACCCTACCGGGCCACGCCCTTCGACGCCAGCTTTCACGAGCGCTCGCCATCCCCTCCCAAACTCTGAGCGCGCGTGAAGCCACGTGGTCGACGTACAGTGTCACTGCATGTGGCACCCTGTGATTGTCTGTCACCAGCTGCGTTCTCCCGACAACCTCGGCGCCATCGCGCGGGTGATGGCCAACTTCGGCCTGAGCGAGCTGATTCTCTCTGACCCGGCAACCCACGACTTTCGCGGCGCAGAACGGCTGGGCATCAAGGGCGAGGCGATTCTCGGCAGTTTCTCGGTCGCGCAGTCGCTCGAGGAGGCGCTGAAGCACACCGTCTACGCCGTCGGCACCACCTCCCGAACCGAGCTCAAGCGCTTTAAGCCGATGACCCCGGAAGAAGGGGTGGCGGCGCTCCAGCTTCACGCGGCGCGGGGCAAGGTGGCGCTGGTGTTGGGCGGCGAAAAACGCGGGCTCTCCGACGAGGAACTCGCCTGGTGCCACGACGTGGTGGTGATTCCGACTCCGGGGCCGCAGCCGTCGATGAACATCGCTCAGGCCGCGGGGGTGCTCTCGTATCTGGTCGCTCGCTCGCAACACATCTCGGCCCCGGCGCCCGAGCCCGGCGCGCGATTGGAGACGGTGCACGCCCTAGAGAAGAAGATGCGCGAGGCCCTGCTGGCGGTGGAGTTTCTCAACCCGCAAGCGCCAGATCACGTGCTCAAGGAGCTCTCACGGAGCCTGGTGCGGGCCGGCCTCACCCAGCGCGAGGCTGAGATCTGGCTGGCCGCGTTCGAGCACCTACGGCGCGTTACTTCGCACGCTTCGCGATGAGCTTCTCGATGGCGTCGCGATCTTCGGTGGTGTGGTGCTCCGTCGGGCGGCCGTCTTTGGTCGAGACCTTCTTCTTCACTTCTTCAACCAAGTCCCCGGCGCCGTCTCTGACCTTCTCCAGCTTCGGAGACCCGCTCTTCCACGCCCGCTCGAAGTGCTCCACCGGGGTGTGGCCTTGAAACTCGAAGCCACCCAGCCAAACGCCGATAGCGACGCAAGTGCCCGTCCATACGAGGAATTTGAGAATGCCCATGGTAGGGTCGAAGCGTACACCTACTCACCCGGCCGTCGAATTTTCGGCAGTGCCCCGATACGCGGTTCACGCGTAGAAGCGCGCCATCGTGGGAATTGAGGAGCTCAAAGCCAGAGCGAGAGCGCGAGCGTCGGTGATGCAGGCTGACGCGAGCCTCACCACCGAGACCATTCGGGCCGAGATGATGGGGTTCTTCTCGCGGGTGCCCGAGCCACCGGTGTATCGGCGGCGCGATGACCCGGCGATCGCCAACGCGCAGGTGCTGATGATCGAGGGCGAGAAGCTGCTGGCGCAGGCCTATGCGCTGGAGCGCGAGGTGGTCTTGGCGCCGTGGGCGATGGCGCTCGAGCGGCACCTGGTGGCGTTGACGCTGCTCCGCGAAGGGAAGATCGAGGCCGCCGAGGGTCCCTGGCACGAAGCGATCGAAGCAGAGCGCGCGGCGACCGCCTCGAAGCGTTTGTGGTCGCGCTCCGATGATGAGGTGCTGCCGGTGTTCGACAAGGCTGGCGCGCGCTCGCGCTTCGACCCGGCTCCTGAAGCGTCGATGAAGGTGAAGCTGGTCTGCCCGGTCTGTCGCAAGACCAACGAGTACAGCTGCTCACCCCGACACGCGACGCACCACTTCGTGTGCCTGGCCTGTGGCGAAAAGTTTTCCACGGATTTTCGGGAAGTTTGGGGTGGCGGGGTGGCGGCGCCTTCCCA
>Ga0105048_10011962_pt1 | contig 13645 bp, 12 predicted proteins | sample MAT05_FD_78382 | JGI IMG/M metagenome (GOLD analysis project Ga0105048, IMG submission 78382) | Freshwater microbial communities from Lake Fryxell liftoff mats and glacier meltwater in Antarctica - MAT-05 | ecosystem: Environmental > Aquatic > Freshwater > Ice > Liftoff microbial mat | place...
GCGCTCTAGCAAGTCAGGCCGCGCCGATACGATGCCGCCAGTCGAAGTCGCCAGGGCCAGGATCGGCACCGTGTAGCCGCCCCAACCGGGTCGCGTCCGGCGCTCAGACGGAACGATGTGCGTGCCCGGCTCGCGCAGCAACGACGCGTTGCAGCCCAGCTCTGCGGCATGAAACGCGTCGATGCGCGTCATCTGCCCCGACTTGATTCGGTCGTCCAGCACCCGCGCGCCCTCCAGCACACATGGCCCAGATCGCCGCCCATCAGCACAAACGCTCTCGCGACGACAAGCTGCCCAGAAACGCGCCAGCGCCCCCGTCATCTTCGAGTATAGCAGCCGCCCGGACAGCCGCCGTTCGGCCGAATGCTTCCTGCGGCGGGCAAAGCCCAGGTATCATCGAACACAAGTGGGCGGAGGCGTTGCGTGGACCCCGTTGTACCAATCGAGCGATGGCCGCGACGCAGTGGCCGGGGCGAGTCGTTTGCCGCGCCGGGTCGCCTGATTCTTGCGCTCATCATTGTCCTCGTCCTGGTCGCCGTGACCATCGGCGTGGATTTCTATACCGACTGGCTGTGGTTCGGCAGTATCGGCCTCACCTCGGTTTACACCACCGTCCTCAGTCATCAGGTCATCCTGTTCGTGGCTGCGTTTGCCCTGTTCCTGGCCCTGTACCTGCCGAGCGCCTTCCTGGCCCGCCGGCTGGCCCGCGAGTTCGAGCACCTGTCGCCGCCTGACGAAGATGTCCTGTGGGCGTACATTGCCCGTGTCGGGGCCAGGATAGGCGAGCAGTCCGCCTACAGCGCCATTATCCGCGCCGGCATCCTGGTACTCGGGGTGCTGCTGGCCGTCATCATGGGGTCGGTGGCTTCCGGCCAATGGCTCACACTCGCCCGCTTCTGGGAGCAGGTACCGTTCGGCTTCACGGACCCGGTCTTCGGGCGCGACATCAGCTTCTTCGTCTTTACGCTGCCGTTCGTGAGAGCGGCGCACTCGTGGCTCCTCGGGACGCTCGTGCTGGTCGCCACCACCACATTCGCCGTCTACGCCGTCGTCAGCGCCTACGAACTGGGCGTCAATCTGGAGCGCGTGCTGTTCAACCTATCGCGGGCGGTCAAGGTGCACATCGCAGCTATCGTGGCGGGGCTCATGCTGCTGGTCGCCGCCAACCACCTGCTTGACGTGTACGAGCTGGTCTACTCCACCCGCGGCGTGACCTACGGCGCGAGCTACACGGATGTCCGCGCCGAGATCCCGGCGCTCTACGTGATGGCGGCGGTCGCGGCCATGGTTGCCGTGCTCACGCTGTTCAGCGCCTACATCGGGTCGTTGCGGCCGGCCGTGACGGGATTGGCGGCCTGGGCCATCGTCGCGGTGATCGGCGGCCTCGGCATCCCCAGCTTCGTCGAAGCGTTCGATGTCAAGCCGAACCAGCTTGAGAAGGAACGACCGTACATCGAGAACGGCATCGCCATGACCCGGCGCGCCTTCGGCCTGGATGCCATCCAGGAGAGTTTCTTTCCCGCTGAAGACGCCGTGACGGCCAACGACATCAAGGAGAATCCAGAGACGATCCGCAATATCCGCCTCTGGGATCCCCGCCCGCTTCAAGAGACGCTGAACCAGATTCAGAGCATCCGAAGCTACTACACCTTCACCGATGTCGATGTGGACCGCTACAACGTCAATGGTGGCTACCGTCAGGTGATGCTCGCAGTCCGCGAGTTGAACCGCCAGGGCTTGCCGGCCCAGGCGCAAACCTGGGTGAACCAGCGGCTCAAGTTCACGCATGGCTACGGCGTCACGATGGTACTGGTGGCCGCCGTCGCCGAAGAGGGCCGCCCCCGCTTGATCGTGCAGGATGTGCCGCCGCGCGGCGACGTGCCGATCACGCGGCCGGAAGTCTATTTCGGCACCCGCCCCTCCGAGTACGCGCTGATCCGCACAACCGAAGCGGAATTCGACTTCCCGCGCGGCGACGAGAACGCCGAGACTCGCCACGTCGGCGGCGCGGGCGTCAACATTGGCGGGCTGCTCTCACGGTTGGCGTTCGCGATCCGCCTGCGCGACACGAACCTGATGATCACCGGCGCGATCCGTGAGGACACCGAACTGCTCTGGCGGAGGTCGGTCCGTGAGCGCGTCGAGCGCATCGCACCCTTCCTGCTCCAGGACACCGACCCGTACATAGTCGTCGCTGACGGCCAGTTGTACTGGATGCTGGACACCTACACCTACTCGTCGGCGTTCCCGGCGTCCCAGCCGACGTACTGGCAGCCGCGCGGCCTCCGCACCAGCGGCACCTGGCTCAACTACATCCGCAACAGCGTCAAGGTCGTGGTGAACGCATACGACGGCTCGGTGCAACTCTACGTGGCGGATCCTACCGATCCGATCATCCAGACCTATCAGCGCGTCTTCCCCGGCGTGATGCAGCCTCTCTCCGAGATGCCGGCATCGCTCAAGGGCCACGTCCGGTATCCCGAAGACCTGTTCAAGATCCAGGCTGACCGGTACCTGAACTTCCACATGGTCGATCCGAACGTCTTCTACAACCGCGAAGACTCCTGGGCAACGGCGACAGAGAAGGTCGGCAACAACCAGAACCTGCCTGTCGAAGTCGAGCCGTACTACGTGATAATGCGGCTGCCCGGCGAGACGACCGAAGAGTTTTTGCTGATGCAGCCGTTCACGCCTGTTGGCAAGACCAACATGATCGCCTGGCTTGCGGCGCGGTCTGACGGCGACGACTATGGCAAGCTGGTCGTCTACAAGTACCCGAAGGACCGGCTGGTGTACGGGCCGCTCCAGATCGAGGGCCGCATCGACCAGGACCCGAACATCTCGTCGCAGTTCACGCTCTGGAGCACCGCTGGCTCCCGCGTGATTCGCGGCAACTTGCTGGTGATCCCCATTGGCGGCTCGAACCTCTACGTGGAACCGATCTACCTGCAAGCGGAGAACGGCCCGATTCCGGAGCTACGCCGGGTGATCGTGTCCACCGGCAACCGCGTCGTCATGGAACCGACGCTCGAGGAAGCTCTGGCGAAGCTGTTCGCCGGCACGCCGGGCATCGTGCCGTCAGTCGGCTCCACGGCAGCCAGCGCGCAAAGCGTCGTTGCCGCCGGCGGCCTCCCCGCCGCACCGCCGGTACCGGGCGCGGCCGGGCAGGCGGTACCGCAAACTGCGCCGCAGCTGTCGGCCGACGTGGCCGCCGTCGTCTCGTCGGCCAACGATCACTTCATGCGGGCGCAGGAAGCCCTCCGCAATGGCGACTGGGCGCGCTATGGCGAGGAGCAACGGGCGCTCGAAGCAGACCTACGCCGCCTGGGCGAACTGACCCGCTGACGCAACACCGACCGGCGCATCACGCGTTCGGTTAGCATCCAACCGGGCTCACCTTCAGGTGCTAGCTGCGCCTGGAGTCACCAGTGCCCATCCCGCACCTGAGCATGCCCACCCTTCGACAGCTAGCGACACGCGTCACCAACACGTTCGGGGACGTGCAGGCTGGCGCCCGTCTCGGCCGGGACCTCCCCGCGTACCTGCGGCATCCGACGCCGCGTGCTGAGGCTGAGTGCCGCATCCGATACCTGCTCGCCACCCGCGAGCAGCGGTTTCTGCGACTGGTCCAGCGCGCGATCTACGCGCGGCCAGACAGTCCGTATCGGGCGCTGCTCGCCGCCGCAGGGTGCGAGTTCGGGGACATGCAGGCACTGGTGTCCCGCGACGGCCTCGAAGGAGCGCTGATGACGCTTGCTCAACGCGGCGTCTACCTAACCCACAGCGAGCGCCGGCACCCGCCTGGCGCTGGCGGCGAAGGAGCAAGGTGTGTCCCTCGCGGGTGTGACGCTGGTCGTCGCCAGTGAGCCGACGACGGTGGCGAGACGCGAGGCGATGGAAGCTGTTGGGTGTCATATCATCCCAGGCTACAGCAGCATGGACGTGACCGCGCCAGCCTACGCCTGCGCGACGGCCACCGGCCCGGACGACCTCCACGCGATGACCCACCGCTTCGCCGCAATCACCCGGCCGACATCGACCGCCGGCGGCGCGCATGATGTCGATGCTTTGCTGATTTCGTCCATCAGCGACACGGTGCCGCGCATCGCCCTGAACATGATGACCGGCGACTACGGCCGCCTTGAAGCACGCACCTGCGACTGTGCGCTCGGGGCGCTCGGCCTACAAACCCACCTGTCAGAGATTGGTAGCCATGAAAAGTTGAACAGCGAGGGTGTCACTTTTGCGCGGTCGAACCTCCAGCAGATTCTGGAGCAGGTGCTGCCCGCCCGGTTTGGTGGCACCCTCCTGGACTACCAACTGGCTGAGGAGGCCACTGACGCTGGGGCTGTACGGCTGTTCCTGCGCGCCAGCCCCAGCATCGGCCCGCTCGACGAGGCCGCCGTCCGCGACACGCTGCTCCATGAACTCGGGCGCGACTCGCTGCTCGGCGCGTATCAGGCGCGTATGTGGGAGCAGGCCCGCACGATTGAGGTTCGGCGCGAGGATCCGGCGCGGACGATGGCCGGCAAGGTGCTGCCTCTTCAGCAAGTGCGTCGGGGGGACGACCGACCGCATCGGCCAGTCATCCCGGCACGAGACCGCCGTCTACCGTGAACGACTGGCCGGTGATGTAGGCTGCGTCCGGCCCCGCAAGGAATGCGAACATGCCGGCGACATCATCCGGCACCTCGGCGCGCCCCAACGGGATCGGGTCGATGCGCCGCTGCCAGACCTCGCCCTTCTGTAGCCCTTCGATCTCGCCCCACTCAGCATCGATCTGCTCCCACATCGCCGTATCCACAGCACCGGGGCAGACGCAGTTGACGGTCACGTGCGGCGCGACTGCAATTGCCGCTGATTGCGTCATCGACCAGACGGCCGCCTTGCTGGCTGCGTACGGTGTGAACATCGGACGGCCACCGGGCTTGGCCGCGATCGACGCCGTGTTGATGATGCGCCCACGCAGGCCATCCGCGCCGGGCGTCTGGGCCAACATCTGGCGCGCCACGGCCTGCATCACGAAGAACACGCCCTTCGCGTTCACGTCCATCACGAGATCCCAGTGCGCTTCACTAACATCAAGGAACCGTTCGACGCGGACCACCCCGGCGTTGTTCGCCAGCACATCGATCCGGCCGAGGCCGCCGACTGCCAGTTCCAACATAGCCCGAATCTGCGGCTGTTCGCGCACGTCCACCCGTACCGCCATCGCGTTGCGGCCCAGCGCCTCGATCTCCTCCGCCACGGCGCGTGCGCCATCAAGGTTGAGGTCTGCCACGGCCACGTCCGCACCGTCTCGGGCGAACCGCAACGCAATTGCCCGCCCGATGCCGCGCGCGGCCCCCGTCACCAGCGCCTTCTTTCCGTCAAGCGTGCCCATCACACCCTCCCATGCCGTCCATGCCATCCCGCCACCGATCATGGTGGCAGCGTCTCGACGACATGGTAGCGCGCACCAGCAGGCTCATCCGTCCGCACCTCGGCCAGCGGGGAGTCGTGGGGGGGGCGGCATCAGGCGGGACACGACAAAAGGCACTGGGAATGCAGAAATACGCGCGGAAAGCCATCCCTCTCGCATTGCCGCGATCCGTTCTAGACACAGAACCACCTGCAAATCAATGAAGCCAAGCTGGTGAACCTGGTACTTGGAGTCTCAGATTATGACGAATATGTGGACGGCATTCCCGATACTTGCACAGCGCGGTCGCGGCCTTGCCGCCAACGGCGCGCGTTTCCTGGCGGTAGCTGGCCTCGCTCTCTCACTGAGCGCCACGCCGGTGTTCGCGATTTTCGAGACACCGGCGCCCAGCAACGACGTGAGCGCGAACAACGACAGCCAGAATAACGTCGAGAACTACGCCGCCGAACTTACGACCGAGATCGTTGCCCATGACCTCATGGTGCACCAGGACAGCACTGCCGACGACTCGAACCCGGCCGGCGAGCCGCTGTCAGAGTCGCTGCCCGTGGGCGGCGCGCTCGAAGACGCCGCGTAGCCTCCGCTCGGTCGGATGGCGCGCAACCGCCTCGTCGCGAGCGCGCCATCCAGCTACCCCCGGCCCTAAACCACCAGACACGGCCATACCATCGCACGTTGCCTGGCGGCGGGCGGTGCGCACCGTACGCGTGATGCAGGTCGGCCACATTCTTCCACCTTGAGTCCCTGACTATGATGGACCTGAGAACGGCGCTCCCGAATGCAGCATAGCGCGGCCACGGCCTCCTTGCCAACGGCGCGCGCTTCCTGGCAGTAGCCGGCGTCGCCCTCTCACTGAGCGCCACAACGGCTCTCGCGGCCAATGCACCGCAGCCTAGCAACGACGTGAGCGCGAACAACGACAGCCAGAACTACAGCGAAACGTATGCCGCCGAACTCACCTCTACGGTTACGGTGATCGTCAGTGAGCTGGCGGTGCCTCACGATGCATCATGCGCCAGCGACGGCCCGTCGAACGCCTGTAGCGCAGAGGCAGCCCCGGCCGCCGACCAACTGCCGTAGCGCCTGGGCGTTCCAGCGCAGACGCCAACGTCACGGTACACGCGGCGGCTTTTCGCCACACCGCACCTTCACCAGTGACCGATCACGAAGCGAAGTGTGTTCTGACGAGGACACGCCCCGCCTCGTGTAGCGTCCGGCCATGAGCATGGGGCAGACACCGCCTCCGTGCCCGCGCGCTGGCTGGGGCGGCTCAGTCCCGGTCGACAGGCCCGTCTTCAGGTACGGCTGTCGCCAGCGGGATTACGCGCAGGCGGGTGATGCGTACGCCGTCCACGGCTTCGACCACCAACCGGTAATGGTCCAGTTCAACTGTGTCGCCGGCCTGGGCCAGCCTGCCGAGTTGCTCCACTACCAGGCCACCGACGGTATCAACGTCGCCGTCCTGATCCACCTTGATGTCGAAGAACTGGGCGAGTTCGTCCAGGCGCAGCGTCGGCGCGACGATGGACGTGCCGTCCTCCTGCGGCTCAACGCTCGGCGACTGGCTGTGGAACTCGTCCGGCACGTCGCCGACGATCTCTTCCACCACATCATCAATCGTGACCAGCCCCGCAGTGCCCCCGTACTCGTCAATGACGACGGCCAGCGTCGTGTGTGCGCGCTTGAACTCGGTGAGCAGGCGACCGGCCGGCATCGTCTCGGGTACGAAGAGCGGCTGACGGAGGGTCGCCCGGAGGTCGAAGGCGTCGTGGCCCCGTCGCGCAGCCCGCAGCAAATCCTTGATATGGACGACGCCGACCACATTGTCTAGCGAGTCCTCATAGACTGGGAACCGCGAGTGCGGACTGCGCTCGCCAAGCTCTAGCAGTTCGTCCAGCGAGACGTTGATCGGCACGCCGATCATGTCCCGCCGTTGCACCATCACCTGATACACCGACAGGTCCGCGAAGTCGAAGACGTTACTGAGCAGGTCGCGCTCCGAGTCTTCAAGAGCGCCCGCACGGTGGCTGGTCTGCACCATCAACTCGAGCTCTTCCGCGGTGACTGCGCCCTCGTGTTCGCTGGCCGGCTTGATGCGGAGCGCGCGCAATGCCAGATTCGTCGACCGGGTGAACAGCCAGATGAACGGCCGGAAGATGCGAAAGAACGTTTCGGTTGGGCCGACCGTGACGATGGCCGTACGCTCGGCATACTGGAGCGCAACCATCTTCGGCACCTGCTCACCCAGCACGATGTGGAACATTGTGATGAGCGCGAACGAGATAATGAACGAGACGGTGTGTATCGCGGCAGCGTTCGACTCACCGAACAGGGCCGTGAAAATCGGTTCGACCATGGCGGCCACCGTGGACTCACCGATCCAACCCAACCCAAGCGACGCCATCGTGATGCCAAGTTGGGCGGCGGAGATGAATCGGTTCGGATCATCCTTGGCGCGCAAGAGCATCTTGCCGAAGCGGTGACGCTCATCGACCATTTGCTCAATACGGCTACGCCGCAAGCTGATCAGTGCGAACTCGGCAGCCACGAAGAACGCGTTCAGGAAGACGAGGACTAAGACAGCCGCCAATCGTAGTGCGCCGTCTGCGATGCTCGTGGCTCCCTCCGCGCGGGCCGGCCGCCCTCTCGGAGCGGCGCACGTCGCAGCATTCAGTGAAGGCCCGACCGACCAAGCGTACCACACTCCAGAACGGCGCAGAGCATCACGATCCATGCCGGCAGGCAATCTGCACAGTGGTAGGGGCCACCAGCACTGGTGTAGAGTCCCGGACCATCCACCGTGCGCGCTGGGAGACTCAAGACGTGATTGATCGTGATGCCGCGCTGGAATACCACAGTTCCGGCCGCCCCGGGAAAATCCAGGTCGTGCCCACCAAGCCGACCCTGACGCAGCGAGACCTCTCGCTTGCCTACACGCCGGGCGTCGCGCAGGCCGTGCTCGAGATCGCCCGCGATCCACTGACGGCGTTCGAGTACACGGCACGCGGCAATCTGGTCGCGGTCATCACCAACGGCACGGCCATTCTCGGACTCGGCAACCGTGGCCCCCTGGCCGCCAAACCCGTGATGGAAGGCAAGGCGCTGCTCTTCAAGCGCTTTGCCGATATCGACGTGTTCGACCTGGAGATCGACGCGCCGACGGTGGATGAGATGGTCGCGGTGTGTCGGGCGCTCGCGCCAACATTTGGCGGCATCAACCTGGAAGACATCGGTGCACCAGCCTGCTTCGAGGTCGAAGAGCGGCTGCGGGCCGAGTTGGACATTCCCGTCTTCCACGACGACCAGCACGGGACGGCCATCATCACTGGCGCGGCCCTCATCAATGGGCTGGAAATCGTCGGCAAGAAGATGGATGACATCAAGGTCGTAATCTCAGGGGCGGGCGCGGCCGGCATCGCCAGCGCCGAACTGTACATCGACCTTGGCGTCAAACCGGAGAACCTGATTCTCTGCGACTCGCAGGGCGCGATCTACAAGGGCCGCACCCACGGCATGAATCGCTGGAAAGAACGGTACGCTGTCGAGACGGACGCCCGCTCGCAGTTTGACGCGATGCGCGGCGCGGACGTATTCGTCGGCGTCTCCATTGCCGACAGTGTCTCCCAGGAAATGCTGAGTGTGATGGCCCCCGACCCGATCCTGATGCTCCTGTCGAACCCGGACCCCGAGATCAAGTACGAATTGGCCGTCGAGGCCCGCCCGGACGCCATCGTGGCGACCGGCCGCTCAGACTACCCCAACCAGGTCAACAACTCGATGGGTTTCCCGTACATCTTCCGGGGTGCCCTGGACGTGCGAGCGCGGCAGATCAATCAGCCGATGAAGCTGGCGGCCGTCCACGCGCTGGCCGCGCTGGCCCGCGAGGACGTGCCCGACAGCGTCTTGAGCGCCTACGGCCTAGAGTCACTAAGCTTCGGGCGGCAATATATCGTGCCGAAGCAGTTCGACCCGCGCGCGCTGGTCCGCATGGCCCCGGCCGTCGCGAAGGCCGCGATGGACACCGGTGTTGCCCGCGTCCAGGTTGATCTGGACGAGTACCGGAAGAGCCTGGAGGGGCGCTTCGGGCGCGGTTTCCAGGTCATGAACAGACTGATGGAGAAGGCGAAGAGCGCGCCCAAGCGCGTGGTGTTCGCCGAGGGCGAGGAGCCGAAGATCCTGCGGGCTGCGGCGCAGCTTGCCGAACAGGGCATCGCCGAGCCGATCTTGCTCGGGCGGCCAGATGTCATCAGGGCGCGGGCCGCAAGCCTCGGCCTGCGCTACCTGCCGCGCGTCATCGACCCAACACAGTCCAACCTCGTCGGGTCATACGCAGAGCATTTCGTGAAGTCCCGCGAGCGCAAGGGCATGAACCTGCCCCGCGCGGTAGGCCGCATGATTACCCCCAACTACTTCGGTCTGATGATGGTGCAGCAGGGCGAGGCCGATGCCTTCCTGTCGGGCCTCACGATGGACTACGCGTCGGTCATCCGACCGGCGCTCGAAGTCGTGGGGGTCCGCGATGGCGTCAAGCGGGCCTGCGGCGCGTACATTCTGCTGGCTGAAGAGATCCCAGGCAGCAGCATCCGGGCGCAGCCGTACTTCCTGACCGACGCCACGGTGAACATCGACCCGACCGCCGAGGATTTGGCCGAAGCCGCAATCCTGGTGGCCGACCTCGCCCGCACCTTCGATATCGACCCACGCATCGCGATGCTGTCATTCTCGAACTTTGGCAGCGTGCGGCACGCACAGGCCGACAAGATGCGCCGTGCGGCCGAGATCGTGCGGCAGCGGCGGCCCGACCTACCGGTGGACGGCGAAATGCAGGCCGACACCGCCGTGGTCGCCGAGATCGTGGCCCAGCGGTACCCGTTCAGCCAGGTGTCGGAGGCGAACGTGCTGGTCTTCCCGAGCCTGGAGTCTGCGAACATCAGCTACAAGCTGTTGGAGCGGATCGGCGGGGCCGAGGTCATCGGGCCGGTGCTGCTCGGCATGGGCAAGTCGGTGCATGTGCTCCAGGCTGGCGATGAGGTCGAGAAAATCGTGCGCATGGCGGCGATGGCCGTCATGGACGCCCAGTCCCGCGAAGTGGCTGTCACCGCACCGTAAGCTCCCGTCAGCATCAGATGCCTACATCCAGCGGCCGGGTCGAGCGTTCTGTCACGACATGGTCTCGACTCGGCCGCTGCCTCTTGTCAAGTGGGGCTGTCGAGCCTAGACTACGCAACAGTCAGGTTCACGACGCGACGGTGCTGTGCTCGTGCCGAGGTGGCACCGTCAGCGACGATGTTCTGAAATTTTCGTGGAGGGACCATCATGCCGTTGATTCAAGTGTCCATGTTCGAAGGCCGCACCGTCGAGCAGAAGCGCGAACTGGTCGAAGCCATCACCGAAGCGGTTGTGCGCATCGCCAAGACGACGCCTGAAGCTACCGAGGTCATCATCACTGATGTGCCGCGCCACAACTGGGCGCACGCCGGCGAGCTGGCGTCAGATTAGTACACCGCCGAGGCTATCGTGGAGGGGCCATATGTCGGTGCGTCCCCGCTTGGCCACTCCCCGCAGTCTGCCTTCACGAAAGTGCTTCAATCCCGGGCCTGGGTCTCGTCAGGACTTGGGCAGGCGGCGACGGCCGTCCTTCCGCTCAAGCTGCTCGGCAGGCACACGGCTCGGCCGGGTCGCCCAGACCGCGCTGCCGATGAAGGCACCGACCAGACCGGAAAACGCGGAGAGTAGCAACAGCACACTGTCCATGACGAGCGTTCCTTCGCACCGCTCCAGCAGGATAGAGCGGGATTCTTTCCGCCTTCTCTAACGCACGCCGCGTGCCACGTGGGACGGTCGTTATGGGCGGGACGAGACGGTATTCGGGCAGCGTCTAGGCAGTGGTGGTATGCAGATTGCGCTGATGGTTGAGCGTATGGGGGACGATGGCCGTTGAATGACACTGACTGGGCACATGCAGAGCGCCTCTCAGATCTGCTCCTAGAGCAACTCGAAGGGTTGCGGCTGTCCGAACACACCGAAGCGGCCATCTTGACCCACGTGGCACGCCGGCTGGTGCAGCGAACGGTCGAACTTGGCGAGGTGATTGAGAGCGAGGCCCGGGAGCTACACGACCTGAGCGCACTTCAGATGGCGACGGCCATCCAGGCGCTTGGACCGACTATCGACCGGTCGTTGGAGCATCTGGCAGAGGACGGCCGTTTCGGGCTATTCCCGGCGCGCCAGCCGCGCCGCTTGCCGCCGCCGGCCGCGCCGCGCGATACTGAAGCCACCGGCACCGACGACCCGCCGCCGCCACGCAACATCTGGCAGGCGTCGCGCCGCCCGCGCTACTAGCCGCGCACGCCCGGCATCAGCGGGCGGTCCAGCCGCCGTCTACCACCAGCGTCTGCCCGGTGACGTAGCCGGCGTCGGTGGACGCCAGGAACGCCGCCATCGCCGCGACCTCTTGGACCGTGCCGTAGCGCCCAGCCGGCACGATGGCCGAAACGCGCGCCGGGTCGCCGCCGATACCGCCCATCGGTGGCGCGTCCGCCCCGAGGATCTGCGTCGAGTTCGTGCGGAGCGGCGTAGCGATGGGGCCGGGGCAGATGGCGTTAACTGTCAGGCCACGGTCGGCGTACTGCACCGCCAGTTGGCGTGTCAGCCCGACGACACCGTGCTTCGACGCCACGTAGGCCGGGCCACCGCCGTCCCCGACCAACCCGGCCGTGGACGCGATGTTGATGATGCGCCCGCCGCGCGGGAGCAACTCGGCTACGGCGCGCTTGCAGGACCAGAAGGTGCCCGTCAGGTTGATGCCGATGACGCGTTCCCAGACGGTCGGCGCGACGGCATCAGCCTGGGCGTAGCCGTCGAGGATGCCGGCCGCATTGACGGCAATCCCGAGCACCCCAACCGCCGCCACGGCCTCCGTGTACGCCCGGTCCACCTCTTCCCAGTGGCGCACATCGACGGGCACATACGCGGCCCGCCCGCCGGCCGCCTCAATCTGGGCCACCGTCTCCTGGCCGCCCTTCGGCTGCAAGTCAAGGATCGCCACCCCCGCGCCGCCGGCCGCGAGTGCCAGCGCAATCGCCCGCCCGATGCCCGAGCCGCCGCCCGTCACGATTGCCGCGCCTGCCACCAGCGCGCTCACAGGCACACCCCGCACGGCGGCGCGCAGGACAGAATCGGACCCGGGCCGGCCGGCCGAGCGGCGAGCCGTGTGCTTCTCGGTCGGGCCGGGCGGGTCAGTCGAGGCGGTCGTGTCATCGGGGCGTCCTCCAGGTCAGCGTGCGGTGCGCGGAGTTATGGCGGGTGGTGCGCGGTGTGTCAACCGCATTCGCCAACCGGCTACCATGGCGTCGTTATGGCGAATGAACCAGCGGCCACTCCCGAGCCATTGCCATCCTCGCCCGCACCCCAGAACATCTACGACGACTCGACGTTCTTCGCCGGCTACGCGACGCTGGCGCGCTTCGGCGACGGCTGGACGACCGCGGTTGAGCACGGGGACGTCCTGGCGCTTCTGCCCGAAGCGCACGGCCTGCGCGTGCTTGACCTGGACTGCGGTAATGGCCAGTGGGCGCAATACCTGGCGAAAGCGGGCGCTCAGGAGGTCATCGGCGTGGACATTTCCGCGCGGATGCTCGCCATTGCCCGCGCCGAACGCCAGCATCCGAACCTGACCTATGTGCAGTCGGCGTTGGAGACCCTCGACTTCCCGGTAAACCGCTTCGAATTGGTCCTCAGTTCGATGGCGTTCCACTACGTCGCGGACTACGCCGGACTGGTGCAGCGCATCAGCCGCTGGCTCGTGCCGGGCGGCGTGCTGCTGTTCACCACCGAGCACCCGATCTACACGGCCGGTAACGCTACGGCCGGCTTCGTGAAGGACGAGCAGGGCCAGGCGATCCACTGGGCCATCGACGACTATGCCGACGAGGGGCTGCGGCTCAAGAGTTGGTTCGTGGACGGCGTCCACAAGTACCACCGCACCATCTCAACGCTGCTCAACGGCGTGCTCGACGCCGGCTTGGCCATCGAGCGCGTGCTGGAGCCGGTCCCCAGTGCCGAGGCGGTTGTGGCCCGGCCGGACTGGGCCGACGAGCGCAAGCGGCCGATCTTCTTGCTGATCCGCGCTCGCAAAGCCTGACGGCCTGGCCGCGATGTGGGTCTGTGCGCGGCGCGGTGGGCGCAGCCGGATCAGCCGAACCGCCGCGCCGAATACAGCAC
>Ga0105048_10011963_pt1 | contig 13645 bp, 14 predicted proteins | sample MAT05_FD_78382 | JGI IMG/M metagenome (GOLD analysis project Ga0105048, IMG submission 78382) | Freshwater microbial communities from Lake Fryxell liftoff mats and glacier meltwater in Antarctica - MAT-05 | ecosystem: Environmental > Aquatic > Freshwater > Ice > Liftoff microbial mat | place...
AAACATTTCCAGCAGCTCGGTCGCGCGCCGACGGTTGTAGAGCCCGGTGAGCGAGTCGCGTTCAGCGATCTCGATGTTTCGTTCCAACGCCTCGCGCAGCGCGATCTTCTGTTGTCCCAGACGTTGGCGTTGTGCTCTCAAGGATACGGCCAGCACCGAGAACACGGGCAGCACGATGCACATCTGGAAGAACGTCACCCATTGCTCAGCAGCGGGGTAGCGCGCGGGCTGCCAGTGCGACATCACGGCCATGACCCCGCCCAGCAGAGCCAGCTGGTAAGCCGCGATCCAACGCACCTGGCGCGCCGGCAGGGCGAAGATGGCATAGATCATCGCCACACAAAGCATCGGCAGGACCACCGCGCGCATGGGTCTGGTCATCGCATAGCAGACCACGACCGAGGTGCCGGAATAGACGATCTGCGCCAGTGTGAGCGTCGGGTCCTGCCATCTCAGGATCCAGCCGAAGTGCAAGGCTATCCTCGTCTCCGACATCAACAAGGACGGCATCTTCCAGCTGGGTGAGATGCGCATCGGTGGCGACATCATCGTGCTCGCCACGCCAGAGATCGCGGGCCTGCCATACGTCATCTCGGGCATGGTGGCTGCGGGCGGCCTGGCTGCTGCGCTGTCCACTGCCGACGGCTTGCTGCTGACCATCGCCAACGCGCTGAGCCACGACCTGTACTACAAGATGATCGACCCGAACGCGCCGGCAGCGCGCCGCGTGATGGTCTCCAAGGCACTGTTGCTGGTGGTGGCCCTGTTGGCGGCATACGTGGCTTCGCTGAAGATTGCCGACATCCTGTTCCTGGTGTCTGCGGCCTTCTCGTTGGCAGCGGCGGGCTTCTTCCCTGCGCTGGTGCTCGGCATCTTCTGGAAGCGGGCCAGCAAGTGGGGTGCGGTGCTGGGCATGCTGTCGGGCGTGAGCATCACGTTCTACTACATGGCCACGACGCAAGCCTGGATGCGTGGCGTGTTCGGTGTCACCGGCCCCGTGGCCGACTACACCTGGTTCGGCATCCTGCCGATCTCGGCCGGCATCTGGGGTGTGCCTCTGGGCTTCGCGGTGATCATCATCGTGAGCCTGCTGACCCCCGCGCCGAAGCAGGAGATTCAGGAACTGGTGGAGCACGTGCGCTACCCGAACCTGAACACCTCGCGCGCCTGATCGGGCTGCGCTGAAACGGGGCCGCACCTGCGAGGGTGCGGCCCTTCTTTATGGAGCTTGGCGCTGAGATACTGCTCGAGCGGCTCGCATAGGCGAATTGGCAAAGGCAAAACCTTGGCACCTTCTGCATCAGCACCGACCGGTACTCCGTCGCCCAGCCTGCTGCGAGAGCTGGCTGCGGAGGTGGCGCGCCACGCGCCCTTCGCGCAGATGGCGCCAGAGCACGTGGCGCAATTCGTCGCCGCCGCGACCCAGGTCTACCACGCGCCTGGTGAACTCGTGCTGGGCCCGCAAAGCGGCACGGCCGGCACGCTGTGGCTGCTGCGCCAGGGCAGCATCATCGGGGCTGGTGGTGCGAGCAGCGGCAGCACAGAACCCTTCGAGTTCGTCGCTGGTGACATGTTTCCCGTGGGTGCGGTACTGGCCAAACGTGCCGTCACCAGCACCTACACCGCGCATGGCGACAGCTTCAGCCTGGCACTGCCGGCCGACGAAGTGCAGCGTCTGGCGGCCGCCAGCCTGCCCTTCGCCAGTTTCCTGCAGCGTCGCACGGCGCACTATCTCGAACTTTCGCGCCAGGCGGTGCAAACCGCATGGGCCTCGCAGACCCTGGCGGCGCAGACGCTGGAAGCGCGCCTGGACACGCTGCCGCGCAAGCAGCCGCTGGTCTGCAGCCCGGCCACGCCGCTGGCCGAGGCGCTGGCACAGATGCACCAGCGCCGCGTCGGCTCGGTGCTGGTGGTCGACAACGAGATGGCGCCGCTGGGCATCCTGACGCGACACGACATCCTGGGCCGCGTCACGCTGCCGCAGCTGCCGCTGGCCACGCCGATCGGCGAGGTGATGAGCGCGCCCGTGCACAGCCTCGACACCGAACACACGTTGCAGGACGCGGCACTGCTGATGTCGCGCCACGGCATTCGCCATGTGCCCGTCAACGAAGGCGGGCGGCTCGTGAACGTCGTGAGCGAGCGCGACCTCTTCGCGCTGCAGCGCCTGTCGCTGAAACAGATCAGCACGCAGATACGCGCCGCTCCCGACGAGGCCACGCTGCGCCAGCTGGCGGGGCAGATACGCCAGTTTGCGCGGCACCTGCTCGGCCAGGGCGTGCACGCGCGCCAGCTCACCGAGCTGATCAGCCACCTGAACGACGTGCTCACCGAGGCCCTGCTGCGCTTGGTCGCTGCGCGCCGCGGCATGGATCTGTCACTCGCCTGCTGGCTGGCCTTCGGTTCGGAAGGGCGCGGCGAGCAGACCGTGGCCACCGACCAGGACAACGGCCTCGTTTTCGACAGCGCCCAGCCCCAACAAGACCGCCCGCGCTGGCTGGCTTTCGGTCGCGAGATGAACGAAGCGCTGGACGCAGCGGGCTACCCGCTGTGCAAAGGCGGTGTGATGGCCGGCAACGCCGAGTGCTGCCTGACGGCCGACGAATGGCGGCAGCGCTTCTCGCAATGGATCGCCCATGGCGAGCCCGAAGACCTGCTGAAGGCCAGCATCTTCTTCGACCTGCGGCCGCTGTTCGGCCGCATCCAGCTGGCCGAAGATCTGGCCGCACTGCCGGCACGTGAGGCGAAGCGCGCGCCTCGTTTCATGCGCTCGATGGTGGAGAACGCCCTGCGCCGCAGCGCCCCGCTGAACTGGCGCGGTGCGCTCGCCACCCAGGACGAGGGCGGCCACGAATGGCTTGATTTGAAGCTGCAGGGCACCGCGATCTTCGTGGACGCCGCACGCCTGTTCACCCTGGCCCAAGGCCTGCCCATGCTCGGCACACGCGCACGCCTCGAGGCGGCGGCGCCCGGGCTGCGCGCAGCGCCGCAAGAGGCCGAAGCCTGGGTGGGTGCCTTCGAGTTCTTGCAGATGCTGCGCCTGCGCGTGCAGCTGGGGCAGGGCACGGTAGGCGCTGAAACCGCGCAGGGCGACGCCGCCAACCGCGTGGACGTGGCAACGTTGAACGACATCGACCGGCGTGTGCTGAAAGAGGCGGTGCGCGTGGCGCGGCGCCTGCAGCAGCGGCTGGAGATGGACTTCCTGCACTGAATGTTCAGTGCCCTGCGCCGCTGGATGGGCCGTGGCCCGCACGACCCGCACCGGGGCGATGCCAGCCGCTGGGTGGTGATGGATTGCGAAAGCAGTGGCCTGGACCCCGAGCGCGACCGCCTGCTGTCCATTGCCGCCGTGGCAGTGCATGTGCGCGCCACGGGTCTGCACATCGTGCCCGCCGACAGCTTCGAGATGGTGCTGCAACAGCCCGCGCCGCACACAGCGCCCGACAAGGCCAACATCCTGCTGCACGGCATCGGCGTCGGCGCGCAGCGTGCCGGCGTGGCGCCGGCTTTGGCGTTGCAGGCCTTCATGGCTTATGCCGACGGCGCGCCGCTGATTGGCTACCACGTCAGTTTCGACCGCCTGCTGCTGGAGCGGGCCGAACGCGCAGAACGTGCAGAACGTGCCGAACGCGCACAAAGGCATCGAACCCCGCGCCGGCAATGGCTGGACCTTGCCGAGCTGGCGCCGGTGCTGCGCCGTGACGTGCCTGGCAAGGCCCTGGACCACTGGCTGGCCGCCTACGGCATTCGCTGCCTGGCGCGGCATCAGGCCGCGGCTGACGCACTGGCCACCGCTGAACTGTTGTTGTGCCTGTGGCCGCTGGCGATGAGCCAGACCCGGGGGCAGCCCGACTTCGACGCGCTGCAGCGGATGGCCGCGGCGAGGCGCTGGCTCGGTGCCTGAGCGGTGGCCTTGGCGGGTGTCTGAGCGATCGTCCGAGCGGGCGCCTCTCGGCTTCTCGCCATGACCGTCGAGCGCATATCGCTGCACAGCGATAGCATGGCCCACGACCCGAGTTCGAACATGGATATTCCGCAGTCCATTCAGCGTCAAGGCTTCCGCAAATGGTACGAGCGCCAACTTCTCGCCGGGCATTCGCACCTGTTGCTGGTGGTGCTGTGCGCCGTGGCGGTGGCTCTTGCCGTGGAGGCCTACTCTGCGCAGGCCGACAGCAGCCGCCTGCAGATGCTGGCCAGTGTTTTTGCCGCAGCTGCCATCGGCCTCTGGGCGCTGCGGCGCTACCTGTTTCTGCTGATGCGCGCCGAGTTCATCGCCAACCAGGCGGTGTGTGGCGACTGCAAGACCTATGGCCGTTGGGCCATCGAATCGGCTGCAGATGCAGACGAACGAACACAACAGCCGCCACGAATGCGCGTGTGCTGTCGCAAGTGCGAAGCGCGGTGGGTGATCGAGTGGTGAACGGCCTTGTCAACGTCGCCGGAGTCGAAGCTCGGCCGGTCCTTTCTGGCCACTTGCCGAGGCAGTATGCGCACATTTCGCTGAACAGAAGAACCGCTGTCCATTCAAAGTTGGAGGATGGCCGCACGACAACTTGACGGCAGCGGCGCCGCGGCTGATCCTCGCAGGCGACGCTTGACCGAGGACCGGCCCATGACCTTCCAGCTCTTTCGCGAAGCACTCGAAGTTGCCGATGGCACACTGGCCTCGTCCAGCGCCTTCAGCACCGCTTTTCGCTCCTACATGGGCGCGCGCTACTACAACTGGCCGGGGCACTTGGCGGCTGACCAGAAGCACGCCTCGTTGTTCAGCGAGCAGCTGAGAAAGGCCGAATGGGAGTTCGACGCCTTCAAGCACGACCGCGACCCAACCAAGGCGCCCAGTTCTCACGCCACGACGCTGGGTATTCTGGAGGCCGACCTGGTCAGGACGCACAGCCTGCTGTCGCTGCTGCTGGATGGCACCCAGGCCTACAAGATGTTGAAGAGCAAGCCCGCAATCGGCGACAAGGCCTGGGAGCACATCTTCCATGGCGAAGTCAGTGGCGCCGGCAGCAACAAGGGCCATGTCGGCCTGCACTCCACAGTGAAGATCGAGGCCGGGCAGCACAATTCAGGCAAACGGCGCAACCAGATCACCATCACCGTGAGCGAGCGCGACGCCGCCACCGAGGTCTACAAGGCCGCCGTCACGATCCATGAACAGGCCAAGAGCAGCACCTTCTTCCCTGACAACTGGACCGAGCCCGAGATCAAGGCCTACGTGACCGAAGCCGTCAAGTACTGGCTGATCAGCGGCAGTGGCGCCAACCAGGAGAAGAACAGCTCCGGCGGCCTCGTCACCTGGGCCGGCAAATGCATGGTGACGCTGCCCAACGGCAGCAAGCAGCCGTTGTGGATCGGCGGCCTGGGCGATGCCACGTCGGCCACCGGCATCAAGACCGCGTACCCCCAGTTCCGCGGCTCGTTCGCGATCTGAGCAGAAGCCGCCGGGGCAGACGGGCCGTCCCGTCTACTCCGCCATCAAGAGCGGCTGCACGAACGCGAACCAGCCGCCGACGGCAAACAGCAGCACCGACACCGCGTACACCAAAGCCGAGCGCCGGCGCGTCGACATGCAGGCCTTGCGCAGCGAAGGGTCGAGCGGACAAGGTGCGTGCCGCTGTTGCCACTGCGCCGCGCCGCCCAGCGCCAGCATCGCCGCGCCCATGCCGAAGACCCAGGCCTTTTGCTCGCTGAGCCAGACGATCTGCGGGAACACCGACACCAGCGTGGCCAGCGCCGCGCCGGCACCCAGGGTCACCAGCAGGGCCGGCAGCGCGCAGCACACCAGCGTGGAAGTGCCGGCGAAGAGCGCCAGCCAAGAACTGGCCGCGCTGCGGCGCTGCTCGGCACGGCCGTCGCCGGCCGGCACGGCGGGGGCGGCAGCCGGGAGTGCGGGGCCGCGCATCTCAACGTTCCTTTTTGTTCTGCTTCGCCGCGCGCAGTTCGGCACGAATCTGCGCCACCGTCTGCGGCACGGTTTCGGTGCCGACGACGTCATAGCCGGCCTCGCGCACCTCGGTGGCCACGCGCTGCGCATCCAGCGTCTGGCCGGCGCGCGGCTCGACGGCCACGACGTTGTTGCGCAGGTCGATGAAGATGGCCCCGGTGTCAGGCAGCGACTTCAGCCGCTTCTCGATGCCTTGGGCGCAGAACGAACACACCATGCCGTTGACCTGCAGCTTCAGGCTGGACGCAGTCTGCGCCAGGGCCTTGCCGGTGGGAAGCGCCAGCAGGGCCGCCCCGGCAACAGTCAACAGCGCGGTGCGCAGGCGGGCGATCGAAGAAGAAGGAATGCGAATCGGGTTCATGGGGGTTTCCTTGGAAGTCGAGTTCAACGGGAACAAGGGGGTTGGAAGGGTTCGTCGGGTGCGGCCACGTGGCCCTGCGGCGATGACGCAAGGGCGCCGCGGCGTCAGTTCAATAGGCCCACATCAGGTTGAACTGCGTGCCCTCGCGGTTGCGGCCGAGCTCGAGGAAAAGGCCGCGGTGGATCAGCCGCAACATCGGCGTGACCACGTTGCGCGCGTCGGCCGCGTAGCGCGTGCGCTTGGCCTCCACGATGAACCAGGGCTGCACCTGCTCGTAGTCGACCTCGTAGAGCGAGAAGCCGGCGCGCAGCCAGGTGCTGTCGTGGCGCAGTCCGCTGCCGCGCATCGGCTCGAAGCCTGCGCCGAGATACAGCCGCGTGGTCTCGTAGTCGGCCATCACTGCTGGTGACCAGTAACTGCCATCGTTACTCAAGCCGTGGCCGCGCGCACGGCCGGCGCTGGCGACGAACCACAGGTTGGCCTGCGCACGCCGCATGTTCCAGCGCTGGACCAGCCGGGTGTAGGTCAGCCCGGCGGCCTCACGCTCATGGTGCTGGCGGTGCACACCCAGGTGCAGCACCGGTTCTTGCCAGCGCGCGGCCATCACGCCGAAGGCATCGCGCCCGGTCACGGCGTAGTTCACCGCCAGCTCACGCTCGCCGCTGCTGTTGAAGTCGGCCATCGCCATCACGCTGCCCTGGCTGGCCATCGGCAATGCCTGCGCCGCGGGTGCGGCCGCCAGTGCCAGCAACATCAGGGCACGGCGGGTTGCGAGGAACGCGGCGGCGCCGGCGCGCGCCGCCGGTCGGGGGCTGCGGGCGGCGGCCAGCGGGTCGCCGTCGAGTCGGAAGTGCCGCGGAGCGCAGCGTGTGCGCCGTGGCGGCGGCATGGGGGCTTGTGACATGTGCGGTGCTGGGCCGGTGGGCCGGTGGGCCATCTTTGACGGGTGCGCTGCCTTCGGTGCCGCTACTGCGCCACGACAACAGCCGTGGGTTGGAAGCGGTGGGTTCGGCGCGCGCGGGACTGCGCGGTGCAGCAGATTCGGCTGTCATTGGCCCCTGGCGGGGCCGATGACGCGGACGGCGCAAGCCGCGACGGGCGCGGCGAAGGCTCAGCCGCGGGGCGGCCGGAACAGCGCGTCGCGCACGCCCTCGGGCGTGGCACCTGGCTCGGCCAGCGGCAGCGTGCCGCGGTCAAGCCACAGGTCCGCGATTGCAGTTGCGGTGCCGGGCAGGGCCGGCGCGCAGAACAGGCAGCAGGCACAGGCGCTGCCAGTCTGGTCATGCGAGGTGACGGTGTCGCCGGGGGACGGCGCGGCTGCATCAGCAGACAGCACGACATCGACCGCGCCCGAGCCTTGCAACAAGGAACTCGCAGCGTCGGCCACAGATTCGTGGCAGGCCGCGTGCGCGGGTGCGGTCGGGACGACCATTTGCGCCGCGGCAAACCCTCGCAGCGGCAGCAAGAGCAAAAGCACCCAAACGCATGCGCGAATCCATGTCGTCAAAGGTGTCGTGACCGAAGCACGCCGCGCGCGAGACATGGCGCGTGCGTGCTGGCTGGGAACGTCACCGCGAAACATCTTCGAAGCCTAGCAGACACGTCCCGCAGGCGCCATCGGCGAGACGATGCCCGCAGGCCGAGCAAGGACCGGCCATGACCAGGCAATGACCGTCTTCACGTTTCGACCGGCGGGTGGTTGTTTGCAGGGCGCCGGTTTCTAGCGGCCCGGGGCTGCGCCTTGTTGCGGGCTACGATGCCGGCATGTCGTCTAGCTTGCCAGTGCGTCACCTGTTGCTCGCCGTCGCGGTGGTGGCCGTCTGGGGCACGAATTTCGTCGTCATCAAGCTTGCGCTGGCGCAACTGCCGCCGTTGCTGCTGGCCACGCTGCGCTTCAGCTTTGCGCTGTTGCCCGCGGTGTTTTTTCTGAAACGCCCTGCAGTGCCCTGGCGCAATCTGGCGACTTACGGCCTGCTCATCGGGGCGGGCCAGTTCGGTTTGCTCTTCATCGCGATGAACGGGCACATCTCTGCGGGACTGGCCTCGCTGGTGATCCAGACCCAGGTCTTCTTCACCATCGGCATGGCGATGCGCTCGGCGGGTGAGCGTGTGCAGCCGGTGCAGTGGGTGGCGCTGCTGCTGGCCGCTGCAGGACTGGTGACGATTGCCACCCACACCGACGGCAGCACCACGCCGCTGGGGCTGGCGATCGTCCTGGTCGCCGCTTTTTGCTGGGCGTCCGGCAACATGGCCAGCCGCCAGGCCGGCCGCGTGGACATGCTGGCCTACGTGGTGTGGGCGAGTGCGTTCTCGATCCCGCCGCTGCTCGTGCTGTCGCTCGTGATCGAGGGGCCCGCGCGCATCGCCACGGCGCTTGCCGACGCCGACGCCGTGGCCTGGGGCGCGGTGCTCTGGCAGTCCGTGGGCAACACGCTCTTCGGCTATGCGGTCTGGGGCTGGCTGCTCGCCCGCCACCCGGCCGCCACCATCACGCCGATGGCGCTGCTGGTGCCGGTGTTCGGCATGGCGTCGTCTGCGTGGTGGTTGGGCGAGCCGCTGCCCGGCTGGAAGCTGGCCGCCGCCGCGCTGGTGCTCGGCGGCCTGGCGCTGAATCTGCTGTGGCCGCGTCTGCGCGCGGTCTGGATCAGACAACCGCCGGCCTGAGCGGTAGCACCCTGCGTTAGCGCCCCGCCTTTGCTGCAACGCCGGGAACCGGCTGCATTCAGCGCACGCGCATGCCGGGCTGGGCGCCGGGAAACGGTTCGAGCACGAACACGCCCGGTTGCGCTTTTTCGTCGGCATGGCTGGCCGCCAGCACCATGCCTTCGCTCACGCCGAATTTCATCTTCCGCGGTGCCAGGTTGGCCACCATCACCGTGAGCTTGCCGGTCAATTGCTCGGGCGAGTAGTGGGCGGCAATGCCGCTGAAGACGTTGCGCGTTTTTTCTTCACCGACATCGAGCGTCAGGCGCAACAGCTTGGTGCTGCCTTCCACGGCCTCGGCCTTGATGATCTTCGCGATGCGCAAGTCGGTCTTGGTGAAGTCGCCGATGCCGATTTCTTCAGCGATGGCCTCGCCACCCGGCAGCGGCGCAGCGGTGCTATCAGGCTGCGCTTCGAATAGCGCAGCCAGCTGCTTCGGGTCGACACGCTGCATCAGGTGCTGGTATTCGCCGATGGTGTGGTGGCCCAGCGCGCGCTGCGCGTCGGCCCATTGCATTGGCGGCACCTTCAGGAAGGCCTCGACTTGCTCGGCCAGTGCCGGCAGTACTGGCTTCAGGTAGATGGTGAGGATGCGGAAGGCCTCGATGCAGACGCTGCAGACGTCGTGCAGCACGGCATCCATGCCGGGCTGCTTGGCCAGGTCCCAGGGCTTGTGCTGGTCGACGTAGGCGTTCACGCGGTCGGCCAGCAGCATCACTTCGCGCAGTGCCTTGCCGAATTCGCGCTCGTCCCAGTGCGTGCAGACGGTGTCGCTGTGCGCACGCAGGCCGTCGAGCAATATTCGGCCTTCGACGCCCAGGTCGGCGCTGAGCTTGTCGCTGAAGCGCTTGTGCAGAAAGCCCGCGGCGCGGCTGGCGATGTTGATGTACTTGCCCACCAGGTCGCTGTTGACGCGGGCGACGAAATCTTCAGGGTTGAAGTCGAGGTCTTCCACACGTGCGTTCAGCTTGGCCGCGATGTAGTAGCGCAGCCATTCGGCGTTCAAGCCCAGCTCCAGGTACTTCAACGGGCTGATGCCGGTGCCGCGGCTCTTGCTCATCTTCTCGCCGCTGACCGTGAGGTGGCCGTGCACATAGATGCGGTCCGGGGTCTTGCGCCCGCTGAACTTCAGCATCGCCGGCCAGAAGAGGGTGTGGAAGGTGACGATGTCCTTGCCGATGAAGTGCACCTGCTCCACCGCCGGGTCGGCCAGGTAGGCGTCCATGTCCAGGCCGAGCTTGCCGAAGAGGTTCTTCAGCGAAGCCAGGTAGCCCACCGGCGCATCCAGCCAGACGTAGAAGTACTTGCCCGGTGCGTCAGGAATCTGGATGCCGAAGTAAGGCGCGTCGCGGCTGATGTCCCAGTCGCCGAGGCTGGCCTTGCCGTCTTCATCACGTTCGAACCACTCGCGCACCTTGTTCGCCACCTCGGTCTGCAGGCGGCCGTCCTGGGTCCAGCGTTCCAGAAATTCGACGCAGCGCGGGTCGCTCAACTTGAAGAAGAAGTGCTCGCTGGTCTTCAGCACCGGCGTGGCGCCGGTCAAGGCCGAGACCGGGTTCTTCAGGTCGGTGGGCGCGTAGACGGCGCCGCAGACCTCGCAGTTGTCGCCGTACTGTTCTTTCGCGCCGCATTTCGGGCATTCACCCTTGATGAAGCGGTCGGGCAGGAACATGCCCTTTTCCGGGTCGAAGAACTGCTCGACGTCGCGCACCTCGATCAGCCCGTTCGCGCGCAAGGCCAGGTAGATGCACTGCGCCAGTTCGTGGTTCTCGGGCGCGTCGGTGCTGTGCCAGTTGTCGAAGCGAATGTGAAAGCCGTCCAGGTACTGCTGGCGGCCGGCAGCGATGCCTGCCACGAAGGCTTGCGGCGTGAGGCCGGCCCTCTCGGCGGCAATCATGATGGGCGCGCCGTGGGCATCGTCGGCACAGACGAATTGCACCTCGTGCCCGAGCATGCGCTGCAGGCGCACCCAGGTGTCGGCCTGGATGTATTCCATCATGTGGCCGATGTGGAAACCTGCGTTGGCGTAGGGCAGGGCCGTGGTGACGAAGAGCTTGCGGGTCATGCCAAGATTCTAGGTGGCTGCCTCGGCACGGGCTCGCGGGCAGGCATCATGCGGGCCCATGAAGACACCGCCCACCTTTCTCCGCGCCGGCCTGAACATGGCCGTCATGTCTGGCCTGCTTTTCTGCATGCTGTCGGGCCTGCTGGCGCATTCGGCACATGCCGCGGAAGACGCCGCGGTGCAGCGCTGCCGCGCGATTGCTGAAGCTGCGGCCCGCCTGGCTTGCTATGACGCCATGCCTTCGCGCGCTGTGCCTGCGGCGCCACCCGGGGCCACCTCCCCGGGCCCCGCTGCTGCTGCTGCTGCGCCCGCCCCGACCGTGGTGCCGAGTTTCGGGCAGCAGCGTCGCGATGAGCCGCAGACCATCACGAGCCAGATCGCGGGCGTCTTCGAGGGCTGGGGCCCGCGCAGCCGCATCACGCTGGCCAACGGGCAGGTGTGGCAGGTGGACGATGGCAGCGAAGGCGTCTACTTCCTGCAAAGCCCCAAGGTCACGGTCAGGCGCGCGCTGATGGGAGGCTTCCAGATGGAGATTGAAGGCGCCCGACGCGTGCCGCGTGTGCGCCGCGTGGACTGACGCAGCGCGCCTCGTGTGGGTAGGGCCAGCGGCTAGACTAGGTTCCCCCTTGGTTACGAAGCAAGAGCCGCCATGTCCACCCCTGTCACCGAAGGCGCGTTGCTCGATGCGCTGAAGACCGTCGAAGACTCGAACACCGGCAAAGACTTCGTCACCACCAAGGCCCTGAAGAACCTGCGCATCGAGGAAGGCGACGTCGCCTTCCAGGTCGAACTGAGCTACCCGGCCAAGAGCCAGCACCCGGCGCTGCGCAAGGCGCTCATCGCGGCCGCGCGCACGGTCGACGGCGTGCACAACGTCAGCGTCGAGATCACCACGCGCATCGTCAGCCATGCGGTGCAGCGTGGCGTGCAGTTGCTGCCGCGCGTGAAGAACATCATCGCGGTGGCTTCGGGCAAAGGCGGTGTGGGCAAGAGCACCACCACCGTCAACCTGGCGCTGGCGTTGGCCGCCGAAGGCGCCAGTGTCGGCATCCTCGACGCCGACATCTACGGCCCCAGCCAGCCCACGATGATGGGCATCAGCGGCCGCCCAGAAAGCGACGACGGCAAGCGCATCCAGCCGATGGAAAACTACGGCGTTCAGGTCATGAGCATCGGTTTCCTCATCGAGCCCGACCAGGCCATGATCTGGCGCGGCCCCATGGCCACGCAGGCGCTGGATCAACTGCTGAACCAGACCAACTGGCGCGAGCTGGACTACCTGCTCATCGACATGCCGCCGGGCACGGGCGACATTGCGCTGACGCTCAGCCAGCGCGTGCCGCTGACGGGCGCCATCATCGTGACCACGCCGCAAGACATTGCGCTGCTAGACGCCAAGAAGGGCCTGAAGATGTTCGAGAAGGTGGGCGTGCCCATCCTCGGCATCGTCGAGAACATGGCCGTGTACTGCTGCCCGAACTGCGGCCACACCGAACACATCTTCGGCGCCGACGGCGGCAAGCGGATGGCCGCCGAGTACGACGTGACCTACCTCGGCGCGCTGCCTCTGACCCTGAACATCCGCGAACAGGCCGATGCCGGCCGCCCCACCGTGGTGGCCGACCCCGAAGGCGAAGTGGCAGCCATCTACAAGGCCGTGGCTCGCCGAGTGGCGGTGAAGGTGGCCGCCAAGGCCAAGGACTTCTCGGCCAAGTTCCCCACCATCTCGGTAAGCAAGGGCACCTGAGGCCCTGACCTTGTCCGCTCCAACGGCCGCCTGCGTGCGGCCGTTTTGCGTTGTGGAGGGCGTGTTCTGGCAGGTGATCGATGAGCCTCGGTGACGTGTCCCGACGATAGGCAGCGTCGATCGGGGACATGGCGTCAATCAATCCGCGCAATGGCTTCGCTGCGGGAGAATCTCATTCGCCGCAAGATCTTTCCTCGCTTGTCTCGTTCCTGTCCCTTCAACCACCCGGAGCTACCCTCATGTCGCTGATCAATACGCAAGTCCAGCCGTTCAAGACCCAGGCTTTCCACAACGGCAAATTCATCGAAGTTACCGAGCAGACCCTGATGGGCCACTGGTCGGTGCTGATCTTCATGCCGGCGGCTTTCACCTTCAACTGCCCGACCGAGATCGAAGACGCGGCCGACAACTACCCCGAGTTCCAGAAGATGAAGACCGAGGTCTACATCGTCACCACCGACACGCACTTTTCGCACAAGGTGTGGCACGAAACCAGCCCGGCCGTGGGCAAGGCCCAGTTCCCGCTGGTGGGCGACCCCACCCACACGCTGACCAACGCTTTCGGCGTGCATATCCCCGAAGAAGGTCTGGCGCTGCGCGGCACCTTCGTGATCAACCCTGACGGCATGATCAAGACGGCCGAAATTCACAGCAACGAGATCGCGCGTGACGTGAAGGAAACCGTGCGCAAGCTGCGCGCCGCCCAGTACACCGCGGCCAACCCCGGCCAGGTGTGCCCGGCCAAGTGGAACGAAGGCGCCGCGACGCTGACACCTTCGCTGGACCTCGTCGGCAAGATCTAAGCCGGCCCCCCGCCTG
>Ga0105048_10011964_pt1 | contig 13642 bp, 1 predicted proteins | sample MAT05_FD_78382 | JGI IMG/M metagenome (GOLD analysis project Ga0105048, IMG submission 78382) | Freshwater microbial communities from Lake Fryxell liftoff mats and glacier meltwater in Antarctica - MAT-05 | ecosystem: Environmental > Aquatic > Freshwater > Ice > Liftoff microbial mat | place...
CGACCTGACCGTCGCCGTCAACGTCGTGCTGACCTATCAGGGCCTTGCCGTCGCTCAGGGCGGCCACGGTTCGCATGAACCGGGCGGCGATGGTCAACCCGTGGCCGGCTACCTGCCGGCCACTTCACTGGCAGACTTGGGCGACCGGGCATTCATTCGCGATCACCGCATCCAATACCCGTGTGTCTCCGGGGCGATGGCCAATGGCATCGCCTCCGTCGAGATCGTCGAAGCGATGAGCCGGGCCGGCATGCTTGGCTTCTTCGGCTCGGCCGGCCTGTCGCTTGACCGCATCGATGAAGCCATATCACGCCTGCAGAGGTCGCTCGGTTCTCAACCGCACGGCTTCAATCTAATTCACAGCCCAAATGAAAGCGACCACGAATTCGCGACCGCCGATCTGTACATCCGTCGCGGCGTACGTCTGATCGAGGCCTCCGCCTATTTGCGGCTGACACCCGCTGTCGTGCGGTTCCGGTTGCACGGTATTCATGAAGACGAACAGGGCCGGGTGGTCACGCCGAACCGGGTGATTGCCAAAGTGTCCCGCATCGAGGTGGCGACGCGTTTCTTCAGCCCCGCGCCGGAGAAGATCGTTCAGGAACTTGTACAGGCCGGACACCTGACGGCCGCACAGGCGGAACTCGCAAAGCGGGTTCCGGTCGCGCAGGACATTACTGCCGAAGCGGATTCTGGCGGCCACACCGACAATCGCCCCGCCATCACGCTGCTTCCCACCTTGCTGGCCGCACGCGACCGCCTGCAACGCGAATTTGGCTACCCCGAACCGCTGCGAGTGGGGCTGGGCGGTGGCATCGCAACGCCGCAAGGTGTCGCGGCGGCTTTCGCGATGGGTGCCGCGTACGTCGTCACCGGGTCGATCAACCAGGCCTGCGTCGAGTCGGGGTCATCCGACATCGTGCGTGGAATGCTCGCGGAGGCGGAACAGGCTGATGTGGCGATGGCACCCGCGGCAGACATGTTTGAGATGGGCGTGAAGGTGCAGGTGCTGAAGCGCGGCACCATGTTCGCCATGCGCGCCAACAAGTTGTATGAGCTCTACCGCGCTTACCCATCGCTGGAAGCGTTGCCCGATTCGGAACGGCAGTCGCTGGAGAAGAACCTGCTGCGGGCCAGCATTGAGCAGATCTGGGCCGAAACCAGCGACTTCTTCCGCAAACGCGACCCGCGCCAGCTTGTGCGTGCCGCTGCGGAGCCGAAGCATCGCATGGCGCTGGTGTTCCGCTGGTACCTCGGCATGGCGTCGCGCTGGGCAAATGCAGGCATCGCCGACCGCAAAGTCGATTATCAGGTCTGGTGCGGGCCGGCGATGGGGGCCTTCAACGAATGGGTGAAGGGCACCGCCTTTGAAAAAGTCGAAAACCGCAAGGTTGCTTCGGTCAACTACAGCCTGCTTCACGGCGCGGCGATCCTGAACCGGCAGATGCTGCTGCGTCAACAGGGCATCGACATGCCGGTGGAAGCGTTCGATCTCGCCCCTGTTGAGCCGGGTTACGTAACACGCGCGCAGAGGGAATCCGGATGAGTGTGCAGGACCGTACGGGGACGCCGTTCGTCCCTCTGGCGATTGTCGGCATCGGTTGCTTGTTCCCGCGCGCCGAAAACGCCCGGTCCTACTGGCTGAACATCAAACGCGGCACTGACTGCATCACCGACGTGCCGCCCTCGCACTGGAACCCCGACGACTACTTCGACCGCGACCCCAAGTCTCCCGACCGCACCTACGCCGTCCGCGGCGGTTTCCTCGAACCGGTTGATTTCTCCCCCATCGAGTTCGGCATCGCGCCAAACGATCTCGAAGCCACCGATACTTCACAACTGCTAGGCCTCGTGGCCGCCAAACAGGCCCTGCGCGACGCCGGCTACGGCGATGGCAAAGCGTTCGACCGCAGCCGTGTCAGCACCATTCTCGGCGTGACTGGCACCCTGGAACTGGTGATCCCGCTTGGTGCCCGCCTGGGCCATCCCAAGTGGAAGAAAGCCCTCGACCGGGCCGGCGTTCCCGAAGCGCAGTCGAAGCAGGTGATGGACGAAATTGCCGAGTCGTACGTTGGCTGGCAGGAGAATTCGTTCCCCGGACTGCTGGGCAACGTGGTGGCCGGCCGCATCGCCAATCGGCTTGATCTGGGCGGGACGAACTGCGTTGTCGATGCAGCCTGCGCCAGTTCGCTCAGCGCGATCCATCTCGCATCGCTCGAACTCGCGGCCGGCCGATCGGACATGGTCGTGACCGGCGGCGTCGACACATTCAATGACATCTTCATGTTCATGTGCTTCAGCAAGACCCCGGCCCTGTCGCCGACGGGCGATGCCAAGCCGTTCGACATCCACGGCGACGGCACGATTCTCGGTGAGGGCCTTGGCATCGTCGTGTTGAAACGACTTGCTGATGCCGAACGGGATGGCGATCGCATTTATGCCGTCATCCGCGGGCTGGGCTCATCGAGCGATGGCAAGGGGAACGCCATCTACGCCCCCGTCGCCGCCGGACAGGTGAAGGCCCTGCGGCGGGCATATCACGAAGCGGGCATCACGCCGAACACGATCGAGTTGATCGAGGGCCATGGCACCGGCACCCGAGTGGGCGATGGGGTCGAAGTCAGCGCTCTGTCCGAAGTCTACCGCGAAGCGGGCGCGGCACCGGCCAACTGCGCTTTGGGAAGCGTCAAATCGCAGATTGGCCACACCAAGGCCGCGGCCGGCGCGGCGGGACTCATCAAGGCAGCACTCGCACTGCACTTCAAAGTGCTGCCGCCCACGTTGAAGGTGACAGAACCGCTGGAACTGTTGAAGGGCGAAGAATCACCCTTCTACGTGAACACGGATCAACGCCCGTGGATCGGTTCGAAGGAACACCCGCGTCGGGCGGCCGTCAGCGCCTTCGGCTTCGGCGGCAGCAACTTCCACTGCGTGCTGGAAGAGCACGGCGCGAAGCAGAAGCAGGTCGATTGGCCCGGCGACGTTGAGATCGTCGCCCTGTCTTCACCCGACAAAGGCGACTTGTCACGTCGCCTTGCCGGCTTGCGCGAACAGCGTACCTGGGCCGCGGTTCGCCAGGCGGGTCGCGAAACCCGCCATGCGTTCGCAGTTTCAGAGGCACATCGTCTATTACTGGTGGTTCAGAAGGATACAGACATCGCGCATCTGGTAGATGCTGCGGCGGCGAAGCTGCGTGATGATGCGGCATTCTGGCGGCTGCCCGAAGGCGCCTGCTACGGCTCGGGCGCGCCGGCAGGCACTTTGGCCGTGCTGTTCCCGGGACAGGGGAGCCAGTACGTCGGCATGCTTCGCGACCTGGCCTGCACCTTCCCCGAGATGAAGGACGTGCTGGCCGATGGCAACCGCGTCTTCGCCCGCATGGCGGCCGGGGAGTTCGCGGGTCGGCTCAGCGATGCAATCTATCCGCCTGCGTCGTTCAACAAAGACGGCCGTGAAACACGTGAGCGCAGGCTGCGCCGCACGGAGGTCGCCCAACCCGCCATTGGCGCTGTTGCACTCGGCGCGTTGAAGGTTCTCGAATCGTTCGGCCTGTCTGCCGATGCCTATGCAGGGCACAGCTATGGCGAACTGCCGGCCCTGTGTGCCGCCGGTGTACTCGACGACGAAGCGCTGCACACGGTTTCTCGCCTGCGCGGCCACCTGATGGCGTCTTTCCGTACGCAGGACGCCGGAAGTATGTTGGCCGTGCACGCCCCGCTGGCTGCCATTCAGCAGGTCATCAATGAGGAATCGCTCGATCTGGTGATCGCGAATCGCAATGCCCCATCGCAGGCGGTGCTGTCCGGTGCCAGTGCCGAGATTGACCGGGCGACCAGCGCGCTCGATCGCCGGCAGCTTCGCCACACGCGATTGCCCGTGGCCGCGGCTTTTCACTCTCCACTGGTGGCGCGGGCACGCGAGCCTTTCCATGAAGCGCTCAGTGAAGTGACGATCGGTTCCACTCGTAAGCCGGTCTTCGCGAACACGACCGGTGCCGCGTACCCAAGCGAACCGACGGCCATCCGCGCATTGCTGAGCGGGCAACTGGCCGAGCCGGTCGAGTTCACCCGGCAGATCGAAGCCATGGCGCACGACGGCGTGCGAACATTCGTCGAAGTCGGCCCCGGCTCGACACTGACAAAGCTGGTGTCGTCGATTCTCGGCGATCGCACGGCCGAATTCCCCGGCTGGGATGCGTTCGCCATTGACGCCTCGACCGGTAAGCGATCCGGCATCCTCGACCTGGCCCAGACGCTCGCCCGCATCGCGGCGCATGGTCATCCGCTCGATCTCAAGTCGTGGAACGACGATGGCATCGAGCCGGAACCGCCGAAGAAGGGCCTGCTCGTCCCGATCTGCGGCGCGAACTATGTCGCACCGAAGCCGGTGAAGAGAGAACTGCCGAAACCCGCCGTGTTGCCGACGCCCGCGCCAGTACCCATTCCTCAAGTCATCCGCGTTGTTCCCCCGGAAAAGCCGAGACGTATGTACCCGACGACCGAACCGACCGTATCCGGTGAATCGCTGTCGCAGGCCTTGCAGGTGACGCAGCAAAGCCTGGCCGCGTTCCAGTCGCTGCAGGAGCAGACAGCGAACCTGCATCGCCAGTTCCTCGAAAGCCAGGAAGCGGCCCAGCGCACGCTGCAGATGCTCGTCGACCAGCAGCACGTGTTGCTGACCGGCGTGGCAACGCCAAAGTCGATGCTGGCCCCGGTTCGCGCGGTGACCCCGCAGCGCCCGGCAGCCCCGCACCGCAACGGCGATAGCAACGGCCATGCACCCAAACCGACCGCGCCGCCCGTTAGCCGCGACCCGGAGGCTCCGCGAAGGGAAGCGCGGAACGTGCAGCCCGCGCGCTCCGCTCCGGAAGCCCCCCGCGTAGCTGCTAACGGCGACGTCGCGGCTGTCCTGCTCGCAGTGGTAGCCGAGAAGACCGGCTACCCGACCGAGATGCTGTACCCCGAGATGGCGCTCGATGCCGACCTGGGGATCGACTCGATCAAGCGGGTTGAGATCTTCTCCGCCTTGCAGGAAAAGCTGCCCGGGTCGCCGATCGTGCAGCCGGAACAGCTCGGCACGCTGCACACGCTGGCGGACGTGATTGCTTTCCTCTCGACCGACCCGCTTAGCCGCGACTCGGAGGGTTTCCGGAGAGTCGCGCGGGACGAGCAACCCCAGCAGAAGCGCTCAACTCCGGCAACTGTTCACGTCGCGGCTAACGGTGATGTCGCGACCGTACTCCTCGCCGTCGTCAGCGAGAAGACCGGCTACCCGACGGAGATGCTGAACCCTGAGATGGCGCTGGACGCCGACCTGGGGATCGACTCGATTAAACGCGTTGAAATCTTCTCCGCCTTGCAGGAAAAGCTGCCCGGATCACCGATCGTGCAGCCGGAACAGCTCGGCACGTTGCACACGCTGGCGGACGTGATTGCGTTTCTTTCCGGCCCGAACGCGGAGGCACCGGCCGCAAAAAAAAAGTCGGTAGCCGCGCCGGCTGAGGCCGACGCGGCGATCGAACGCGGCATCCTGCGGGCCGTACCGCATGCCGGCAACTGGCAGAAGTGCGTGAAGCTTGCTCCGGGCAGCACGGTCGTGCTGGTCGCTGAACTTTCGCCCCTGGCGGAGTCACTGTCAGGTTGGTTGGACTCACAGCGGCTCAACGTCGTTCGAGCGACTTGGAGCGACGCCGCGCAGCGGCACGATGCGGCGGCATTGATCCTGCTGGCGCCCGCAACTCCCGATACATCATTCCCGCTGCGCAGCTTCCAATGGCTGCGGTCTTATGCGAAATCGGCGGGCCGCAAGCTGTTCGCGACGATCTCATCGCTGGGTGGCACCTTCGGCATCGATCAACTTCAAGGAGACGCCGTGGCCGGTTGCCTGGCAGGCCTTGCGAAGACGGCCGTCCGCGAATGGCCCGGCGTGTCGTGCAAGGCGATCGACGCATCCGTCGATGCGCCGATTGATCTCATCGCTCAAGCATTGCTGCAGGATGAGGCAACCGAAGTCGGCGTTTCTGCTTTCGGTTTTACTGTTCTGGAACTCGACATTGCCGCAGCCCCTCCGCGTGAGCGGGCATTCAGTTCGAGCGACGTTGTATTGGTCACCGGTGGTGCGCGCGGCGTGACTGCCGCCGTTGCCGAAGCGATTGCCGCCGATGCCCGGCCCACGTTGATCCTGTTCGGCCGTACGCCGATCGACGCAGCCGAGCCCGCTTTTCTTAACGGCTGCGGGGATGAAGCAGCCGTGCGCAGGGCGTTGATCAGCAACCGCCGGGGCTCCACCCCCAAGGCGATCGATGCGGAATGCAGGGCCATCATGGCCGCCCGCGAAGCCCGTGCGGCCATCGAACGGATGCGGGCGCACGGGTCGCGCGTCGAGTATCACGCGGTCGATGTGACTGATGCGGCAACGGTGTCGCGCGTTCTCAAACAGGTCGGGCCGATCACGCATGTCATTCACGGAGCAGGGGTGCTGGCCGACCGGAAGATTGAAGACGTGACCGACGAGCAGTTCGTCAGCGTGTTCGAGACGAAAGTGGCCGGGATCACGAACATTCTTAACGCAACATCCACGCTCAAGGGCATTGTCCTGTTCAGTTCCTCCACGGGTCGATTCGGGCGGGTAGGCCAGGTCGCTTATGCGGCCGCCAACGAAGCGCTCAACAAGATCGCCCAGCGCGAACGTCACGCCCGGCCCGTCACACGCGTGGTGGCGATGAACTGGGGTCCGTGGTCGGGCGGCATGGTCACGCCGGCCCTCAAGCAGTTGTTCGCTAGTGAAGGTGTCGGCACTATCCCGCTGCATCAGGGGGCGGACTTGCTGTTGCGCGAACTGACCGCTGACCGGACTAATGCAGAGATCACCATCATCGCCCGCCCCGACGGCTATCAGCCGCCCGCGGCGCCGGTGCCGACCGGCGCAATCGAACATGTCGTCAGCGTGGAACGTTACCCGGTACTGCGATCGCATGTCCTGAGCGGCAAAGCGGTGCTGCCGCTGGCGCTGCACGTGGAACTACTCGCGCATGCGGCTCTGCACGGCCAGCCGGGCCTGGCCTTCGCCGGCTTCGATCAATTGCGATTGCTGAAGGGCGTGCAGTTGACCGCGCAGGAATCGCGCTCACTGCATGTGCTGGCCGGGCAACCGATCAAGGCGGATGACGGCCTGCGCGTGCCCGTCAGTCTGCATTCGTCCATCGGTTCACGCGATGTCGTGCATTCACGGGCGGACGTGTTGCTGGCTCATCGGCCGATGACGGCCGCGACCGTACTGCCGCTGCAGACGCTCGAGGACTATCCGCATCGCATCGAGCATGCGTACAACCGCCTGCTGTTCCATGGCGATGCGTTGCGGGGCATCGAAGCCATTGATGGGGTCAGTGCGACAGCGATCGTCGGTCGGTGCCGTACTGCCCCGGCCCCGACGCAATGGCTGGCAAAGCCGCTGCGGCATGCCTGGATCGCCGACCCGTTGGTACTGGATGCCGCGTTCCAGTTGATGATCCTCTGGAGCCAGCACGTTCACGGAAAAGGCTGCCTGCCGGTGCTGGTGGGTGAGTACCGCCAGTTCTTGAAGGCATTTCCAGCGGGCAGGGTGCAGGTGCGAGTTCGCATCACCGACAGTCAATCAGCGCTGGTGCGGGCGGACATCGAGTTCGTTGGTGAAACAGGCCAGTTGCTCGCGTCGATCAAGCAGCATGAAAGTGTCATCGACGAAAGTCTGAATGCCGCGTTCCGTCTCAATACCCTCGATGCGGGAGGGCCGGCACGCTGATGCGATCATTCGAGCCGATTGCGATCGTCGGCCTCGGGGGCTTGTTCCCCGGCGCGGCCGACCTTGATCAGTTCTGGGCGAACATATCGGCCGGTGTCGATGCGTCGTCGGAAGTACCCGACGGCCGTTGGTGCCTGCCGCCGGAATCGATCCACGACCCGCGACCCGGCATGCCCGACTGCGTCGTTTCAACGCGAGGTTACTTTCTCGACCCGTTCACGCCCGACCTGCAAGGCCTTCGCTTCGTCGCTCCGGTGGACGAACTCGACGTGCTGCTGCAACTGGCCCTGCATGTCGGCAACCGGGCTTGGGCGTCGGCGCGGACTGATTCGCTGGATCGTTCGCGCGTCGGCGTCATCCTCGGCAGCATCGCACTGCCGACCGATCGTATCTCGGACATGGTTCGCGAGATTGTCAGCGAAGGATCATCATCGGTTCATCCGCTCAATCGCGAAGTGACCGGCCTGCCGGCCCGGTTGCTTGCCGACGCGCTCGGCCTCGGCGGGACCGCGTTCACGCTGGATGCCGCTTGTGCCTCGTCGCTGTACGCACTCAAGCTGGCGTGCGATGAACTTCATTTCGGCCGGGCCGATGCAATGCTCGCGGGCGGCCTGTCCCGCCCCGATTGTCTGTACACGCAGATGGGCTTCTCGCAGTTGCGAGCGCTGTCGCCGACGGGGCGCTGTTCGCCGTTTGATGCCAAAGGGAACGGCCTCGTCGTCGGGGAAGGCGGCGGCGTCTTCGTGCTGAAGCGCCTGCGCGATGCCGAAGCGCATGACGACACCATTCACGGCGTCATCACCGGCATCGGCCTGTCGAACGATATCGAAGGCAACCTGCTCGCACCCGCCAGCGAAGGCCAGTTGCGCGCGATGCGCGCGGCATACGCGATGGCCGGCATTCGCCCCGATGACGTCGACCTGATCGAATGCCACGCGACGGGTACGCCGGTCGGCGACGCGGTGGAGTTCAACAGTCTGCGGCAACTGTGGAGTGAAGCCGAACGCGGGCGAACCAGTGCAATCGGCTCCGTGAAGGCATCGGTTGGACACCTGCTGACGGGTGCGAACGCGGCAGGGCTCATGAAGGTGCTGCTGGCGATGCGGCACGAAACGCTGCCACCCGCGACGAACTTCGCGCTCCCCGCGAAGGGAGTGGAGATGGCCGGGTCGCCGTTCCGGTTGCTTGATCGAGCGCAGCCGTGGACAGCGAATGGTCCGCGCCGTGCCGCAGTCAGCGGCTTCGGTTTCGGCGGGATCAACGCGCATTTGATTGTTGAAGAGTACTCAGAGCCGCTTGCGGCGTCGCCATCATCCCCGGCGCGCATGGCAACGCCGCAAGTGGCGGTGGTGGCGGTTGCGTCGCGCAAGGGTCGGTTGTCTGACATTCATGTCGGAGCCAACGAGTTCCCCGTGCCGCCGTTGGAATTGCCCGACATGCTGCCGCAGCAATTGCTGTTGATGCAGGTGGCCCGCGAGGCGCTGCATGCCGACGGATCGTCCAACACAGGGGTTTTCATCGGCATCGAGACGGATATTCGGACTACGTTTTTCCACTTGCGCTGGTGGGCGCAGCAGCACGGGCTGTCGGCCGATGAGGCGAGCCCGCCGCTGACGGCGAACCGCACGATGGGTGCCCTGGCGAGCATCGCCGCCAGCCGTGTCGCGCGGATGCTCAGGTGCGGCGGGCCAAGTTTCACCGTATCTGCCGGCGATGAGTCCGGCGGGTGTGCACTGGCCATCGCGCTCGATCAACTGCGAACCGGAGAGATCGACCGGGCGATCATCGGCGCAACTCAGTTCCGGGATGATCCGATTTCGACCGGCGTGTCGGTCAGCCGGGATGCGGCCGTGGTTCTCGTCGTTAAACGCCGCGACGACGCGGAACGCGATGGGGACTCGATCCTCGCGATGATTGAAGAACAGTCGTATGCCTCTCCAAGGTTTAACGAGAGCCGTTGGGGGCCCGCGGAACGGTTGATGGTGATTGCCGACGATTGCTTGAGCGGGCGATCTACAATGGATCTCGCTGTCGCCGGCCGAAGTTGCAAGCTGACTTCGTTGGGGCAGAGGAAGACGCCGGAATTGCCCGGCCCCGCGGCCGTCACCCTGATCGCTGCCGAGTCGGCCAGCGAGTTCATCAAGAAGACACGTGAACTGCACTCGCTGTGCGATCAGTGTCAGGATGCCGTATCGCTGGCGGCAGAGTGGCACCGCCGTAACCAGCGCCCAGACGGGCGATTCCGGCAGGCCATCGTTGGCCAGGACTTGGCGACGTTCCGCAAGGCCTGCGACGAGATGCAACCCGTTGAAGTGGGGGAGCCGCCGCCGCTTGCGTTCGTCTATCCCGGCTCTGGCAATCATTTCCACGGCATGGGACTGACACTGTCGGGAATGTTTCCCGAGATCGTCGAACGACAGAGGCGTGAAAGTCGTACGCTCGACGCACAGTACGCCGACCAGGAATTCTGGGACGGCGAACGGCCGATCGAGCCACACCCGCGCAGCGTGTTGTTCGCCCAGGTCTCACTCGGCACACTGGTCACCGATCTCGTGCGTTCCTTCGGCATCGAGCCAAACGCTGTCATCGGTTACAGCCTGGGCGAGTCGGCCTCGCTGTTCGGAATGCGCGCCTGGACCGCGCGTGACGAAATGTACGAACGTTTGCAACGTTCTACGCTGTTCACCAGCGACCTGGCGCCGCCGTACAACTCGGCACGGACGCAGTGGAATCTGCCTGGTCGCGAACCGATCGACTGGCTGACGGGAGTGCTCGCCGCACCGGCTGAAGTTGTCGAAAAGGCGATCCGGCCCGGGTCGCATGCCTATGTGCTGATCGTCAATACGCTCGATGAATGTGTAATTGGCGGGCTGCGACCCGATGTCGACGCACTCATTCGCGATGTCGGCCGACCGTTTGTCGAAGTTCGCGGCGTGACCGCCGCCCACTGCGACGTGGCACAGCCGGTGCGTGACTCCTACTGGAAACTGCATCACCTGCCGGTAACGCCCGTGCCGGGTGTGACCTGGTACAGCGGTGCGACAGGCGAGCCGTACGATCTTTCTTCTGACCACTGTGCCGACGCGATCACCGCGGCGGTTCTGCATCGCATCGACTTCCCGCGCGTGATCGAACGTGCCTACGCCGATGGGGTGCGGACGTTCGTCGAGATCGGCCCCGGTGCCTCGTGTTCGCGGATGATCTCACGCATTCTGAATGGCCGACCGCATGAGGTGGTGCCGCTTGTGGTGAAGAAAAGCAATCCTCTGGGGACGCTTCTCGCGGCGCTGGGACGGTTGCATTTGTTTGGGCATGAGATCAATCCGGGGCCACTGTATGAGCGGGGTGGGGCGACGCCGCAAACGGTTGAAGGGCCGAAGATCTCCATTTCCGTCCGGCCATTTGTTCCGCGCCTGGAGCCGTTGCCGATGCCTGTGATTTTGGACACTCCATCAACATTTAATGATGCATCGCGGATCTATGAAGCGACCGGGCAGGCGCACGAGGCGTTTCTGCGGTTCACCACGTCCACGTTTGATCGTCTGAGTGAAACGATTGCGTTGCAGACGCGACTGCTGCAGAGCGGTGCAATGCCGCAACCGGCTGAGGAATTGTCACAGGCGGCTGACGACGTCCCGCGTTCGCTGTCACTTGAAGACTGTTTCGAGTTCGCGGTCGGGCGTATCGGCAACGTGCTGGGGCTCCGCTATGCCGAGATTGACACGTTTCCCACGCGCGTGCGGTTGCCCGATGGCCCGCTCATGCTCGTTGATCGCATCCTGCGCATCGACGGCGAACCGCTGTCGATGGGCGGCGGCCGGGTCATCACCGAGCATGTTGTTCATCCGGATCGCTGGTACCTGGATGCCGGGCGCATCCCGACCTGCGTAGCCGTCGAAGCGGGTCAGGCCGACCTGTTTCTGTCCGGCTTTCTCGGCATCGACTTCATCACGCGCGGCCTCGCGGCCTACCGGTTGCTCGACGCATCGATCACACTGCATGGTCCGCTGCCGATCGCGGGCGAAACCATCCGCTACGACATCCTGATCGACCATTTCTTCCGGCAGGGCGTTACGCACCTGTTCCGCTTCCGCTTTGAGGGAACCGTGAACGGCAGGCCGCTGCTGTCGATGACCGATGGCTGTGCCGGCTTCTTCAGTGCCGAGGCACTGGCCGGCGGCAAGGGAATCGTGCAGACGGAACTCGATCGACGGCCGATGCCCGGCAAGCTGCCCGACGACTGGTACGTTCCGGCCCCGATGATTCGCGAAACACTCGCCGCGGAGCAGATCAACGCACTGCGTGAAGGCGACTTGGTCGGCGCGTTCGGTTCCGCGTTTGCATTGCTGAGGTTGCGAAACCCGCAACGCCTGCCCGGCGGCATGCTCAAGTTGATCGACCGCGTCGTCGAAATCGACCCGACCGGCGGGCGTTTTGGCCTCGGCCTGATTCGCGCGGAGGCGGACATTCACGCGGACGACTGGTTCCTGACCTGTCACTTCGTCGACGACATGGTAATGCCCGGCACGCTGATGTACGAGTGCTGCCTGCACACGCTGCGCGTCTTCCTGATGCGCATGGGCTGGGTCGGTGAAGAGGGACAGATCATCAGCGAGCCGGTCCCCGGCATCGCCAGCAAGCTGAAATGCCGCGGGCAGGTAACCGCCGAGACACGCATCGCCGCCTACGAGGTGACGATCAAGGAGCTCGGCTACGGGCCGGAGCCATTCGCGATAGCTGATGCGTTGATGTATGCCGATGGCCGGCCGATTGTCGAGATGACGAACATGTCGCTGCGGCTGACCGGCCTGAGCAGGGAAGCGATCGATTCAATGTGGTCGTCGGAACTGATGCCGATGTTCGATCGCGACCGCATCACCGCCTTCGCGATCGGTAAGCCATCCGAGGCGTTCGGCGAACCGTACCGCATCTTCGACGACGAGCGCGTCATCGCCCGGCTACCGGGACCGCCGTTCCAGTTTCTCGATCGCATCATGAGGATCGAAGCGGAGCAGTGGAAGATGCAGGCCGGCGGGCGCATCGTGGCCGAGTACGATGTGCCCGCGGAAGAATGGTACTTCGACCGCAACGCCGAAATGCCGTTCTGCGTGCTGTTGGAAGTAGCGCTGCAGCCGTGCGGCTGGCTGGCGGCCTATGTCGGTTCGGCGCTGACCAGTCCCGTCGATATGTCGTTCCGCAATCTGGGCGGCAAGGCGGTGCAGCATCGGCCGGTGCGGCCCGATGTCGGCATGCTTTCCATCGCGGTGACACTGACGCGCGTGTCGAATTCAGCCGGGATGGTCATCCAGCACTACGACTACGAAGTGAGCGATGCGAGCGGGCCGATCTACACGGGCGATACCTACTTCGGCTTCTTCACGAAACAGGCGTTGGTCAACCAGGTCGGCCTGCGTGAAGCAAACCTGTTGAAGCCGCCCACCGTTGCGGCGATCGGGAAATTCCCGGCCGAATCACCATACCCCGCGGCGATGCTGCGCATGGTCGATAAGATAACATGGTTCGTGGCCGATGGCGGCCCGGCGGGGCAGGGGGCCATCGAAGGAAGTATTCGTGTCGATCCATCGGCATGGTTCTTCAAGGCCCACTTTCACCAGGACCCCGTCTGGCCCGGGTCGCTGGGGCTGGAATCGTTCACGCAGTTGGCGCGGCACCTGGCGGCGACTCGCTGGGGTGTCGGCTTCGACGAGGTGCGCATGCCCGCCGCCGTTAAACCGCACCGCTGGGTCTACCGCGGCCAAGTGCTCCCGACCGATGCGGAAGTAACCGTGCAGGCCTGGGTGACCGCGTGTGACGATGATGCCCGGGTGATGACCTGTGCCGGTTTGCTCTCGGTGGATGGACG
>Ga0105048_10011965_pt1 | contig 13642 bp, 16 predicted proteins | sample MAT05_FD_78382 | JGI IMG/M metagenome (GOLD analysis project Ga0105048, IMG submission 78382) | Freshwater microbial communities from Lake Fryxell liftoff mats and glacier meltwater in Antarctica - MAT-05 | ecosystem: Environmental > Aquatic > Freshwater > Ice > Liftoff microbial mat | place...
ACCGTCGCTGCATAGACCGGCATCTGCGGGCGGCGCGATTGGGTGATCAGCGTGATCACCAGCACCAGCGCCAGCATCGCCAGCGCCGATCCGGTGTCCGACAGCAGCCCGTAGCCCGCCAGCACCACCCCGGTCGACACGGCCGCCGCGGCTGTCAGCCAGCCCGCATACATGGCGATCGGGGCCGACAGCAGCCAGCGGTCGGTGCCGGGGTCGGCCCGCAGGAACGCCAGCAGTGCTCCGGCCTGCATCACCCAGATCGCCAGCGTGGCCATCAGCGGGGCCTCTCCGGCAATCGCCAGCCAGACCGCGCCAAGGGCAATCGACACGGTCAGCGGCACGCGCACCGCATCCCAGGCCGGGTCGGAGCGCCGCCAGATCAGCCCGACCGCGGCATGCACCACAAGCAGGGAATAGATCACCGCCCAGATGGAAAACGCATAGCCCGCAGGCTGAATGGCCGGATCGGGAATATCGACCGGAAACTGCCCGGCCTCATAGCCCGAGAACGGCGGCGTGACCCAGGGGGCGATGACAAAGGCCAGCGTCGCCAGCGCCAAAAGCACGGGTTTGGTCCAGGGCATCTCATGGAATTTGTGGCGCATCAGATCAGGTCTCCAGTGGCGGCGATCCGGGTCTTGCCGCCCAGATAGGGGTGCAGCACGGCAGGCAGGTCGACCGAGCCATCGGCCTGCTGGCCGTTTTCCAGCACCGCGATCAACGTGCGCCCGACCGCCAGCCCCGAGCCGTTCAGCGTCGCCACATGGTCGGGCTTGCCGCCGGGGCTGCGGTAGCGGGCGTTCATCCGGCGGGCCTGAAAGGTGCCGCAGGTCGACACCGAGCTGATCTCGCGGTATGTGTTCTGCCCGGGCAGCCACGCCTCGAGATCGTGAGTCTTTTGCGCCCCAAACCCCATGTCGCCGGTGCACAGCACGATGGTGCGATAGGGGATGCCCAGCCGTTCCAGCACCGCCTCGGCGCAGCGCGTCATGCGGTCGTGTTCGGCCAAAGCCTGATCCGGGGTGCAGATCGTCACCATCTCGACCTTTTCGAACTGGTGCTGGCGCAGCATCCCCGAGGTGTCGCGACCCGCCGAACCCGCCTCGGAGCGGAAGCATTGGCTGTGCGCCGTCATCCGGCGGGGCAGGGTGGCCTCGTCAAGGATGTCGCCCGCGACCGAATTGGTCAGGGTGACTTCGGCAGTGGGGATCAGCCACCAGCCACTGGTGGTCTGATAGCTGTCTTCGGCGAATTTCGGCAACTGGTTGGTGCCATACATCGCGTCGGGTTTGACCAGAACCGGGGTCCACACCTCTTCCAGCCCGTGCTCGGTGATATGCGTGTCGAGCATGAACTGCGACAGCGCCCGGTGCACCCGGATGACCGCGCCGCGCAGCACCACGAACCGCGCACCCGACAGTTTGGCGGCCGTGTCGAAATCCATGCCGGGTTTGACGCCGGCAATCTCGAAATGCTCTTTGGGCGCAAAGTCGAAATTGCGCGGGCTGCCCCAGCGGCGCAGCTCGACGTTGCCGTCCTCGTCGGCGCCATCGGGCACCTCGTCGAGCGGCAGGTTGGGAATGGTCGACAAAAGGTCGCGCAGGGCAAGGTCCTGCGCATCGGCCTCGGCGGTCATGGCCGCGATCTCGGCCTTGGCGGCGGTAACCACACCGCGCAGACGGTCGAAGTCTGCCGTGTTGCCGGCAGCCCGCGCCGCACCTGCGTCTTTCGAGGCCGCGTTCTGCGTGGCCTGCGCGGTTTCGGCGGCATGGATGCGCGCACGCCGCGCCTCGTCGATCGCCAGCACCCGCGACGACAGCCCCGACAGGCCCCGGCGGGCCAGAGCGGCGTCGAAGGCTGCGGGGTTGTCGCGGATGGTGCGGATATCGTGCATGGCAAACCTTTGGCTGATGCCCCCGGTATGCCCGATTGCGGCGGCGTGGTGAACCCCGTAATCGGCACGCCCGCTGCCCGGTTTTTCCCCATTCCGACCGCAATCCGGCGGTAGGGCCAAGCATAGAGGCGAATTCGGCTTGAAAACGGCAGGGGGGCTGACACAGCATTGTGTCGGGAAAATCCTGTCCGGGCAAGGATGTGGCATGGCGGGTGTGGTCAAGGCGGGGTATCGGCGGTCGGTGGACCTGATGCGGTTTCTGGCCGCGTTCGGCATCGTCTGGGATCATGCCCGCGCGCCGTTTGCCGATATCGGCTATCTTGCGCTGTCGCTGTTTCTGGTGCTGACCTCGTTCCTCGCCGTGGGTTCGTTCGAAAGGTCGGACGGGTCGCGGTTCTGGATCGCGCGGGCGTCGCGCATTGCGCTGCCGTGGCTGGTCTGGTGCGCCGTGTTCCGCGTGGTGGTCGAGGTGTTGTCCGACACGGCCCTGCCGCTGCTGTCGGACCCCTGGACCCTGCTGATCGGGCCGTCGATCCATCTGTGGTTCCTGCCGTTCGTCATGGTGGCCCTGGTGGTCATTCCGGTGCTGAGCCGTGGCATCCGGACGCCGCGGGCCCTTGCGGTCGGCTGTGCCGGGCTGGTTGTCATCTCGCTGCCCCTGGGTCTGCTGCATGCCGAGGTGTCGCCGCTGGCCTGGTTTGTCAACGCGGGCCCGTTTCCGCAGCCCTTGCCGCAATGGTTCTATTCGATCCCGCTGTTCCTGTTCGGCGCGCTGCTGGCCATCGCCCGCAGGCTTGAGGCGTCCTGGATGGTGCATGTGACCGCGGCGGTGATTTCGGGCACGCTGTTCGTGCGGGTGCCGGAATTCGCCAGCATTCAGATGATCCTGACCGCGGCGGTGTTCGAGGCGGTGTGGCGGATCAACATCACCGGGCGGTGGCCGACGGTGCTGGCGGGCTATGCCTTTGGCATTTATCTGGTGCACCCCGCCTGGATGCTGGTGGCGTTCAAGCTGTTCGGCCCCGAGGTCGACCGCTCTGCCGCAGCCCTGTTCACTTTTGCCACCGCCTGGGCCGCCACCTGGGCCCTGCAACGCCTGCCCTTTGCGCGGCAGGTGATCTGACCCTCTGGTATCCGGGGCAGGCGCGTCTTACATGCACTGCGTGGCGCGGGTGGCTTGCCTTGCCATCGCCCCCCGCGGGGTCTAAGAGAAGCGTCAAACTCATAGCCCGGCGCGCCGGGTGCTGCAAAGGAAACCCTTGATGTTCGCAACTCCTGCTTTCGCCCAAGCCGCAGGTGCCGGAGCCGGCAGCGCCGTCGCTTCGTTCCTGCCGCTGATCCTGATCTTTGCGATCATGTATTTCCTGCTGATCCGTCCGCAGCAGAAGAAACTGAAAGACCACAAGGCCATGGTCGAGGCGCTGCGGCGCGGGGATCAGGTGCTGACCGCAGGCGGCATTGTCGGCAAGGTGACGTCGGTCGGGGCCGATGGCCAGATCGAGGTGGAAATCGCCCCGACCGTCAAGGTCAAGGTGATGAAGCACACCATCACCCAGGTGATGTCGAAAACCGAACCTGCAACGGTCTGATCCGGTCATGCAAAACGCGTCGGTGTGGAAACGACTGGCTGTCATGGCGGTGTGCCTTCTGGGGTTTTTCTACGCCAGCCCCAACCTGTTCTACGGCCGGGTCGAACTGCACAACGACGCGGCCAAGGCGATAGAGGCGGCAGGGTTTGCCACCCCCGAACAGACGGCGGCGCTGGCGCAGTGGCCCGACGCCATGCCAAACGGGCTGGTGAACCTGGGGCTGGACCTGCGCGGCGGCGCGCATCTGCTGGCCGAGGTTCAACTGGAGGATGTCTATGCCCAGCGGATGGACGGGCACTGGCCCGAGGTCCGCGACGCGTTGCGCGACCTGCGGGATCAGGTGGGCGCCGTGCGCCGGCAGCCGTCGGTCCCCGAGGTTCTGCGCGTGGCCATCACCAACCCCGAGGGCATGGCCGCGGCGGTCGCGGCCGTCAACGCGCTGGCAACCCCCGTCGTCTCGCTGACGGGTGTCGGGCAGAACGACATCGAGGTGACCGTCGAGGGCAACGACATTGTCGTGACCCTGTCCGATGCCGAAAAGACCGCGACCGACAGCCGCACCTTGCAGCAATCGCTAGAGATCATCCGGCGGAGGGTTGACGAGGTCGGCACGCGCGAACCCACCATCCAGCGGCAGGGCGCCGACCGCATCCTGATTCAGGTGCCCGGCATCGGTTCGGCTGCCGAGCTGAAGGCATTGATCGGCACCACCGCGAAACTGACGTTCAACGCCGTGGTCAGCCGCACCACCGATCCCGCCGCGTCGCCCGGCCCCCGCAACAAGCTGCTGGCGTCGATGGACGAAGAGGGCGTGTTCTACATCGTCGAAGAAACGCCGGTGGTGTCCGGCGAGGATCTGGTCGATGCGCAACCGGCGTTCGACCAGAACAACCGCCCTGCCGTCAACTTTCGCTTCGACCCCTCGGGCGGCCGGCGGTTTGGCGACTATACGGCGGCCAACATCGGCAAGCCTTTTGCCATCGTGCTGGATGACGAGGTGATTTCGGCCCCGGTCATCCAAAGCCACATCGCGGGCGGGTCGGGCGTCATCACCGGGTCGTTCTCGGTCGAGGAATCGACCGAGCTTGCCGTGCTGCTTCGCGCCGGGGCGCTTCCGGCCAAGATGACCTTTCTGGAAGAGCGCACCATCGGCCCCGAATTGGGGCAGGACAGCATCGACGCGGGCCAACGCGCCGCCGTGGTCGGGATGATCGCGGTCGTGGCCTTCATGGTTGCGTCCTACGGATGGTTCGGGGTGATGGCCAATGTGGCGCTGGCCATCAACATGGTGCTGCTGTTCGCCTGCATGTCGCTGATCGGGGCGACGCTGACCCTGCCGGGCATCGCGGGCATCGTGCTGACCATCGGCATGTCGGTCGATGCCAACGTGCTGATCTATGAACGCATCCGCGAGGAGTTGCGCGAAGGCAAACCGCCGTCGCGGGCCATCGAACTGGGCTTTGACCGGGCGTTTTCCGCGATCATGGACAGCAACTTCACCGCCATCCTGACCGCGATCATCATGTTCGCCATCGGCTCTGGCGCGGTGCGCGGTTTTGCCGTGACGCTGGGGCTTGGCATTTTCACCTCGATGTTCACCGCCGTCTACGTCACGCGGATGATCATCACCACCTGGATGGTCTGGCGCCGTCCGGCAACCATCACGGTATAGGAGCACAGCATGGCCTGGCGTCTGCGGCTGGTTCCCGAAAAGACCAACATCGACTTCTTCCGCCTGCAATTCATCACCTTCGGCACGTCCGTCGTGCTGACACTGGTGACGTTCATTCTGGTCGCCACCCTGGGCCTCAACTTTGGCGTCGACTTTCGTGGCGGCACCACGATCCGGACCGAGTCGACCCAGGCCGTCGATGTGGCCGTCTACCGCGATGCCCTGGGCGCGCTTGGCCTTGGCGACGTGTCGATCACCGAGGTGTTCGATCCGGGCTTTCGGGAGGATCAGCATGTGGCGATGATCCGCATCGGGGCGCAGGAAGGGTCCGAGTCGGTGACCCCCGAAGTGATCGAAAGGATCGAGACGGCGCTGAAGGTGTCTGATCCGGCCATCACCTTTCCTTCGATCGAATCGGTGGGGCCCAAAGTCTCGTCCGAGCTGATCTGGTCGGCGCTGCTTGCCATCGCCGCCGGGTGTGCGGGGATCTGGATCTATGTCTGGCTGCGGTTCGAATGGCAGTTTGCGGTGGGCACGGTGGTGGCGCTGATGCATGACGTGATCGTCACCGTCGGCGTGTTCAGCCTGTTCCAGCTGAAGTTCGACCTGACAATCGTCGCGGCGCTGCTGACAATTCTGGGCTATTCGGTCAACGACACCGTGGTGGTCTTTGACCGGCTGCGCGAAAATCTGGCCAAATACAAGGTGATGCCGCTGCGCGACCTGATGAACCTGACCGCGAACGAAACGCTTAGCCGCACCATCATGACGGTGATGACCACCACCATCGCTTTGCTTGCGTTGATGGTCCTTGGCGGCGACGTGATTCGCGGCTTCGTGTTCGCCATGCTGTTCGGCGTGTTCATTGGCACCTATTCGACGCTGTATGTCGCCAAGAACATCGTGCTGTTCCTCGGTCTTGACCGCAGCGACAAGCCGAAGGGCGGCAAGGTGACCGACCACGAATTCGCCAACATCGACGCCTGACGCGATGCGGCTGACCGAAATCACCTACGGCTCGGCGCAGGCGATCGACGGCTATGGGCCGGGATTCTTCCGGGTGGCGGGGCATGTGTTCCGCGGCCCCTGCCTGATCACGCCGTGGGATGCCGGGCCTTGGGGCGGCATTGACGACACCGCCGCGCCGCTGGCGTTGGTGGGTCGGGTCGACGTGCTGTTCGTCGGCATGGGCAGCGAGATTGCGCATCTGCCGCCGGGCTTTCGGCAGATGCTGGAAGGGGCCGGGTTCGGGGTCGAGGTGATGAACTCTCCCGCCGCGTGCCGCACCTACAACGTGCTGTTGGGCGAGGGGCGGCGCATTGCGGCCGCCCTGCTGCCGGTATCGGCCAAGGTCTGACTCGGTCTGCAGGTCTGTGGCCCGACCGGGGCCGGGCCCGAAACCTTGCAGAAAGGTCTTGTCAAACCCCTGTCAAAGGAATTTTTCCCGTCACCACAGCCCATGCACATGCGGGGCGATGCGGCGCTGATAGACCTCTGCGGCCGCCTGCATCACCGCGTCCGACAGGGCGGGCATTTCCAGCGCCGCCGTGTTGGCCCGCGCCTGCGCCGCCGATTTCGCCCCCGGTATGACCACGCTGACGGCATCCGCCATCAGGATCCAGCGCAGGGCCCAGGCGGCCATCGTCGCCCCTTCGGGCACCAGCGCCCGCAACGCGTCAACCGCGTCCAACGCCACGTCATAGGGCACGCCCGAAAAGGTCTCGCCCTTGTCGAACGCCTCGCCGTTGCGGTTGAAGCTGCGATGATCGTCGGCGGCAAAGGTGCTGGCGGCGGTCATCTTGCCGGTCAGCAGCCCCGAGGCCAGCGGCACCCGCGCGATCACCGCCACCTGCCGCGCGGCGGCTTCGGACAGGAACGCCTCGGCGGGTCGCTGGCGGAACAGGTTGTAGATGATCTGCACCGACAGCACGCCCGGATGCCGGATCGCCGCCATCGCCTCGTCGATCTTTTCGACCGAGACGCCAAAGCCCGCGATTTTGCCGCTGGACTGGATTTCGGCCATGGCGTCGAACACCCGGTCATCGGCAAACACCGGCGTTGGCGGGCAATGCAACTGCACAAGGTCGAGCCGATCCATCTGCAGGTTGGCGCGGCTGCGGTCGATATGCGCCTCCAGCGTCGCGCGGGTATAGGTTTCGGCCAGATGCGGCGTGATCCGCCGCCCGGCCTTGGTCGCCACAAAGGGTCGCGGGCCGGGGCGGGTGGCAAGCACGGCGGCGATGATGCGCTCCGAGCGGCCATCGCCATAGACATCGGCGGTGTCGATGAAATCCTGACCCGCGTCGAGTGCGGCGTTCAGCGCCGCCATGGCGTCGGCCTCGGAAACCTCGCCCCAGGTGCCGCCGATGGCCCAGGCACCAAAACCGACGGGGATGACAGAGCGGCCGGTGCGGCCAAACGGACGAGGAGAGAGCATGGGAGATTCCTTTGCAATGTGCCGCAGTCTAGACGGCGAATGCCGCCTGCGCCATGCCGCCCCTTCCGGCAGGCGGCGGGTTGCGGTAAGCCGGGTCCATGGCTTTGGACGTCGAAGATCTGAGCGTGTCGCGCGGTGGGGCCGTGGTGCTGGCCGGCGTGGGCTTTACGCTGGCGGCGGGTAGCGCGCTGCTGCTGAGGGGGCCGAACGGCATCGGCAAGACCACGCTTCTGCGCAGCATCGCCGGATTGCAGCCGGTCGCGGCGGGCCGGGTGCGGGCGGTGGACCTGACCTATGCGGGCCATGCCGACGGCATCAAGTCGACACTGACGGTGGCCGAGAATCTGGCCTTCTGGGCGGCGGTGCACGGGGGCGGCGAAATCGACCCGGCGCTGGCGGCCTATGAGTTGACCCGCTTGCGCGACCGGCCCGCGGCGCAGTTGAGCGCGGGGCAGAAGCGGCGGCTGGGGCTGGCGCGCCTGCTGGTCACGGGGCGCAAGCTGTGGCTGATGGACGAGCCGACAGTCTCGCTCGATGCCGCATCGGTCGACCTGTTTGCCGGGGTGCTGCGGGCGCATCTTGCGGCGGGCGGTGCGGCGCTGGTCGCCAGCCACATCGACATCGGGCTGGAGGCGGCGGTGCTGGACCTGGCCCGGTTCCGGGCGGTCGAGGTGGCCCGCAGCGGCTTTGACGAGGCTTTTGCATGACCGCCCTGCTGATCCGCGATCTGCGGCTGGCGCTGCGGGCGGGGGGCGGCTTTGGCCTCGGTCTTGCGTTCTTCCTGCTGGTGGCGGTGCTGGTGCCGCTTGGGGTCGGGCCGGAGGCGGCGGTTCTGGCGCGCATTGCGCCGGGCATCCTGTGGCTTGGGGCGCTGCTGGCGTGCCTGCTGTCGCTGGACCGGCTGTTCGCGCTGGATTTCGAGGATGGCTCGCTGGACCTGCTTGCCACAGCGCCGATCCCGCTCGAGGCTGTGGTGGCGGCCAAGGTGGTGGCGCACTGGCTGGTGACGGGTTTGCCGCTGGTTGCGATTTCGCCGCTGCTGGCACTGCTGTTGCAACTGCCGCTGGCGGGCTATCCGTGGCTGCTGGCGACGCTGCTGATCGGGACGCCGGCGCTGTCGGCCATCGGCGGCTTCGGGGCGGCCCTTGTGGTGGGGGTGCGACGCGGGGGACTGTTGCTCAGCCTGCTGGTGCTGCCTATGTATGTGCCGGTGCTGATCTTTGGTGCCGAGGCGGTGCGGCGCGGCGGCATCGGGGCAGAGGCGGGTGCGCCGCTGGCCCTGTTGGCGGCGATCACGATGGCGTCACTGGCGCTGTTGCCTTTTGCCTCGGCCGCAGCCTTGCGCATCAATCTGCGCTGACAAAGAGGGAGCGAGATGTCGATCTGGGAATACGCCAATCCGGTGCGGTTCATGCGCGCGTCAACCGCCGCCCTGCCGGTCGTGACCGGGCTTACACTGCTGTTGCTGGTGGGCGGGCTGGTGTGGGGGTTCTGGTTTACGCCCGAGGCGCAGAATTTCGGGTCTACCGTCAAGATCATCTACCTGCATGTGCCCGCCGCGATCATGGCGGTGACGGCCTGGTTCATGATGCTGGCGGCCTCGCTGATCTGGCTGATCCGCCGGCATCATGTCAGCGCGCTGGCGGCCAAGGCGGCGGCGCCTGTCGGGTTGACCTTTACCGTCATCGGGCTTGCGACCGGGGCGATCTGGGGTCAGCCGATGTGGGGCACCTGGTGGGCCTGGGACCCGCGGCTGACCTCATTCCTGATCCTCGCGCTGTTCTATCTGGGCTATATGGCGCTGTGGCAGGCCATCGAGGACCCCGACACCGCCGCCGACCTGACAAGCGTTCTGTGCATCGTCGGATCGGTCTTTGCATTCCTGTCGCGCTACGCCGTGCTGTTCTGGAGCCAGGGCCTGCATCAGGGCGCGTCGCTGTCGGTCGACGCGCGCGAGAACGTGTCGGATGTCTATGCCTGGCCGCTGTGGACCTGCATCTTCGGCTTTGGCGGGCTGTTTCTGACATTGGTGTTGCTACGGACGCGCACCGAAATTCGCGCGCGCCGGACCTCGGCGTTGCTGGCACGAGAGAGGAGAGCGGGATGATCCCCGATCTGGGAGAATACGCGGGCGTCGTTCTGGCGTCCTATGGGGTGTCGCTGCTGCTGATCGCGGCGCTGGTCGGCTGGACGCTGTGGCAGGCGGACCGGGTCAAGCGGCAGTTGCAGGCGGTCGAGGCGGGGTTGCGCGATGTATAGATGGCTGATGTTGCTGCCGCCCTTGGTGTTCGTCGGGCTGGCCGTTGCGTTCTGGGCAGGGATGCGCGATGGCGACACCGTGTTGCCGTCGATGTTTCTTGACCGGCAGGCCCCGGCAATCGTCGCCGAAGGCTTGCCGGGACTGCCGCCGCTGACCGATGCAGACCTGCGGTCCGGCAAGGTGACGCTGGTCAACTTCTGGGCCAGCTGGTGCCCGCCGTGCCGGGCCGAGCATCCGACACTGGTGGCGCTGGCCGCCGAGGGGATTCCGGTGTTCGGCGTCAACATGATGGACGACCCCGACAACGCCCTGTCGTTTCTGGTCGAGGACGGCAATCCGTTCACCGCCATTGCCGCCGATCCACGCGGCAGGTTGCGCATCGACTGGGGTGTGACCGCCCCGCCCGAAACCTTTATCCTGCGCGGTGACGGGACGATCGCCTACAGGTTCATCGGGCCGCTGGTCGGCGACGATTATACCCAGCGGTTCCGGCCCGAACTGGACAAGGCGCTGGCGGGGCAGACCGCAGCGGACCAGACCGCAGCGGATTAGACCGGCGCGGGGTCGGTCAGGCGCGGGGTTGGTCAGGCGTCGAGCGTGATCCAGACCGGCACATGATCGGACGGCCTTTCGCCCCCCCGCACCGCCTTGTCGATTCCCGCATCCAGCAGCAGGTCGGCGGCCTGCGGCGACAACAGGTGGTGGTCGATGCGGATGCCGTTGTTGCGCTCCCACGCGCCGGCCTGAAAATCCCAGAACGAATACTGGCCCGGGCGCGGGTCGCGGGCGCGGAAGGCGTCGGTCAGGCCAAGGGTGCAGAGGCGCTGAAATGCCTCGCGGGTGGCGGGCAGAAACAGCGCATCAGTGCGCCAGTTCTCGGGCTTGGCGGCGTCCTCGGCCTGGGGAATGACGTTGTAGTCGCCGCAGAACACCAGCGGCTGTTCGGTGGCCAGCAGGGTGGTGACGCGGGCCTGCATCCGGGCCATCCACCCAAGCTTGTAGTCGTATTTCGGCCCCGGCGCCGGGTTGCCGTTGGGCAGGTAAAGCCCGCAGACCCGGATCGGGCGGCGGCCGTGGACCACAGCCTCGATCCAGCGGGCCTGGGTGTCGGCCTCGTCGCCGGGCAGGCCGCGGGTGACATCACCAAGCGGCAGTTTCGACAGGATCGCCACGCCGTTGAACGCCTTCTGGCCGTGGGTGACCACATGGTAGCCCAGGCTTTCGAACAGGGCGGTGGGGAAGGCCTCGTCGACCGACTTGATTTCCTGCAGGCAGGTCACGTCGGGATCGGCGGCCGCCAGCCAGGCCGGAAGCGCGTCGATCCGGGCCTTGATGCCGTTGATGTTGAAGGTCGCGATTTTCATGGGGCCCCCGGGTTTGCCCCTGTTTTAGGCGGCGGCGGGCAGGCAGGCAAGCCAGAGGGCGTCGAGGGCTGCCAGTTCGGCCGGATCGAAGCGGTCGAGGTCGTCCCAATAGCGCCCCGAAGGCACGTAATAGGCCAGCGCCGCCTCGCGGGCCAACGCGGTGGCGACGGCTGCGGCGTCATAGGCCAGCGGCACCGCCTGCGCGGCGGTGTCGGGCGTGGCGCGGGGAAACATCAGGCGCGACGGGCCGGTCGAGAGGTTGACCATCGCACAGCCCTGCCGGGCGGCCATCACCATGAGCCGCACCGATTTTGCCTCCAGGCTTTGCAGCGTGATGTCGGGGCGCAGCGGGTCGGGCGTGCCCTGGCCGTAGAAATGCGTCTGCCCGGTGGCGGGATAGTGCATGTCGCAGCCGAACACCGCCAGCACCCGGGGGGTCAGGGCCGCAAGCGCCCAATAGGCCGCGGTCTAGGCCATGGTGCCGCCTGCATAGACGAAGCCGCCATACCCGTTCTGGGCCGGCACGAAGTCGGCCTCGGTGATCAGGCGCTGACCGGGGCCGGGGGTGGGCACGCGGTCTGCGGGGAAATCCCACGGGTAGATGCAGAAATCCCAGTCGGGGCGGATCAGGTGGGCGTTGTTGATCGCGAGGATACGGTCAAAGACCCGGGGCCAGTCGCGGGCCTGCGCCGCCATCGGGGCGGAACCGAGCATCAGAAGCGTGGTCATGCGGGACTTTCAGAGCGCGGTCCGGTGGCGGCCGCCGGGGGTTTCACACCCCCGGACCCCCGTGGGATATTTGGGCAGAGAGGATGGGGGCGGGCTGTTCAGATCGAGAAGCTGGTGCCACAGCCGCAGGAGGAGCTGGCGTTGGGGTTTTCGACCACGAACCGCGCGCCGATCAGCTCGTCCGTGTAGTCGATGACGGCGTTGGCGAGGAACGGGAGCGAGACCGCATCCACCAGCACCCGGTGGCCATGTCTTTCGAGCACCAGATCGTCGCCCGCGGCGTCGTCCAGCTTGATGTCATACTGGAAGCCGGAGCAGCCGCCGCCTTCGACAGCGACGCGCAGCGCGCGGGGGGTGCCGGTGATTTCGGCGATTTCGGCCAGACGCGCATAGGCGCGGTCGGTCACGCGGGGGGGCAAGGTCAGGGTCATGGCGGTTTTCCATAGGCATTGGGCCTTGCAGCCAATATAGGTTGGATCAGCGGATACAACAACAGGCGCCTGATGCTTGCCCCCTTTGCCTGCCACCCGGACGCCTCGCGCGGGCGGTTATACCCCGAACGGATGTCGTCCTTCCGCTCGCCGTTCCAGCGCGACCGCGACCGGATCATCCATTCCAGCGCCTTCCGGCGGCTGAAGCACAAGACGCAGGTGTTTGTCGAGCATGAGGGCGACTATTACCGCACCCGGCTGACCCATACCATCGAGGTGGCGCAGGTGGCGCGCACCATTGCCGGGGTGTTGGGGCTGAACACCGATCTGGCCGAGGCGGTGGCGCTGGCGCATGATCTGGGCCACACGCCGTTTGGCCACACCGGCGAGGATGCCATGGAGGTGCTGATGGCACCCTATGGCGGCTTTGACCACAACGCGCAGGCGCTGCGGATCGTCACCCGGCTGGAGCGGCATTATGCCGATTTCGACGGATTGAACCTGACGTGGGAAAGCCTTGAGGGCATCGCCAAGCACAATGGCCCGGTGCGGGGGCCGCATGCCGATGCGAAACACGCAGGTCCCTTGCCCTATGCGCTGGCCGAAGTGAACGCGCTGTGGGACCTGGAACTGGACACCCACGCCAGCGCCGAGGCGCAGGTGGCGGCGATTGCCGATGACGTGGCCTACAGCCACCACGACCTGCATGACGGGTTGCGCTCGGGTCTGTTCGACGAGGCCGATCTGATGGAATTGCCGGTCACCGGGCCGGCCTTTGCCGAGGTGGACACGATCTATCCGGGGTTGGAGCCGATGCGGCGGCGGCACGAGGCGTTGCGGCGGGTGTTTGGCCGCATGGTCGAGGATGTGATCGCGGTGGCGCGGAACCGGCTGGAGGCGGCGCGGCCGCAGTCGGTGGATGACATCCGGGGCATGGGGACCACGGTGATCCGGTTTTCGAAGCCGCTGTATCAGGACCTCAAGGCGGTGCGTGGGTTCCTGTTTCACCGGATGTATCGCGCGCCGTCGGTCATGGTGGAACGGGCGCGGGTCACCGACGTGATCAACGGGTTGTTCCCGTTGTTCATGGCGCAGCCCGGGCTGTTGCCCGACGACTGGCGCACCGATGTGGAGGCGGCGGGCGACGACGAGGCGCTGGCGCGGATCGTGGCGGATTATGTGGCGGGGATGACCGACCGCTTTGCTCTGGCCGAGGCGCAGCGGTTGCTGGGTTGATCAGGCGGGCGCGACGAACGGCTGCACGGT
>Ga0105048_10011970_pt1 | contig 13638 bp, 10 predicted proteins | sample MAT05_FD_78382 | JGI IMG/M metagenome (GOLD analysis project Ga0105048, IMG submission 78382) | Freshwater microbial communities from Lake Fryxell liftoff mats and glacier meltwater in Antarctica - MAT-05 | ecosystem: Environmental > Aquatic > Freshwater > Ice > Liftoff microbial mat | place...
GCGGGTGCACAGACCGCGCCGGTCGATGTGCTGAGCCAGTGCCTGCCACGCGTGCTCGGCGAACTCTCCGCCGAAGACCGGGCGGCGATTACGCTCTGCGACCTCGAGGGCGTGAGCCAGCGCGAATACGCCGAGCGCCACGCGCTCTCGCTGGCGGCGGCCAAATCGCGCGTCCAGCGCGCGCGCCAGCGTTTGCAGCAGCGGCTCGTCGCCGCCTGTCAGGTGAAATTTGACGAAACTGGCCAGGTCTGCTGCTTCGTCGCGCGGCCGGCGCCCGGGGCGGGCAGCGAATCGCGGTGAGCGCCTGGTCGCGGCCGGCGACTGGGCGACAAATTTTGCTTCGCTTCGTACCTGTCGTACTGCAAGCTCAGGCGCGATTGCGTTTTTGCGGCGTCAGCGATTGCAGCTGGGCGAGCAGGTCGGCGCCGACCGCGCGCAGTTCGGCGAGTTTGACCAGCGCCTGCGCGTCCCATCCACACGCCGGCAGCACGCCCAGTTGCGCCGCGAGAACGTGGGTCTGCCGGTGCAGTGCGGCGAGTTCGACGAACGAGCCCTGCTCGCCATGACGGGTTTGGCCATCGGCCGCAAGCCAGCTGCACAAGCGACACTGCTGCTGGATCGCCGGCAGGCTCTGCCGCTCGCCACTCTGAACCGCCTCGACGCCGGCTATCCAGGCGCGCTGCTCGACGGTGGCGACGAGCAGCGGCCGGTCGTCGTGGTGCACTGCCCACGGCTCGCTCCACGCCGGATCGGGACGCCAGGCGGCAGCCCAGGCGGGCAACTGGTCCGCCGCCATCGGCAGCGCGATGCAATAACCTTGCGCGAGTTCGCAGCCGAGCTGGAGCAGCATTGTTCCGTGCTCGACGGTTTCGACACCTTCGGCGATCGTCTCGTGACCGAATGCCGTCGCCAGGCCGAGGATGCCTTCGAGAATCGCGAGGTCGTCGGGATCGTCAAGCATGTCATGGACGAAGCTGCGGTCAATCTTGAGTTGGGCGACCTTAAGACGCTTGAGATAGGTCAGCGACGAATAGCCGGTGCCGAAATCGTCGAGCGCGAAGCTGACACCGATCGTCCGGCACGCTTCGATGATCTGTGAGACGCGCGCGAGATCCTCGAACGCGCTGGTTTCGAGGATCTCCAGCGCAAGGTCTCCCGGCCGTACCGCCGGATGGCTGGCCAGCAACGCGTACAGGCGCTCGATGAAATCCGATCGCTGCAGCTGCCGGGCGCCGACGTTGACGCTGATTGGAATGTCGAGACCGACGCCCCGCCACCGTTCGATCTGCGTGAGCGCGCTGGCCAGCACCCATTCGCCGATATCGACGGCGAGCGCATGGTCTTCGACGACCGGCAGGAAGAGGCTGGGCGGCAACAGTCCTTTGTCCGGATGTCGCCAGCGGATCAGCGCCTCGGCGCCGATCACCGCGCCGCTGCGCATATTGACTTTCGGCTGGTAGTAAAGCTCGAATTCGCCGTCGGTCAACGCACGGCGGATGCGTTCGATGTTCTCGTGGCGCCCACGCAGGCTGCGATCCTGGTCGGCGTCGAAGACGTGGTAACGGTTCTTGCCGGCGAGTTTGGCCTGGTACATGGCCTGGTCGGCCTGGCGCAGCAGCTGGTCGGCATCCGCCTCGTCGTGCTGCGGATAAAAGGTGACGCCGAGACTGGCCGAAACCACGAGCGTGGACTCGCCGATCTGCAGCGGCTCGGCCGCCGCGCTGAGCAGCCGGGTCAGCATCGGCACGCTGGCGTCGATATCGGCGAGGTCGAGCAGCACGGCGACGAACTCGTCGCCCCCCAGACGAGCCAGCGTGTCGCCTTCGCGCAGCGAAAGCTTCATACGCGCGGCGAGCCCCATCAGCACCTGGTCGCCAACCTGATGCCCGTAACCGTCGTTGATCGCCTTGAAGCCGTCGAGATCGAGATAGGCGACGGCCAGGCGTTGCTTGCGCCGGAGCGCTTGGGCCATCGCCTGGTGCAGCCGGTCGGCGAGCAGAACACGGTTGGGTAGCTTCGTCAGTACGTCGAAATGCGCCATGTGCAGGAGCTGATTTTCGTGTTCCTTGAGCGCCGTGATGTCGGAAAACAGCGAGACGAAGTGGCGCGCGCGGCCCTGGCCGTCGTGTACCGTGCTGATCGTCTGCAGTCCGGCGAAGATCTCGCCGTTTTTTCGCCGGTTCCAGACTTCGCCATACCAGTGGCCCTTCTCGGCGAGCGCACGCCACATGGCGGCGTAAAAGCCGGCGTCGTGACGTCCCGATCTGAGCAGGCGCGGATTCTGTCCGAGCACTTCGTCGCGCGGGTAGCCGGTGATGCGGTTAAACGCCTCGTTGGTGTCGATGATCGTGCCGTCGGCGGCGGTGATCATGATGCCTTCGCGCGCATGCGAGAAAACGCTCGCCGCAAGATGCAGCTTTTCCTCGGCCAGCTTGCGCTCGGTGATGTCCCGAATCACCGAGAGGACGCACAGCACGCCGTCCAGTTCGAGCAGCGCCGCCGACATCAGGCCCCAGACCAGATCGCCGTTCTTCTTGCGAAAGCGCGTTTCGTAATTGACGATGCGCGATTCGCGCTGCAACACGTCAACGAAGAACTGTCGGTCTTGCGCATCGGCCCAGATATTGAGTTCGAGCGAGGAATGGCCGACGATTTCGGCGTAGGCGTAGCCGACGGTTTCGAGATAAGCCTGGTTGACGTCGACGAAGACGCCGTCGGCAACGCGGTTGATCGAAATCAAATCGAGATTGGTCTGGAAGATGATGCGGTAGCGTTCCTCGCTCGAGCGCAGCGAAGCGTCGCTACGCTTGCGCTCAGTGACGTCCTGAACGAAACCGATTATTTTCCGCGACTGTCCGTCGGCGCTGACAATCGCCTTGCCGCGGCAGTCCATCCAGCGCGTCGTTCCATCATCGGGACGACGTACGCAGAACTCGGTCAGTGTTTCCTCGCCGCTATCGAGGCTCGCGAGCAGCGCGGCGTAGATCGCCGCGACGACGTCCGGATTGGCTATTCGTGCCAGGGTTTCCGGGGTAGCTGGCAGATCGTGCGGCAGGCCGAGAAGCTCGTACACCTGCGGCGACCAGGCGAAGCTCTGGCCGTCGCCCTGCATTTCCCAGTAGCCAATACGCGCATGCCGCTGGGTGCTGACCAGTTGCTCTTCGTTCTCGCGCAGTGCCGCATCGCGTTTACCGAGAACGGCAAGCAGATGGTTGAAGCCGCCGATGAGCTTGCCGATCTCGTCGTCGGCGACGATCGGCAAGGCCTGCAGCGGCTGCTTGGCTTCCGAAATGGCCGCCAGGCTGTCCACGGTGGCGAGCAGCGGCGCAAGGTTGCGCCGCAGCAGCCACCAGGTCACGGCGCCGGCGAGCAGGGTCAGGAAGACGGTCGCCAGCCACATCCGCCATTGCACATTGGCAATCAGCGCAAAGGCTTCGGCCGTCGGCAGGTCGGCGACGACGTACCAGCCGGCGGCCGCAATGCGCTTGGCCGACGAAAGCATTTCGACGCCGACCGGATTGACATGGATCGCCGAGCCTTCCTGACCGCTCAAAAACCTGTCGATAGCCGCATGACTGCCGGCCGGCACCGCCGGCTGCATGATGAGCCGCCGGTTGGTCGATGTGACGATCTGGCGAGTTTTCGGGTCGATCAGCAGATAGCCACCGGTCAGCCCGTAGCGGTTGGCGGCGATCGTGTCGAGGAAGTTCGGCTGGGTGAGATCGGTAACACCGGCGAGGACACCGACCACCCGCCCGTCGCGGTCCTTGATCGGCACGACGATGACGACCACCGGCGCGCGCATCGTCTTGCCGAAAAACGGTGCGCTGATCGCTGGCGTCCCGGCCAGCGCCGCGGCAACGTGCGGCGTTGCCGCGTAGTTAAGCCCGACACGCTGGCGCGTTTTCGGCACGTCGGCGATCACGCTTCCGTTGGCTCGTGTGATGTAAACACCGCCGCTAAACAGGTTCGCCAGCGTCCAACGCTCGTCGAGAAAAGTCTGCACCGATCGCTCGCTGCCACCGAGAACAGGCGCCAGCCGATCGGCAACGGTACCGAGCGCGCGCAGCCGCTCGTTGAGGCCGGCATCGATCTCCGAGGCAATGAAGGAAGCCGTCGAAAATTGCTGCTTGCCGAGCAGTTCTTCGATGTCCTCGCGCAGTATCTGGCTGGCCAGGAAAGACAGCGCCCACAGGCTGGCCAGAAAGATGGCCAGCGTCGACAGCGTGATTCTCGTCTGCAGCGAATGCCGAGCAAAACCGCGTCTCGCCATGTCGTCTCATCCCTCCTGGATTCGTTTTTATGTCGCTGGTCAACGAGACGGTCGTGGATAGCGTTGCGTGATATTCTACTCCACGGCGCTGGCCCAAATGGCGATTGAGTGGCCTATTTCAGGGCGCGCGGCACAGCGGAAGGGCGTCGGGTAGCGACAACGACCTTCCGCCAACCGATTCAGGCGATCAGTTTTTTCAACGACGCGCTCGCACTTCCTGGGCTCAACAAACGCCAGAAACGCGACAGCTCGCCCACACGCTTCGTGCGCACGCAGTCTTAGCCCTCGACAGTGCTTTGCAAACCGGTCCATCTGACTCAGCTGCTGGCGGCCGTGGAAGCGCTCGAACCACTGTGCTGACCGGCACCGCCGCCGCGAGGGGCGGTCAAGGGGAGTTCAGTTTTTCGGGAAAGCGCGGTGCAAAAAGGCCAGCGCGCCCGCCGCGTCGCTCCGAAAATCGTCTGAATAGGCCTCGATACTAATGCGCCCATCATAGGAGGCAGCGTTCAGCGCGGCAAAAAACCGGCGAAATATCGGCGCGTCGCCCGCGCTCGGGAAACTGCGGCCGGTCGGCCGGGCAATATGCACATGGCGCAGCATGTCGCCGGCCGCAGCGACGATCCGGCTGTCTTCGTTCTCGGCGTCGAGATGGTAGAAATCAATCAGCAGCTTGATCTGCTCGCTATCGACCGTGCGCGCCAGCGCCAGTCCTTCGGCGGCGCTATTGACGATATTGCACTCCTGGCGACGCAGCGGCTCGATGGCGACGGTGATTGCGTGACGTTTGGCGAGCGGCGAAATCATGGTCAGCAGTTCGACGAGCTGCCGCCAGGCCGCGGATTCGGGAAACCCGGCCGGCACCATCTTGGCCGGACCGCTGCCGAAGACGACGAGTTCGACGCCCAGCCGGGCGGCGCGCTCGAGCGCTGTGCCGGCGTAGGCCATGGCGCCGGCGAGATCAGCATCGGGTCCGGTCAGGCGCATTGACGTCGGGAAAAAGTTGTTGCACGTCGGGCAGGGAAGAGCGTGGCGCTGGAGCCGGCGACACAGCTCGTCGAAGTCGGCCGGCGTCAGGGCGGCGATCTGCGCAAGAGGCAGTTCGACGTAGTCAAAACCGAGCGCGCGAAGATCCTCGATGATCTCGATCCCCGTCTGTCCCGGTCCGCGCGCCAGCATATTGCTGCAACAGCCGAATTTCACTTTAGGATCCTTTTAGTTCTGCGTGAATACAAGCTATTCAATGCAGGTTAATATTTTGCAAATCAGCTTCGTTGGCATGTCAAGTCATTTTGAGACATTACGAACCACGGCAATTCAGCCACTTCTGAAATACCTGTTAAGCTTTCTGAAATTTCAGATTCTCCACCTGAGTTTTAATTGCAATTCTCAGTTTATATTCAAGCGAAAGCCAGCAACGCTTGCTTTAAGCGCGTCCGCAAGACCGACCAGCTTTTGAGCTGTTTTAGCCACCGAATCCACTGAAGCCGAGTTCTTTTCAGATAACTGTGCAATTGACTCCACATTACGCGCCAGATCAGTTGAAGTCGTTTTTTGCTCTCGAAGCGCATCTGAAATGCTCACAATAGAATGGCGAACCGTGTCAGCGGATTCACGAATTTCTATCATAGACGTTGCTGCATCACCTGCCGTCAAAGCGACTTCAGATACCACTTTTCGGCTTGATTGCATACTGGTGACAACCATCATGGCGCCTTCTTGAATGTCGGAAATCATTGAACTGATTTCTTTGATTGAAGCTGTGGTTCGTTCTGCCAGTTTCCTAACTTCATCGGCAACTACTGCGAACCCGCGTCCTTGTTCGCCAGCCCGTGCAGCTTCAATTGCAGCGTTTAATGCCAGAAGGTTTGTTTGATCTGCAACCTCACGAATGACGGTAGTAATCGTACCAATCTTCTGCACTTGTTCCGATAGTGTTTGCATTTTTATCGCTGTATTCTCTACCTGATCGGCGACTTGAGAAATCTGAGAAGCAGCGGTACCAACATGGCGCTCGCTATCAGCAGCCAAATTGCCGGCGACAACGGTACGATGACTTGCTTCGGCTGCGTTGGCCCCTATGTGATCAATACTAACTGTCATTTCCTCTACTGCAGCGGCGGCAGCAGCAGTTGCCGTGGTCTGGTTTTCAGTGCTACTCGAAACGTCTTGTGCCGCACTTGATAAGTGCATGGCTGATCCGGCAACATTTTCAGCATTGACGACAATTTCTCCAATTGTTCGCGCCAGATCCTCACGCATTTTGTGCAGGGACTTAAGGAGGTGTCCAATCTCATCATTCAAGATGGATGAAGTATCGTGGTGAGAAGTCAGATCGCCATCTGCAATTCGTCCTGCAACTAAATTGGCTTGTGCAATTTGTTTTGTAAGGCCGCGGATAGTAATAAATCCGATCACAATCAGGCTTACCAGCGCCAACAACAACACCATAATTGAAATTGCCGTCGCGGCTTTCTTAGCGACGAATGCGTCATTTGCTCCCTGGTCTCCAAGAGAGTCTTTATATTTCATGTGTTCCAAAAACTTATTTGTTAAATCATTGGCAAGAGGCTCTGCTTCTTTTACTTTTTGCAGCGCTTCTTCAGACTGATATTCTCGTGATTCAGACAAAATGGTATCTACATATTTTTTGTATTCACCTAAGTATGATTTTTCCGACTCTAGAAATCTCTTATCTTCTTCAGTCAACACAAATGCTTCGTACTCTTTCAGAGCTTCGTCTAGGCCTGACGTTTCGTTGCTCAACTGTTGTTCAATTTCAGTCTTAGTTTTCGGACCATTACTAACCACATGTGCAAGGATCTTCATCCGAATTTGAAGGAATGAAATAATTGCCTTATTAAGGGTTTGCAAACTTGGAACAGTTTTTTCATTCCCGAAGCTAGCACCCACGTAAACCTTGTTCATTTGATAATAACTTGTAACCGACATCAGTAGCAGACAAACAATCGAAGCAAGAATAAGAATATACAGGCGACGGGCGATGGTCATGATGACTATTTCCTAACATAACTAATTGAGTCCCTCCAATGATCGTATTTATTGATCATTTTCCGGATTATATTTTAATGTCTTATTAAAATATCTACTTCGTGTAGCCCATTACGCTAGAGTGACAGCACTACAATTTACAATTCATAAATCCAGTTCTATCTACATATCTTTTGCAGCATGAAACCAGAAGACTTTCAAAGGAACTGACTCTTCCGAACGTTTTAAAGAATGTGGCACGTTCGCAGGAACAATGAACGCAATCTCAGGTTCAAGAGCAAAAAGCTGATCTCCAACCTTTGCCCACCCGCACCCCTCCAAAACGCAAAATCCTTCCTGATCCTGGTGAACACCGGGCTCAGGAAAATCGGTAGTTGAGTGAATGCTTATCCCCGCACAACATCCGTTAGTGCAACCCTGTGGGGTGCTAAGCATTGCGTACGTATCGTGAGTTCCACGGACTATAGGTAATACTTCTTTACGATGAACGTGGTATTTCATTTTTTCTCCTGCAAGTCCTCGTCCCAGCCGCTCGCCAGGAGTTCCTGGCACAACTCTTCGGCGGCGATGCTTATGGTCTGTTCGGTGATGCGCGTCGCCAACTCGGCGTCGCCACTGGCCACCGCGTCGAGTATCTCCTGGTGCCGCTTGATCGACGCCTTGCCCCAATTCGGCGCCCAGACGACGTCGCGCTGCGCGATCGAACGCGCCTGCCGGGTCTGCGCCCATAGTCCGTGGATCAGTTCCCCGAGCGCCTCGTTATCGACGAACGCGAAGAGCGAGCGATGAAATTCCCAGTCCTTGTCGATGAAGCCCGCTATATCGGCCTTCGCTAACAGGTTTTTCTGCTCGTGGATGATCGCCTGCAGGCGCTGGACGCCCGCCCGGCTGATGTTGCGCGAGGCCAGCGCGGTGGCATAGCCCTCGTTGATCCGCCGGATTTCGAAAAGATCCTTGATCGTCTTGATTGAAATCGGCCGCACGACGTCGCCACGCAGCGGGATGCTCACCGAGAGCCCCCGGCGGCGAAGATCCATCAGCGCGTCACGGATCGCCACGCGCGAAACGTTGAAGCGCTGGACGAGGTCCATTTGCACGAGACGCGATCCGGGGCGCAGGATTCCATTCTGGATATCGTCGACCAGACGGTCGGTGATGAGCGCCGCCACCGTTTTGCGCGAACGGGGGTCTATGGCGTCGGGGGATGTATTCATGGGCTTTTCAGCTTTGCGATCAATCGAGGCCCGGCTCGTGCGACAACCCGGTCACGGTCTGGCGCCGGCGTGGGGCGGACCGAGGCCGGAATATAGCGCATTTTCGTCGCCGGCGTTTCATGCCGTGCGCAGCGCGCGGCGCTTTCGAAGCGCCGGAATGATCAGCGACGCGGCGATGATGGCGATGATAGCGAAGGACAGCGGATTGCTGAAAAAGCCCAGCGGCGACCCATCGTTGAGCATCAGCGTGCGACGCAAATTGAAGTCGATGATCGGCCCGAGGATCATGCCGAGGATGAGCGGCGCCGGATTGAAGTCGAGCTTGCTCAGAATGTAGCCGATCAAGCCGAAAACAAGCATCGCGCCGGTATCGAACTGGCTCGACTTGATGGCGTAGGCGCCGATGACGACGAGTGCGGCGATAATCGGCATCAGCATCTGCGGTTTGAGTTTGAGCACCTTGACGAGCGGCTTGGTGAGGATCCAGCCCATGAACAGCGTAAGAAAGGTGCCGATAAACAGCGTCGCGGCGATTTGCGGAATGATTTCCGGATGGTCGGTCGGCAACAAGGGACCGGGGCGCAGCCCATGCAGCATCAGCGCGCCCATCAGCACGGCGGCCGGCGGACTGCCGGGGACGCCGAGCGTGAGCATCGGCAGCACGGCGCCGCCGATCGCCGAATCGTTGCCGACCTCGGGAGCGACGACGCCGATGTATTCGCCAGTCCCCATCCGCGGGCCGTCGGGATGGTTCTTCTTGGCGTCCGAATAGGTCATGAACGCCGCGACGTTTTCGCCAACACCGGGCAGCGCACCGATCCAGACGCCGATCGTCGACCAGCGGAAAATCCAGAAAACGTTCTTCTTGAGAAAGGCCAGAACGTTAAGATCAGCCTTGCCGAGATTCTCGGTGGTCACCACGTGGCGCGTATGCAGCGCCGAAATGATTGCCGGGATGCCGAAAAATCCCATCATCACCGAAATCAGCTCGACCCCCGAAAAGAGCTGCGGTATGCCGTAGGTGAAACGCTGCGCGGCCTGGATGTCCTCGATGCCGATGAACGAGATGAGTAGGCCGAGCAGCGCGCCGATCCAGCCTTTGGCCGGCATGTCGGGGCTGGCAAAACTACCGCACACGGTCAGGCCCATGACGCCGAGCCAGAAGTATTCGGGCGAACTGAAGTTGATTGCCACGAGACTGAGCAGCGGAGCACAGATGACGAAGAAAAACAGCCCGATGAAACAGCCGAGCGCCGATCCCCAGCGACTGACCAGGATGGCATTGGCCGCCTGGCCTCGCTTGGCGAGTGGATAGCCGTCGAGCAGCGTCGCCGCGGCCGATCCGGTACCCGGGATATTGATCAGGATCGCCGAAATCGAGCCGCCGAACATCACGCCGACGTACAGCGACATAAGCACGGCGATAGCGTTGGCGGTCGGCACGGCGAAGGTCAACGGCGTCAGCAAGGCGAGGCCGAGCGTGGCGTTGAGACCGGGCAGACAGCCCATGACGATGCCAACAGACATCCCTAGCACCTGGAGCAGCAGGTTCGTCGGCGTAAAAAGGAAGAGGAACTGTTGCCCCATGAAGGCTAACTGGTCGAGTAGCATGTCGGTTTCCTAGTGCGGCAGATTGATCTTGAAAAACACGCTGAAAATCAGCCACAGCGTGCCGGATGTGGCGGCGCACACGACGAGCGATTGCCAGCTGAAGAGTTTGAGCAAGGCCATCAGCGCGACGAGAAAAATCATGGTCGCCAGCACATACGGCAGGTGCGGAAAAAGCAGCCCGACGTACACCAGCAGGGCGCCAAAGACGATAGCGAAGATTTGCGCTTCGCGGCTTTTGAGCGAGTCCACGAAGGCGGCCGATACGAAGTAGCCAAGACGGCCGCCAGCCGCGACGTTTTTGACGATGATCGGCACACTGAGGGCGATCAGAAGAATGCTGCAGACGATTGGCGTCAGCCCCGGCATGTCAATCAGGCTGGCGTCGCCCCGTTCGACGTAGGGGATCGAAAAGTGAATCGACTCTCCGATCACGTACACGCTGAGGGCAACAAGAACGAGACAGAACAGAACGTGACCGGCCGCCCAGTATTTTGGGACCGGGGGGTGCGATGGTGCTCCGGCAAGCTGCTCGATAGGCGCTTCCATAGACGAACTCCCTTGGTTTTTGTGGCTGGCACGCAGCGGGTGCCTCGGCGCCCGCTGCGCGACCGGCTTATTGCATCCAGGCGGCCTTGCTGATGCCGATGGTCGCCGGGTCGAGCTTGACGATGCCGAGTTCGTATGAGAGCCAGGACAGATTGCTCTCGAGTTGCGCGGCGAACTTGAGCGCGGCGTCGCCGCGCAGGCCCATCGATTCCATGTAGCTTTCGCTGATGAACTTCTGCAGCGCCGGTTCCTTCATGGCCTTGTCGAAAGCCTGGCCATAGGTGTTGACGATGGCCGCAGGCGTATCCTTGGGCACTGCAAAACCGAGCCACTGCTGCAGCGGGAAATACTTCTCTACACCGGGATACTTCTCGGAAACCGCCGGTATGTCTTTGAACGCGGCATCGGAAACCCGCTTTTCCTCGGTCATGACGACGATGCGCATCTTGCCGGCGCGCACCTGCTCGGAAACTTCCTGCAGGGCGCAGCTTACCGCCTCGACCTCGCCCGAGAGCGTCGCGATGATCGCCGGGCCGGACCCGTTATACGGAATATGCTGGAAGTCGACGCCGGCGGCGCGCTCGGTGACGACGGCCTTGATATGCCAGAGCTTGCCCTTGCCCGAGTTGCCAATCGAGACCTTCTTCGGTCGCTCTTTGGCGGCGGCGATCAGGTCGTCAAGGGTCTTGATGTTCGACTGGCTGCGCACGGCGATGACGCCCGGCGAACCGGCGACGATAAAGTAATGCCAGTCCTTGGCGCCGTGCTTCGACGCCCGATTGACGAGGAAGGTCGCCCCCGATTCCGACAGACCGAGCACGGTGTAGCCATCGTGGTCGCGGCCCCAGACGTATTCAGCCGCCGTCCCGCCGAGTCCGCCGGGCATATTGCTGACGATCATCTGCTGGCCGAGCGATTTCTGGATGACCGACGCGAGTTGCCGGTTTATGAGGTCGGTGCCGCCGCCGGGCGACGAGAAAACGACGTTGTCGATCGACTTGGTCGGGAAGTTCTGTGCCAGTGCCGGTTCGACCGATCCGAAAAATGCCAGACCCAGCGTTGCGAATGCAACCAGCTTGCGAAGTTTCATAAGATTCTCCCTAAAAAAAAGCGACAAGAGTTGTCGAGTGCGTTAAAGCGCCATGTCGTACATCGTCATCAAGGCGCGCACCGGATTACGCAGCTTCATGACTTCCTTCATCCGTGCACGATCGATCCGGTCGGCGAGTCCCTCGATCTTGCGCGTCAGCTTGACGACGGCATCAAACGTCTCCGAGGTATCGACCTCCTTCGACATGACGTCATAGGCATACCAATCGTCGGTATAGCCGATTTCCTTGAGGTAAAAGAAGAATTCGATCAGCTCGACGAGATTGAAGGCGCCGGGCAGCATGTCCCAGTCCCAGGCGCGGTCGTTGTCGTTGAGATGCACATAGAACAGCCGGTTGGCCTTATGCACCATGGCCGCGGCTTGCGCCGGCCGCTCGCCAGCGAGAATCGAGTGGCCGAAGTCGAGCGTGACGCCGAGATTATCGGCGCCGACCGCATGGCACAGAGCCAGCGTCTCGGCTGCCGACCCGAGCAGGCAGCGCACGCGCGGATCGCTCGGCTTGTACTCGATACAGATGCGCACGTCGCGCCGGTGTTCGCAGATCTTGCGGAAACTGTCGGCCGCGTAATCGTAGGCGGCCAGGTAATCCATCTCGAAGACGTAATCGTGGCCGTCGTTGAGCGGACAGGTGGTGATCCGGTCGGTACCGAATTCGCCGGCCAAATCCATCGCCCGCTTGAAGTCGTCGACGACTTCGCCGCGTTCCTGGGCACTCTCGGCGGTGAAGGAGCCGCGAATCCAGCGGTCCTGGCGGCGCGAGCGGGCGTTGATCGCCGACACCGCGAGACCATTGGCGTCGAGCAGCTTCTTGAGTTCGGCCGGATCCTGGAAATCCTGCGGGTAGCAGAGTTCAAGGCCTTCGACGCCGTCGATCTTCGCGGCGATGGCTATTTTCTCGGCGATCGTGCGCTCGGGAATGTACGTCATGTAGCGGTTTTTCACACCGCCGAGGAAGGCGGTGATGATCGATATCTTGTTCATTGCTTGCTCCTGTTGGTTAACTTTTTAATCAACGCCAAACCGTCTTTGGCCCACATGGCTTCCTGCTCGAGGGTGCGCACGCCGTCATCACCGTCCACCGGATCCATCCAGGATTCAAGTAGCAGCGTTTGCGCCCGCGATCCAACCGCTTCGAGATAGGTGACAAGATCGAGTTGGCCTTCGCCGAGCGCAACGCCGCGCACGGTAAAACCAGTGCCTGAACGCACGATCAGCGCATCCTTGATGTGCGCCGTGCGCGTGAGGTCAATCAATTCGCGGACAGTTTCTTCGGGCCCGATCAACTGCGCGATCGAGTTGAGCGGGTCGAGGCACACGCCGACTGCGGGATCGTCGATGCCGGTGACGATGCGGCGCAATGTAGCCGGCGAAAAGCGGAAGTGGTTCTCGACACAGAGGACTACGCCGTACTCGCGGAGGAGCGGCAACAGCGTGCGGATATTGTCGCTGACCGCTTGCGGTGTCAGGCCGTCCGAATCGACGACGCAGCGATAGACTGATCCGTGTAAGCACGCCGTGCGCCGGATGCCGGCTTCCATTTGGCCGAGCGCGCCGCCGCTGCCTCCACTTTCGAGAGCAAGGCCGAGGTTCCCGGCGTGCCGTGCAAGTTCGCGCAAGCCGCGCTCGTCGAGCCGGTCGAGCCCTGCGTTCTCGCAAAGCTGCACCACGTCGGCGCCCATTGCGGCCGCCCGGATGAGGAAAGCGTCGACGCTCATCCCGGCCTTGAAGGCCCAGCGGAATGCGAAGCTGGCGAGCCCGATCTTCATTTAACGATCCCGTAGAAATAATTTCTCGAGGCAACAGGGTGGCGCGTACGGCGTCTTTGATTCGCTAACTTTGTAATACATTAATACGGTCTTACCACAATAGTCAAC
>Ga0105048_10011971_pt1 | contig 13638 bp, 12 predicted proteins | sample MAT05_FD_78382 | JGI IMG/M metagenome (GOLD analysis project Ga0105048, IMG submission 78382) | Freshwater microbial communities from Lake Fryxell liftoff mats and glacier meltwater in Antarctica - MAT-05 | ecosystem: Environmental > Aquatic > Freshwater > Ice > Liftoff microbial mat | place...
TCCATCAAGCTTCCAGCAATTTAACTATTTCTTTCAAATTCAGAATCACGGCTTCAAGGTTATGAATAGCATCGATCGCCAGTTCGAGGGGTTCGGCACTGGTCGTGTCATCATCCAGCGATTCATCTTTCAACCAGGTAATATCCAGCTTATAATCACGGGCTTTTATGTCGTCCATCGTGAAACGCCGAAACCGTTCTCCCTCTTTACGCTGGCTTCGGCCGTTGGGATCTTTGCCATAAGCCACTTCAAAGTCAGCAAAGAACTTATCAGTCAGCGGCCGATCTCTTTTGGTGAAACCGGGTACGTTAGCGCGGGCATCATAAATCCAAACAGCATCGGTAGCGGGACCTTTTTGTAAAAAGATCACATTGGCTTTTACCCCCTGTGCGTCTACCGTGTACCCACAAGTCAGAGGATATTGAGAAAAATACGAAATTAGCACACTTTTACCCCAACTCCATGAACAGATACAGCGATGCCCGGCTAAAAAAAAAGTCGAACGACTCGAAAGCATAGGTCGAACACAATCCACCGTCATCCGACAAATGGGAGCCAACAAAGCACAAACCAAGAGTTTCTACCGATTCCTCAACAATCAAGCAGTGGGCCTCAACCAGGTGATTGAAAACCACATAGCAGACTATCAATTAGTGAATGGTTTGGCCAGAGCTATGGGGGTGCCGGTGTAACAAACATTACACAGAAAAAGCGGAGTACAGAAACATTTCGGTGTAAACAATGCGTTTAGTAAAAACTGGTTTTCCTTTGAAAGTATGCCTATTGTAACAGCTTCTGTTCTTCATTACCGCCCAATGGCGCGCTTCAGGGCGTTAGCCAACATGGGTCGCGCCTTGATGAATCCCTTCGTAGTTGAGGGATTAACGTTTCAAAAGCTTTTAGGCAGTGGGCAAAATTTCGGGTTGATGCCCAACTTCTCAACCTACGTTTTTCTGGGTGTCTGGAACACCGAGACACAGGCAGATCAGTTTCTGGCTTCGTCTGCCTTTGCAACCATCACCAACGGCACCGACAATGTCAGCACCCTCTACCTCGAACCCTACCAGACACACGGCTCCTGGGATGGCGTGAACCCGTTTGAGCAGTCCGACGTTTCGGTGAACCGTAAACAGTCTCGGCAGGAAACCCTCACAGCGAACAGTGAGCGTTCTTTGCCCATTGTTGTGTTAACGCGTGCTACAATTCGGACGGGGTCTTTGCTCGATTTTTGGCGGCACGTACCAGCAACCCGGCAAAAACTGGCCGACCACAAGGATAACCTGCTCTTTGCTATTGGTGTGGGCGAAAAACCCATTGTGCAGCAATGCACTATCAGCGTTTGGCGCAGCTCCGAAGCCGTTAACCAGTTTGCGTACCGGCAAAGCGGCCACAAAGAAGTGGTTCGTCTGACCCGCGACCGCCAGTGGTACAGCGAGGAATTGTTTGCTCGGTTCACCGTGAGGAAAACGGGGGGGAGTTCCCTGTTTTCCTTGTAATACAACCAGAAAAAGTGTTATTTTGCGGGTCAAAATTTCGTGCATACAGGACATGGCATTAATTACTAAGATTAGAGAACGATCTGGATTGGCAGTGGGCATTATTGCAGTAAGCTTAATACTGTTCATTGTAGGGGGAGATTTGCTGGGAGGACAGAGTACACTCTTCGGTGGAAATAATCAGAAGGTCGGCGAAATTGCCGGTCAAGATATTGAGTATCAAGATTTCAACCTCAAGGTTGACGAACTCCGCGCTCAATTTGAGCAACAGGCTGGCCGCGCTCCCGCCGAGCAAGACATGACGCAGATTCGGGAGCAAGCCTGGAATCAGTTCCTGTTTGATATCGCCTACCAGAAAGAATTCGATAAGTTGGGCCTGAAAGTGTCACCCGAAGAATTGGTCGACATGGTGCAGGGTAGCAACATCAGCCCGCAGGTTCGTCAGGCATTTACGAATCCACAAACGGGTGTTTTCGATAAAAATCAGATTATAAATTACCTGAAAGGGTTGCGCAATCTGCCTCCGCAGCAACAGGCTGCCTGGGCTAATTTTGAAAAAAATCTGAGCCAGGACCGGATGCGCGAGAAATACGAAAACATGCTTCGCGTTTCGGTGTTCGCCACCACAGCCGAAGCCCAGAAAGAATACCAGGCACAAACTGGCAAGGCCGATGTGAAGTTCCTCTTCGTGCCCTACTACGCCATCAACGATACAACCGTGAAGGTGTCAGACTCGCAACTGAGCGGCTACCTGAACAAGCACAAAGACGAATATCCGGGTGCCGATACGCGTTCGTTACAGTACGTAACATTCTCGGTAGCTCCTTCGAAAGAAGATAGCGCATCGCTCTACACGGAGATTAAAACACTCGCCCGTGGCCTTGGTGCCGCTCAAAGCGACTCATCGTTTGCCCAAATCAACAGCGATGTTCGGGTTCCTTTGTACATGACACTTGGCGAAATGCCAGAGCAGTTACAGCAATCGGTTAACACGTTCTCACCAGGCGGTATCTACGGTCCTTTCCGTGAAGGTAGCACTTACTTCATTTACAAATATGGCGGTACCAAGCGCGATACAAGCTTCACCGTTCGTGCCAGCCACATTCTTATCCGGAGCGGTACTGACTCGTTGCAGGCGGAGCAAAAAGCCAATGACCTCTTGAAGCAAATTCAGGGTGGTGCCAGTTTCGAAGCTTTGGCTCAGGCCAACAGTGCCGATGGTTCAGCCCAAAATGGTGGTGACCTGGGTTATTTCAAGAATAACGGGCAGATGGTGAAGCCTTTCGAGAAACCTGTATTTGATTTCAATGGCGAAGGTCTGCTGCCCCGTGTTGTCAAAACGGACTTTGGCTACCACATCATCAAAATCACGGAGCCAAAAACAAACCTGCTGTATCGTATTGCCGGTATTGGCAAAGCTATTACCCCAAGCCAGGTAACCCGCGATGAAGGCCTGCGTAAAGCCGATCAGTTTGCCTCAGAAGCTCGCACAAAAGCTGAATTCGAAGCTAAAGTGAAAGAAGACAAGTCGATGGTGATGGCAACGGCGGAGCGTATCCCCGAAGGAGCTAATAACATCAACGCTCTTACAGAGGCTCGCCAGTTGGTGCGTTGGGCATTTGATGACAAGCAGGACGTTGGCGACGTATCGGAGCCATTTGAAGTAGGTGATCAGTACGTGGTGGCTGCGTTGACTGGTAAAACCGAGAAGAACAACGTTAAAGCTGAAGATTATAAGCAGGAGTTGACGGCCAAAATACGCAACAATCTGAAAGCAGAGCAGATTATCGCCAAACTAGGTAGCAACAGCGGCTCTTTAGAAGCTATTGCTCAGAAATACGGAGCCGGTGCTTTAGTTGAAACGGCAACTGATATTAGTCTGGCCACGGGTTTTCTTCGTAGTGCGGGCGTTGACCCTACTGCCTTAGGCACCGCCTTTGGCTTAAAGCCCGGCAAACGCTCGAAGCCGTTTGCGGGTGAAGCGGGAGTCCTCATTATGGAGACGACCAAACTGACTCCTGCCGGAACGGTTGCAGACTACGCTCAGTACAAGAATTTAATCCAACAAAATACAGTCTCGCGCACCAGTTTTTACATTAATGAGGCCATTAAAGAGGCTTCTAAGGTAGAAGATCGCCGGGCGAAGTTCTTTTAACAGTACGCACTACCAAGAAGTGAAAGCGCCCCTCATCAGCAATGGTGTTGGGGCGTTTTTGCTGTCAAAAACCCAACCAAGGCCCGTACCGCCTTCCCCCGGTGGCTCATGCTGTTTTTGATGTCCATACTCAACTCGCCAAACGTTTGCTCGTAGCTTTCAGGAATGAAAATGGGGTCGTAGCCAAAGCCGCCTTCTCCCTGAATTTGGGTAGCAATACGGCCTTCAACCGTGCCCTCAAACTGGTGCTCTTCGCCGTTTTGAATGAGCGTGATTACGGAACGAAACCGCGCCCGGCGGTTGGTGATGCCGTCGAGTTTAGTTAGCAAAAAAGATATGTTTTTGGCGTGGTCTCGGCTACCGGAATAATGGGCCGTATCGACACCAGGCTCACCGTTGAGGGCGTCAACCTCAAGCCCGGAGTCATCGGCAAAGCAGTCAATCTGGAAATGGCCAGTAACGTAGCGGGCTTTCTGGCGGGAGTTGCCGGGAATAGTACCCGTAGTTTCGGGCAGTTCGTCGGTGCAGCCGATGTTGGCGAGGGTCAGAATCTCAAACGCCCCATCCAGCGCAAAAGCGACTTCCTCGATCTTGTGGGCGTTGTTGGTGGCGAAGCAAAGTTGTTTCATGGGGCAAAAAAAAGCCGTTCGGCGGAAAGACGAACGGCAAGGCTACCTATTTTTGAGCGGTTATTTAACGCTGATTATTTCAACGTAGAACACCAGTGACGAATATGGCGGAATTTTTACGGCTCCCTGTGGATTACCGGCAATTCCATAACCAAGAGCAGAAGGGAAGATTAGCGTTGCTTTTTCGCCCTGTCTGAGTTTAGAAAGACCTTGATCGAAGCCTGGCACTACCTGATTAATGCCTATCTTAACTTCCAGCAATTTAGTCCCAGTTGGGCTATTGGGAGGGTCAAACGTAACCCCATTGAGCAGTGATCCCCGATAGTTCAGGCTAACCGTTTTGCCCGTCGTAATCTGCACCGAATCGGGCCGGGCTTGTGCAACAACTACCCTTAGTCCGGTCGTTTCAGAAAAGGTGGGTGTTATTTTGGCAGCTTTTAAGTATTCCTGAATCTGCTGATCTTCCGTTCGCACACTCACTACCTTCACATCGTACCGAACGGGCGAGTACTGGGGTAACAGGAGTGTGCCGGGGCGACCACTATTCAGATAGGAGGGTACCAGTAAGGTTGCACTTTCTCCTTTGCGAAGGCCAACTCGTTCAAGCCCTGTTTTAACTGCTCCAGAGTTCACAATCCCATCATACACTCCCGCCGACAAAGTTGCAGAGGGCGTAAATACTCCCCTCGTGAATACAATAGGTATGTTGGCGGCTACGTTGCTGCTATCAACAATAAGACCGTCGAACCGGCTAAGCGTATAATGATACTTAATCTCATCGCCTGCACCTGCTGTTTGGCCAGTTGGGTTGGTGGTCGTAATCACATACCAGGTTCCGTTGTCGGTGGTTTGGGCTTTTCCGGTCAGGTTGTTGGTGGTGATATACTGGACGATTTCGGCATCGTTTTCACGCTTCTTCCGGTCCGTGAGGGCTTCACCGGGCTGGGTGCAGCCACTCAAACCAACCACACAGAGACAGCCAATTAAAAACCAGTCTTTTAGGGATACTCGATTCATGCGACAAGGATAATGGCCCGCTGGGCCTGCAATAGAACGTGAGCAATACTAAGCTGTAAACGTAACGCGATTTAGGGCGGTTTGGTGTCCAAAGCGGGGCAGAACGACCGTGTTAACCTTTTTTAACAGGAAGTAGGGTGGATTTTTAACAGAACATCGTTCCATTAAAAATCCACCCTACCTGAAAAAGTCAGTTACCGACCCTGCGGCATTTGTGGCATTTGGCCTGGTTGGCCCTGAGGTTGCGGATTCTTGCGAACGTCGAGCAGGCTCACATCAAACAGCAGAACGGCATTAGCCGGAATTACCGGTGGAGAACCCTGAGCACCGTAAGCCATTGTTGAGGGAATCAGCAAGGTTGCTTTTTCACCTTTGTGCAGTTTCAGGATGGCATCGTCCCAGCCCGGAATCACCTGACCTACGCCAATGGGCAGCTCAATGGGCTGCTTGCCAACCGATGAATCAAAGGTCTTACCATCGAGAAGCTTGCCGGTGTAGTCTACTTTCACAAGGTCACCCCGGTTGGGAACAGCTCCGGTTCCTGGTTGCGTGATCACGTAATAAACGCCCTGCTCCGTTTTCTGCGTTTTGCCAGTCAGGCCGTTTTTAGCGATATAATCGGTGATGATTTTCTCGTCAACACCTTTTTGCTTGGCAGCATTTGCTGTTTCAGCCTTACGGTATTCTTCTTCATTCTGGACTTCAATCACCTTCACGTTAAAGGTAATGTCGGAGCCTTTCACCACGCCCGGAGGCATTTGCTGCATGGCTTTACCAAACAGAGAGTCGGCACTCACAAAGAACGTAGCGCTGTCTCCTTTCGAGAGCATGGCCAGTCCTTCCTCAAACGATCCTTTGAAGGGCGGCACCTGCAACATCAGTTTCAGGGGAGTAGGTTCCTTGTGCGTATCGCGCAGAACCGAATCTTTGGCGTTTTTCAGCAAAAGCTGAATGGTCATAATATCGCCCACTTTGGCTTTGCGGGTCTTTTCGTCATCATCGTGGAGCTGGTATTTCAGGCCAGTCTCGCTGACCTCGACGCGATTGCGCCCACAGGCGGCCAGGGTGGCCACGATCAACGCTACTGTTGCCAGACGGTTAAAAAGCATGTGTTGGGAGTTGTAGTTAAAGTATTAAAAATTAGACGGTTTAGAACTGACATCTTGTTTAGAAAGTTGTCAGTTCTTTTAATGCTCAATAGAATCAGAGATGACATCTTTCTAAACAAGATGTCATCTCTGTTAAACTGCTTCGGCTAATTGGTGCTGATAACGTGGAATGATGCTCAATAACCAGTCTTCGGTTTCCCGTAATGATAATCGCGAACGTCCCCCGGCGGCATTACGGTGCCCTCCGCCGTTGAAATGAGTACTGGCTAATTCGCGCACTGAAAACTCACCTACTGACCGGAACGACATTCGAATTTCTTCGCCCCGATCAATCAATATGGCCGCCATTACTACACCATCCGCCGACAGTGCGTAGTTGACCAAACCCTCCGTATCACCAGTTTTGGAGCGAAACCGCTTCAGTTCTTCAGCAGATAGGGTAATGTATGCAAACTTGTATTCGGGCAATACCACAAGTTTTTCGTTCAACACATAGCCCAGCATCCGGAGTTTATCGAGCGAGGTATTGTCGAAAATGCGCCGGTGAATGCTACTCACGTCAATGTTCAGATCGAGTAGTTCGGCAGCCATTCGATGAACGTCTCCAGTTGTGTTGCCATGCCGAAACGAACCCGTATCGGTCATGAGACCCGCATAAAGGCACTCGGCCATCGGCACGTCGATCAAGGCCTTGTCGCCCAGCCCAACGATGAGCCGGAAAATTAACTGAGCCGTTGCCGCTGCCGTGGGGTCCCAAAGGCCGAGTTCAGCAAATGATTCTGGTTCGAGGTGATGGTCTATCAGGATTTTTTTAGCGCGGGCCTGCCTCACCATAGGTCCCAGCTCCCGAATTCGGTCGAGCGTTGAAAAGTCCAGGCAAAAAATCAGATCGGCTTCCATCATCAGTTGAATGACAGTAGTCCGAAGCTTTTCTTCAAACGCAATCACGTCGCTGTTTCCAGCCAGCCAGTACAGATTCTGAGGATAATCGGTAGGCGTAACGACTGTAACGCAGTGGCCGCGCTTTTTAAGATAAGCGGCCAATCCCAACGACGATCCCATCGCGTCGGCGTCGGGATTTTGGTGGGTTGTAATCAGAATTGTCTGCGGGTGCCGGAGCAACTCGCCAATAGCATCGAGATCTTGCATGAGTGGTCGGCAGGGGTTGCCGAAAAATCAAGCCACAAAAGTACGTAATCCTTCACTACTTTTGCACAAAATTTTCTTTGGCAACCAACCGAATGGCAACAAATCGTACGTTCACCATGATCAAGCCCGACGCCGTAGAGGCCGGGAACACAGGTGCTATTATCAAAATGATTGAAGAGGCAGGGTTCCGCATCGTCTCGATGACCAAAACGCAACTAAGCAGCGAGCGGGCCGGACAGTTTTATGAAGTTCACGCTGAGCGGCCTTTCTACAACGACCTGTGTCGGTATATGTCGTCGGGGGCAATTGTTCCGATGATTCTGGAAAAAGACAACGCCGTCGCCGATTTCCGTAAGCTAATCGGCGCTACCAACCCAGCCAACGCTGAGGAAGGTACTATCCGTAAACTGTATGCAACATCGATCGAAGCGAATGCCGTTCACGGCTCAGACTCCGACGAAAACGCGCAGCTTGAAGGTAGCTTTTTCTTCTCTCAGACGGAGCAGTTCTAAATTATTGACAACATCAGTAATTGAGCATAGAATAGGCTGGAACTGTTGACGTTTCAGCCTATTTTTATGCCTTATTGTTTGTCTGATGGACGGGACGACCGCCGTCCATCGTATAGATCCAGATACCATGAACCGATTACTACTACTCCTTTCTATTTTCTTCTTTGTTGGTTGCCGAACCTCCGCACCAACCACTCAAACTGCCACCACTAATCAGGCTGTCACCCTACTGCATATCAATGATGTGTATGAAATTGCGCCACTCGATAATGGGCGCGTTGGGGGTATGGCCCGCGTAGCCAGCCTATATCAAACCCTCAAAAAAGCGAATCCAAATACGTATTTTTTTCACGCGGGTGATTTCCTGAGTCCGTCGGTGATTGGCACCCTCAAAAACGATGGTAAGACCATTCGCGGCAAACAGATGGTCGACGTGATGAACGTGGCCGGTGTACAGTATGTAACGTTTGGGAATCATGAATTTGACCTGGACGATACTGAACCGACCAATCTTCAGGAGCGTATCAACGAATCGGCTTTTCAGTGGTTTGTGGCCAACGCCCGTCAGAAACAGGGAGTCGACTTTGTGCCGTTTGCCAAAGTCAGCAATGGGCAGCGGAACGAGTTCCCGACCTCGTTTGTGTTGCAAACGCCCGGTGGCACCATTGGCGTCCTGGCCGTAACCATCCCCGTAAACAAGCCGTATGTGCAGATCGCTGACCCTATCGAAGTTGCCAAAGCCGAGTATGAGCGGTTGAAACCACAGTGCGACGCCGTTATTGCGCTGACACACATTAACATTGCCGACGACCGCCGTTTGGCGCAGGCCGTACCGGGGCTGGCCCTCATTATGGGTGGGCACGATCACGACCACATGCTCGAACGAGTAGGCAATGTGGTCATTGCCAAAGCAGACGCTAATGCCCGGACGGTGTATATTCACCGGCTCTCTTTCAATGCCAGGAAACAACTGAAAGTAGTTTCTGAACTTAAAACCATCGATCCCACTACGCCCGACGACAGCCTGACCAATGCCGTGGTAACGCGCTGGCAACGCATTGCCGATCAGAGTTTCCGGAGCCTGGGTTTTGACCCAAATGAGATAGTGACGGTAGCCAAAGAACCGTGGGATGGACGCGAGTCAGCGGTGCGTAACCAGCCTTCGCTCATGACTGAAGCTATTGTGAAGGCAATGCATACTGCCTACCCAACGGCCGACGTGGCCTTGTTCAATGGTGGGTCGGTTCGGATCGACGACGTATTGAGGGGAAATATCACTCAATATGATATTGTCCGAATGCTTCCATTTGGGGGCGGCATTCAGCAGGTAACCATGACAGGACAGTTGTTGCAGCAAGTGCTCACCTCCGGCCGATTGAACAAAGGGCGGGGTGGTTTTCTGCACATGGACGGCTCGCGGTACGATGATAAAACGCAAGCCTGGCTCATTAAAGACACCCCAATCCTCAATGATCGTACATACACAGTGGCTATTCCTGACTTTCTGATGACGGGCAAAGAATTTGGTATGAGTTACCTGACACTCGATAATCCGGGCGTTAAAGCCAGTGAGAAACCAGCCGCCAACGATCCCAGGACGGATATTCGGAAGGTCTTGATTGCGTATTTGAAGCAGTAGTTAAAATGCCAGCCGAAACTCCGTACCCGTACCCTGCTCCGACCGGACGCTGATCTGACACGCAATGGCGCGGGCCAAATCGCGAATGAGGTGAAGCCCGAGGCCACTTTTGCCGCTAATGGCCGCGTCGTTGGTATACAGGGCATTTAACTGACTCTCCGACATTCCGGGTCCATTGTCAGTAATGGTCAGCACCACATGCCCATTGTCGGGCCGGGCTTGCCAGTGAATGTGCGCGTCGGGGCTATTTTTTAGGGCGTTGATGGCGTTGCTGGTCAGGTTTTGCATGATGGTGCGGAGGTAGTCCTCGTCGGTGGCCACGTGCAGGCAGTCGGGCGCGTCGAAACTGAACCTCACGTTGGGGACGCTCGCAAAGAGCCGTTGCAAATAGTCAAACAATGTTTCAACCGGGATTACTTTTACGTCGGGCTTAAACTGTTGCATCTGTCCCTTGCTCCAGAGCAGCATCGACTCCATCGTATCGAGTAGTCCCTCGGCGGCATCGGAGATGTTTTGCTGATGGCGGGCCACTTGGTCGGGGGGCAGCAGGTCGGGACTTTCGCGCTGTAGGTGCAGAAAGCTAATCAGGTTGGCCACAGGGCTGCGGAGGTCATGGCTCAGGATAGCAAAGAACCGGGTCTTCACCTGGTTGGCTTCGTCGAGTTCCTGATTCAGGTGAAGTAGGGTCGTGTTGGTCTGTTTACGGGTCCGGTTCTGCCAGTAAAGCAGCCCTCCGATCACCAGCAACAGCCCAACGCCAATCAGAAGCCCGATTTGCTGGCGTTGTTGTACGGCCATGGCCAGCCGATTGATTTCGAGTTGTTTGTCGCGGAGTTCAATTTCGCGTTGACCTTCCAGACCGGCAATCTTATTTTTGCTTTCCTGCGAATACAGCGAATCCTGCACGGCCTGATACGCTCTGAAATTTTCGTACGCCCCTTTATAATCGCCGGTCAAGGCCTTCAATTCGGCCAGATTGCCTCTAAAATAGGCCTGATCGCCCACTTCGCCCTTGTCGGTACTGAGCCGGATGGCCGCGTTGAGGTATTGGCCAGCGAGTCGCAGCCGCGCCCCCCGGTCGGTGGGCTGAATCGGAATCGTGTTCAACGAATGATACCGCACTACATCAAGGTAAGCCGTACCAAGGTTGGCGAGGTTGCTAACCGCGTCGAGATGCCGGGGGTTAATGCTATCCCAGAGTTGTTTGGCCTTCAGCGCATAGTCGATTTTCTGGCGGTAATCGTTGTACATGGCAACAGACAGGTTGCCATAGGTTTTGGCCAATCCTTCGGGGTTGCCCACTTTTTGGTGTTCGGCTAAAGCCATCATACCATACTGCCTTGCCTTAGGGTAGTTTTTCATCTGCGTATAGAGAGCGGCCATACTGGTCAGGGCAGCCGCCAGTTCACGCTGGGCGTTGATGTCGGGGTTGTGTTGTTGTTGCCTGATTGCCAGTGCTCGCTGGCCAAACTGGAGGGCTTTGGAGTAGTTTTGCTGAATTCGATAGATTCCGGATAGATTGTCGAGGCTGATACCAATGAGGTAATTTTCGTGGGCAGCTTCGGCGGCTTTCAGCCCCTCAAAGTAGTAGCGCGTGGCAGCTGGGTAGTTTGACCGGATGTTTTGTTCGGCAACGCCGAGGTTATTAAGCGTACTGGCCAAATTCCAAGCGTCGCCAGTAGCTTTATAAATAGCAATGGCCTTCAAATTATGATACCGGCACGAATCGTAGTTGCCTTTTTCGCTGTAGGCGCTGGCCATCGAGGCATTAAAAACCCCAATGCCCCGTTGCCACTTCATGCGGGTTACGTGTTGCAACCCCAACCGGCTGTAATGCAGGGCCTGGTCGATGTTGGAGAAAAACCATTCTTCAGCAATGACACGGTAGAGCCGACCCTTCACCGTATCGTTGGCCGCTTTGGGGAGTTCGGCTACCAGCGAGTCGATCAGGGCACGGCCCTGCTTCTGAGCCAGGGCAGGGGTAGAGAGGATAAAGAAAAGAAATAAAAGAAGTCCGCGCATAGAGGGTGTGTTCAGTGTGTTATCCCGTTTGCCGATATGGATTTATTCCCTCCAGCGCGGCCCGATAACTTCGTCCAATCGGCAAGGTAAATTGTTGCACATGAACCTGTTGGCTGGTGATCCGGTCAATGTAATGCCGCTGTACTGCATAGCTGCGATGAATGCGCAGAAACGATTGGAACGTTGACTCCTGCAAGAGATTCCCGATGGACGAGAGCACGGTGTACTGATGCGTTGGTGTAACAATCCGGGTATAGTCTTTCAATCCCTCCACATATATGATGTCGTGCAGATTCAGTTTGATCTGCTGATGACCGTCTTTGATAAAAATGGTATCAGCACCTAAACTCAGGTCGAACAACTGAGCTTTTCGAGTCAAGTCAAAAAAAGTCTCAATACGGGTCATGGTGTGATCGAACCGTTCGCGCCGGAGGGGTTTTACCAGGTAATCGAACGCATCGACCGCGAAACTCTCAGCGGCATAGTCAGGGTAGGCCGTAATGAACACGCACACCGGCACCTGAAGTAGTCTGGCCCGGAGTTCCAGGCCGCTTAGGTCGGGCATATCAACATCGAGCAGCAACACATCGACGGGTTGGTTCTGCAAAAGGGGCAGGGCTTCGGTAGCAGACGAAAACACACCCGCGATGTTGAGCAACGGATACTGCCGGGCGTGGGCCAGAACCGTCAGCCGATCAATCTCATTGTCGTCGACAATAACACAGGAATGGGTGTTTTGGGGCATTACGGTACCGAGTAGTCAGTCAGCCAAATATAGACGCTTTTCAGGGGACAATCAACCGCTTGCTCGATTCGACCTGTTGTTAGTCGATTCAAACAGTCGTTGGTCGAATACCTATTGTGGGCTTAGACCAATAGGAGCAGTTTTGATCCACTAACGTCAATTTCTGTATGAGACAGCTCCTGTTTTTACTGCTTCTGATGGGTTGTTCCAGCCCATCCAGCGACCTGCAACCCGGCACCACACCCAACCCCAACACCCCCGGTGGTGTGACAACAGTACTCGGTAACGGGCAACCGGGCGTAATTGGCCTGACTGGAATAACGGCCTGGGACAACCTGTCGGCAACAGAGAAAGCTCGTGTGAAAGGCTGGAACAGCCTGTTTGTTCATGCCTCGGTTGGGGGAGACCTAGAAGACGGCTGCCAGAATAACGGGGTCAAGTTTGAGTTTTACGATGGCGACAAACTGAACGAAGGGCTAAACGGGGCCGACTGGAATTCGATTAACAACGGCAACAACATCTCGAATGGAGAACCCGACAAAAAGATGGCTGCTTTCAAACGAGAGGCCCTTCAGCAAAAGGACAAACTCCAGATCGCCATTTTCAAATTTGGTTACGCCGACATTACTGACAGCAACCTGGAATCGGCCAAAACAGGGTACAAACAGATGATCGACGAGTTGCGGGCGGGCGGCATCAAACGATTTGTCCACATCACGCCCCCCCTAATTTATATTGTTACGAAAGACGACGGTAACGCGGCCAAAATGAAAATGGGGCAGTGGATGCGCGACACCTTCAAGGCGCAGGATGTGGTTTTTGATTTGCAGGAAATCGAATCGGACAACGGAGCCTGCAAACTTGGGAGCGTTTGGACTATCTGCGATAAATACCGATCAACCACCAACTGCCCCAGCAAAGGGCAGGGGATAGATTCGCCTGAAGGGCAGGGGCATCTGTGCGAAAAGGAAGCCAACCGGATTAGCAAAGCGTTTTTATACAGCATCTACAACGCTGGAAAATAACGGTTTATCACGTGAGAACGTCCGTTTCTTACCACCAGTCTGGCCTCAAATTGCAACACCTTTGTCCAGAAATTAGTGGGGTATTACACAACTATTCTAATCAGTGAACAACAACACTATCACCGACTCAAACGTATGAA
>Ga0105048_10011972_pt1 | contig 13638 bp, 4 predicted proteins | sample MAT05_FD_78382 | JGI IMG/M metagenome (GOLD analysis project Ga0105048, IMG submission 78382) | Freshwater microbial communities from Lake Fryxell liftoff mats and glacier meltwater in Antarctica - MAT-05 | ecosystem: Environmental > Aquatic > Freshwater > Ice > Liftoff microbial mat | place...
AGGTCGCTGGAAGTGCCGCGAAGTTCCCGGTCGACGACCTGTGGCTCGTAGCCCACCGCGACACGCGCGACCTGCCGCGTATCGCTGTGACGTGGCAGTTCCTCGTCGACGAGCTGCGCATCGGCAAGTCCTGAATCGCGCGATCGATTTGCGAACGCCGGGCTGCCGCGCTTCGCAGATGGTCGAATGAGGTTGACCTCAGGACCAAACCCAGGGATTCGTAGCCTGGGGCCTTGAAGCGGCGAGATCCCCATCCGTCATCGACGGGCGCACTTCACGACCCATCGCTCGGCGTGCCGCTCGCACCTATTGCATTCGAAAACCGGTTCGAAAGGGCGGCAGACATGGCGCGCAAAGTGCTCGGAGAGCTCGTCGGGTTCGGCTTCATCGCCACGCTGGGCGCATTGGGCGCGTGCGGCGACGACACGCAGCGGCCGCTCGGCGACTCGTGCTCCGGCGATGCCCAGTGCGAGTCCGGGATCTGTGGCGGCGGGGTGTGCCTCGACCCGGATGAAGATGCCGACCTCGATGGGCTCACCAACAGGATCGAGAGCGAGCTCGGCACCGACCCGACGAGAGCCGACTCGGACGGCGACGGGCTCAACGATATGACTGAGCTGAGCGAGCTCACGAACATCGACACCGACGGTGACGGGATCCCGGACGCGCTCGAGAGCAGCATCAGCGACGGCGACGACGACTGCGTGCCCGACCAGTTCGATGCCGTTCAGGGCTTCGTCGCAGGCGCCCTCGAGAAGCTCGTGCCGATCCATTGCCCGACATCCGGTGTCTGCGACAGCGGCAAGGCGGCGCTGTCGATTACCTGCGGCGCCGACGGGTTGCCGCAGTGTGACACCAGCGCCGTGACGGGCTACGAGGCCAGCGAGACGAGCTGCGGCGACGGGCTCGACAACGACTGCGACGGCGCGGTCGACTCCGGCGGCGTGTGTGGTCCCGCGGTGGCCAGCGTGGCGCTTGCGGCACAAGGCACGAGCATCGCGGTCGGCGAGACGACACAGCTGACATTCACCGTACAGTTCTCCGACAGCACCAGCGCGACCCCGACCGACGAGGTGACGTGGACCAGCGACGATGCCGCGGTCGCGAGCGTGGACGCGAGCCGCCTCGTGACCGCGGTGAGCGAGGGCACGACGACCATTCGCGCGGCCTGGCGCAACCAGTCGGCCAGCCTCGCGATCATCGTCGGCCCGGCGCGCGCCTTGACCCTGCGCGTCGAGCCCACCGACCTCACGTTGAGCGCTGGCGCGGTCGCGAATGTCGTTGCATGGGCCGACCTTACAGACGGCACGACCAGCGATGTCAGTAACGCGGTCACCTGGCTCAGCGACGGCAGTGCGGTCGCCAGCGTGACTGACGGCGAGATCCACGGCGTCGCGGCCGGTACTGCGACGATCTCCATCATGCTGGAAGCGCTCACGGCCGAGGCGCTCGTCAACGTGCGCGCCGCCACCTGTGACGACGAGACCTTGAACGGCGACGAAGGCGATACCGACTGTGGTGGAGCGTGCGCCGTGTGTGCCGTTGGTCGCCGCTGCCGAGCCCCGAGCGACTGCAGCGATGGCGTCTGCAAGGACGGCGCGTGCGCGGCCGCGACCTGCAACGACGAAACGACGAACGGCGGCGAGTCCGCGGCCGACTGCGGCGGCACCAGCAATTGCGTGCGCTGCGCCTTGGGCACCGCCTGCACCTCGCCTGCCGACTGCGCCAGCGGCGCCTGCCGCGCCAACGTCTGCGCCATCCCGCTGTGCCCGGACGGCCGCCCCAGCGATCCCGTCATCGGTTGCGCCGACATCGATGCGTGCGTCGCGAATCCGTGCGGCGCTCACACGAGCTGCAGCGACCGCGCGGCCCCCGCACCCAACGACGCGACCGGTCGCACCTGCGCCTGCGATGCGGGCTTCGCGGGTGACCCGGCCACCGGCTGCAGCGACATCGACGCGTGCGTCACGAATGCGTGCGGCCCAAACGCGACCTGCAGCGACCTCGCGGCACCCGCGCTCGACAACGCCGCCGGCCGCACGTGTAGGTGCAACGCCGGCTTCGCGGGCGATCCAACCTCTGGCTGCAGCGACATCAATGCTTGCACCGCCAACGCGTGCGGCGCGAACGCGACCTGCACCGATCTCGCGGCACCCGCACTCGGCACGGCGGCCGGTCGCAGCTGCGCGTGCAAGGCCGGCTTCGGCGGCAACGCGCTGACCGCCTGTACCGATCTCAACGCGTGCACGACCAACGCGTGCGGCACCCACGCGAGCTGCAGCGACCTCGCGGCTCCCGCACCCAACGACGCGACCGGCCGTACCTGCGCGTGCGACGAAGGTTATGGCGGCGACCCGCTCACCGCCTGCGTTCAGATCGACGCGTGCGCGACCAACCCTTGCGGCACGCACGCGGTGTGCACCGACCTGCCCGCACCCTCGGGTGACGCGCCCGACGGCCGATTGTGCGCGTGTACCCCCGGCTACAGCGGCAACGCGAGCGTCGCGTGCAGCGAGATCAACGCCTGCACAACCCACCCGTGCGCCACCAACGCGACCTGCACCGACCTCGTCGCGCCCGCGCCGGACACCAACGCCGGCCGCACGTGTCTGTGCAACACCGGCTACTCCGGCAATGCGGCGACCAGCTGCGGCGACATCGACGCCTGCAGCGCGAACCCGTGTGGCCCGCACGCGACGTGCACCGACCTCGTTGCGCCCGCGCCCGACACCAGCGCCGGCCGCACCTGCGCGTGCGACTCGGGCTACAACGGCGACCCGACCGACCTGACCACGGGCTGCACCGCCCCTATCGTGATCGACCCGCCGGACCCATGCCTCGCGAGCCCTTGCGGCGCCAACGCGACGTGCACGCCCAATGGCGCGACGCGCATCTGCTCGTGCAACTCCGGCTATATCGGCGACGCCGTCGCTGGCTGCACCGACTCGCTCTTGTCTGGGCTCGTCGGCCACTGGAAGCTCGACGCCGATGGCCAAGACTCGAGCTCGAACCTGGACCACGGCAGCGTCACCGGCGCGGGGCCGACCATCGACCGTTTTGGCGTGGCCGGCAAAGCGATGCGCTTTTCCAGTCCGTACGACGCGATCGTCGTGCCTGCGACCGAACACCCCATCGGCGAACTGACGGCCAGCTATTCGATCTGGGTGCGACCCGATCGCGGGGCCGATGACGACCTCGCCGTGTTCTCGTTCGGTGACCCGGAGACCCCGAACAAGCGCAGCTCGCTGGTGCTCTCGGGCGAGCGTCACTGCGCGTCCTATGTCGGCGTCGACAACGACGCCGCAGCCCCCAAGGTGTGTGCGCCCGGTGGCCACTGGACGCACATTGTCGTGGTCAAAGCGGCGCGCATTTTGAGCTTCTATTTCGATGGCCGCCTGCAAGGTACGGCGACGCTCGCCGCGGGTCAGGACCTCGACTCGACGCAGCTCTTCATCGGCACCGCCGACGCTGCGAATGCCATCCAGCCGTTCGTCGGCTCGCTCGACGACCTGCGTGTTTGGAGCCGCGCGATCAGCGCCAGCGAAGTTGCGACCCTGTTCGCCGCGGGCGGCTGGAAGTCGGCGGGCACGGCCCAGAACCCCGGCCAGAGCTGCCTCCACGTTCGCGACGCCGGCCGTGGCGCCAATGGCACCGGCGTGCCCGTGACCGGTACGTTCCGCGTCGACGTCGATGGCGACGGCGCGCGCCCGGCATTCTCGGTCTACTGCGACATGACGCTCGACGGCGGTGGCTGGACCCTCGCGTGGGTCTATGGCTTCACCGACTTCGCCCACTTCCAGGCCGACAGCAACGCGGTCACGCCCATCCCGAGCTGGCCGGCGAGCGCTATCAGCGTGCCCATCTCGACCACGCCACCGACCTCGCCCACGACCCCTGGCGCTATCGACTACGGACTCTGGAAGGACCTCGGCCGCGCGTTCGCGGTGGTGAGCGACGCCAACGACGGCATCGCGTGCGAGCCCAACGTGGGCAGCCTCAGCGACGCCCTCAATGGCCCGGTCACGTGCCGCACCGTGGTCGACATGACCCAGACCTGTCAGGGCGTCGTGCCATCGAACCTCTTCTTCGGCATCCACGGTCCTTCGCTCAACGCGACGAGCCTCTATTATTACTTCGATGGCGATCAAAGTATTGACTGGCCGACCCACGATCCGTGCGGAATCAACTCCCCGCAGCAGGTTGCAGCGCCGGCACGAGAAGGCGGTGTCATCTATTTGAGAGAAACAAATACGCCAATCGATTATGCGCGCCAATGCAATTGGATCCAGGGCCCGACCCGCACCGACGGCGTGCACCGCATCGATCCCGACGGCATCGGCGGCAATGCGCCCATCGACGTTACCTGCAACTTCAGCAAGGCGCGCGGCGGCTGGACGCAGCTCTCCGACGAGATGCGCGACTCGGTCGCTAGCCGCCCGACCGCGCCGCGCGAGTTCCTCTATATGCGCGGCGGTGCGTTCTATCGCTCGCCTTTCGTGCACGCCCCGTGGAGCGACGACTACACCGAGGCGCCCGGCCTCTGGGTCTACGCCAACGCGGCGGGTGCACGCGCCTTCGAGTGCGACGGCGGCATAGCCGGCACAACCGGCGTCGGCTGCATCGATGCGTACGGCGAAGTCGCGCCCGACACCCTCATGAGCGACGGCTTGATCGATCTCTGCCAGGCACCGCCCGATGCGTTCCTGGCTGGCAACACGTGCGTCGAGACAACCGTCTGGGTGCGCGAATACGGCTGCGAGCCGGACGCAGGCAGTCTCCTCGGCGACGGTGAGCTGACCGTGCTCGCCGCCGGCAATGGCTCGCCGTGCTGGTCCGCGAACGGGCCCAACGGCTTTATGGACGGCTTCAGCGCGGACAACGCCGAGGTGCCCCCGGGCGGCACGGCGCCCTCCATGCGCGTCCAGAACCCGGTCACCGGCAACTTGATCTACGCGCTCCAGATGACCCAGAGCCAGCTCACGCTCATCGCGGGCCGCGCCTACACGCTGTCATTCTGGGCGAAGGCGGCCGCGCAGCGCTCGATGCGCGTGTTCGTGCAGTCGGTCGGGCTCGAGGCGGTCTACTACGAGGACGTCACCGTCACGACCGAATGGACCCACTACGCGCTCGGCTTCGTCGCGACGAAGACGATGTTCAACGCGATGATCAACATGCAGCTCGCCGAGTCCTCGACCGCGATCTTGTGGCTCGACGGCTTCAAGCTGAGCGACGACGGGCTCTCGCCGTGTGCGGGCGATGGCAACAACCTCATCGGCAACGGCGACTTCTCGCTCGGGCGCACGTGCTGGGTGACCAACCACAGCTACACCGACGTGCTCGCTGGTTTCAGCGTCGAGCCGACGGGCGGACCGGACAGCGTGCCGGCCCTGCGCATCGAGGTCGATCACGGCGGCAACGAGAGCTGGCAGGTTGGCCTCCGCCACTATCGGATCCCGCTGGAGGCCTTCTACCGCTACCGCCTGACGTTCTCCGCCAAGACCTCCGCGCCGCGCCAGTTCCATCCTGCCCTGACCCGCTGGGACCTGAACCCGGTACAGGACTGGTGGTCCAACAACCAGCAACCGGTGTCGACCTCGTGGCGCAGGTACAGCTACGACATCGTGCCGGTGACGAGCACGACGACCGATCTGGCGGCGCTGTGGCTGGAGTTCGGCGACGCGACCGGCGCCACGCTGTGGCTCGCCGACGTGCGCCTCGAGAAGCTCGAGTTCGATCCCTGCGCGCCCGAAGCCGGGCTCTCGAACCCGGCCTTCGATCACGGCATGTCGTGCTGGGTCGTCGAGTCCGACTGGAGCAACATCGGCGCCTACGCTGAAGTCGACAACAGCCCCGACGGCCTCGGCGCCGCGGTCGTCGAGCTGACCCAGAACACCAACCCCAACGTGTGGGGTGCCAAGCTCGTGCAGGGTGGCCTCGCGATCGCGGCCGGTCACGGCTATGCCCTGCGCTTCATCGCCAAGGCCGAGACTGCGCGCCTGGGCCTCGTGGAGGTCGCCGAGTGGCCGACACTATTTGGCGGCGACGACATGGTCCTCGACACCAGCTGGCGTGAGCACGAGCTCGCGTTCGCGGCGAGCGGTGCCAGCACCGACGCACGCATCGAGCTCGGCATCGCGGGCCCGAACGCGATCGGCGACACGACCTTCGACGACTTCATGCTGGAGGACTACGGGCCTTACGACTGCCAGCCGACCGATGCCTTCGCGAACGTCGGCTTCGACAAGGGCCTGCTCTGTTGGCACTTCGGCATGCTCTCGGGGATCCGCAGCTGGGCGACGCGCGACGCGACGACCTTCGGCACCAGCGCCCCATCGCTGCGCATCGAGCTCGAGACTGGTGGTGCCCCAGGCAGCGCCTGGCTGCAGGTGCCAAAGGTCCCGATCGAAGCCGGCAAGAGCTACACGCTCAGGTTCAAGGCCCGCGCCGACAGCCAACGCCCGCTCGGCATCTCGTTCTTCGAGCCGCCCAGCGCCAATATCTACTACCAGTCCGTCGATCTCGGCACCGTTTGGCAGGATTATGTGATCCAGTTCAACGGCCCGTTCACCACGGGTCCCAACGGCGGCGTCTTCAACTTCCTGGTCGGCGATCCGAATAAGACCACGCTGTGGATTGACGACGTCACCTTCTCGGCGTCCGCGCTCTGACCCCTGAGGAGGCAGGCCCCTCAGAAGTCAGCGCGTCGTGCCGGCGCCCACTCAACGATAGCCGCGACCGCGCGTGACACCGCTCGCTTCGATGCGCGTGTCCCGCTCGAGCGCGTCTCGCACGAGCTGCCTTGGAGGTGGATTACCTCGCTCGCGTCGGTGAGATTCAAGCCGACACCACCCGCCTTCAGCGACAACCAGAACCCATCGACCGTGCCTCCTGCTGGCCGCGTGTTGCGAGGCAGCGCAGGCGGAAGTCTCGCCCGCACCGGGAGCGGGGAGGCCGGCAGCCGCTCAGCGGATCCGGCGCCACGCGGCGTGGATGCGGTCGACGACGGTGTCGCGTCCGAGCGCGAGCGCGTCGATCGCGTGAAAGCCCACGCGCCCGTCCCACGCACCCGAGACGAACCATCGCTGCTCCGCGTCGACGGTCAGGGTCGTCACAGCGCCGACATGGGCTGGTACCGAGGCGATGCGCGTGCCGTCGGCCTGCCACAGATGGACCTGTCCGTCGCTCGCGCCGCCAGCGACATAGCGGCCATCATTGGTCATGGCGACCCGCGTGAAGACCGCGCGCGGCGCGTTGTAGAGGCCCACGATGGAGCACTCACTCGCGCTGAGCCAATCGCCGATCCGGTAGGCGAGGATGGCCGATGGGGTGACGGCTAGCACCGTTGGCTCGGGATCGAGTGGGGCGACGAGACCGACCGCCACCGCGGTCGCGGAGGGCGCGCTGCAGTGCCCAAGCACGATCGGCGCGGTGCCCATATCATAGAGCACGATCTCGCGTGGTCGGTCGAAGAGGACCGCCACCACGTCGCCCCGTGTAGCGACATCGAGGACCAGTTTCGCAACGACCTCGACCTCCTGCGCGTCGCTCGCCGGCGCGTAAGTGAGCGCTGAGCCTGTCTTGCCCATGACGAGGCGACCCCCCGTGAGCGGCAACACGCGGCGCGTGCGTGGCAGCTCCTCGGGCTCGAGCGCCCGCATACCGAATGCGCGTTCGGACAACAGCGGCTCGCCTGTGCCGCGGCCGGCTATCGCCACCAACACGCGACGACCGAGGATGACGGCCTGCTTGGCGATCGCGCGGTCCCAGGTCGCCTCGGCGAGCGCCGCGCCGTCGCTCGGATCGAGCACGACCAACGCCGCGTCATGCGTGACGACGAGCCCGGCAGCTTCGAGGCTCGCGCTCGTAACGCCACCGAGCCCGTCGAAGTGCGCCGGTGGTCCATTCTGCAGCGCCCAACCGGTGAGCGTGTCGCCATAGCTGACGAGGTCGAGTCCCGCCGCGTGGAGGAAAGCGACGGACCGCTCGCTGCGCGGCAAGTGCATGAGCGGTGTCAGCGTGGAGGCGATCATGAGCAGCGGCCCGATGCCGTCGCCCGTCACTATGAGGCGATCACTTGCCGTGTCGGTCTCGATGGTGCGGATGGCAATGCCGTCGAGCACCGTGCGCGTCGCGATGATGTGCCCGTCAGCGAGATCGAGGACGTGGAGCTCCCCGCCGCTCGAGCCGACGACCATGTGTTGGTCGCCGAGGAGCGCGCCGGCGAGCAGCATATCGGCGCGCCTCCCGATCGCAGTTGGGATGCGACGCCGCGCGCCGTCCGACGCGATGACGAAGAGATCGCCACCGATACAGAGCCCGGCGACCCGCGCCTGCTGACCCGGCGAGTCGGGCGACCCGATGGCCGCGACCTCGATGTGGGTCGAGGCGCACGGATTGAGCGACGAAGCGCCACGTGCGTCGATGAGATCCGCACACACATGCCCCAGCGAGAGTGCGCTCGTCTGCGCAGGATCACCGATGAGTAGGCCCTCGCAGCTGGTCGCCGGGTAGGTGCGCACGACGGCCCCATCGGCGACCGCCAGCGCCACGGTCGGACCGCGCGTGGGGTCCACGAGCACCAACGCCCCGCCGTCGATGAAGCGCGCACCGCGATACGGCGCGGCGAAGCTCCAGATGGGCCGCTCGCCGTCCAGCACGACGAGCGACTCGCGCGTGCCACACAGCGTGTGGCTGGCGTCCGGCGCCACGGCGAGGTCGATGCAGTCGAACGGTAGCGCGCGCGTCCACGCCACCTTCGGCCGCGGCGTGCGCTCGTAAGCCATGGCGACCCCACGCGCCTCTGGGCTCTCGCGGACGGCGAGCGCGCGCGCCGCGGCGAGCTCGGCTTCGGGGCGTTGTCCGTCCGCGAGCTCGCGCAGGGCTTCGACCACGCCGCGCTCGGCGATCTCCTGGTCGCGCTCCGACAGCGCCAGGACGACCTCGTCGCGCTCTGCGCTGATACGGTGGACGGCGACGCTGGCGGCGACGACGCCGGTGACGAGGACCGCGAGCGCCACCCCGAGCGGCAGGCGCCAGGCGCGCACGAAGCGCCGCATGAGCTGCCAAGCGGTGTACTCGTGGGCCGCGACGCGGCGACCTTCGAGGAACGCTGCCAGATCCGCGGCGAGCGCGCTCGCGTCCGGATAACGCGCGTCGGGGGTCGGCGCGAGGCAGCGTTCGATGATGGCGACGAGCTCGGCCGGCGCTTCGGGGCAGACGTCGACGACGCGCGGGCGCTCACCCCGGCGCACGCGCCCGAGCAGCGCCTCGAGGCCATCCGGGTCGGAGGTGCGCGTCTGCAGCGGGTGGGCGGTCACGAGCTCGAAGAGCGTCGCGCCGAGGCCCCACACGTCGAAGCTCGGGCTCACGGACTCGCCGCGGGCCTGCTCCGGGCTCATGCTGGCGGGCGTGCCCATGATCGCGCCGGGGGCGTCCTCGGGCGCGTCGTCGAGGCTCACGGCGAGGCCCCAGTCGATGACCTGCGTCTCGCCGAACTCGCCGATCATGATGTTGGCGGGCTTGAGGTCGCGGTGCACCCATCCCAATCGGTGCGCCCAGGCGACGGCTTCGACAGCTTGGAGGAACGGACGCACGAGGCGCATACGGGCGTTCAGGTCGCCGGTCCGGGACAGGGTATGCAAGGTCTCGCCTCGCACGATGCGCAGGGCTATCCGCAGCGCGTCATCGTCGGTCTCGACGAGGTCATGGATCGGCACGATCGCTGGGTGCTCGATCGCGGCGAGCACGCGCGCTTCGTGGGCGAGCCTGGCCTTGGCGCGTGCCCCGCGTGCGACCTTCCACGCCACTGTGCGCGCGAGGTGGCGATCGGGGCCCGCCCACACGACGCCCCCGGCGCCGCGCCCGAGTTGGTCAAACCAGGTGGGGTCGTCGACGCCGTCCGACGTGCTGAGCTGGGCCTGAAGCGCTTCGGGATCGAGCGTCGACTCGGGCGGGTCGTCGTTGAGCGGGCGCGGCGTCACGTCTTGACGAGGAGCTTGTCGCCCGGGCCGAGCACCAGCTCGACCAGGCCCTTGCGGTTCGAGCGCAGCAGATCGGCGCGGATCCCAGCGGCGCGGAGCTTGCTGCGTATGCGCAAGAGGAGCTGGTCCCAACGATGCCGCGAGGCGTCGTCGGGCGGGCTGTCCCAGAGGATCAGCGCGAGCTCGGACCAGGCGAGCGGCGCTTTGATCTCGGCGAGTTCGCTGATGATGCGCGCCGCGCTGCCATCGAAGGTCACGCCTTTGCCGCCTTCGGAGGCGATGTGCACGGTATCGAAGCGCACGATGATCTTGAGCGACTGATCGAAGTTGCCCTGGTCGGAGGTCGATGCCTCGCTCACGCTGGCTTCGACCGTGACGAGCTTGAAGCCGGCAGAGCCCTGCAACGCATAGGTGCCACCAGCGACAAGTGCTGTGTCGGGGTGGCCCGCGCGCCGCAAGCGCGGGCCCTGAGCGCCGCCGAGAATGTGGGCGGCGCCATCAGGATCGAACCAGCCCACGGGCGGGCGGGAGTCATCGTAGAACGTCACGATCCGGCTGAGCGGCAGGTGCGCGCCGCCGACTTCGGGCACGACCACCAGGCGCTGAGTCGGCAGATGCACGCTGGCGACGACGAGCGGGAAGAAGCCGGCGAGCAATGCGCGCGCGCCGAGCTCGAGGCTGATGCGGGTGCGCGGCTTGCCATCGACAGACATGCGTCCGCGGAGCGCCAAGAGCACGAGCCCTTCACGGCGACGCGAGACCATCGCGTGCGCCTCTGAGATCCGCGAGTCGGCGACGCGCAGGGCACACATGGTCGCGCGACCGATGAGATCACCAGGCTCGAGCTCGACACTGAGTCCTGAGTCGAGCGAAAAAGTTACCGAAGTTCGCGCCATTCTGAAGGGAGTATCGCGCCGGACGGGTCGCGCGACAAGCCGTCGGCCACTCGCGTTTGCGAGGTTCACCGCATCCGGTTGTCGGTGCCGTGCAGGTCAGTCACCCGCCGTGTTGCAGCAGGGGGCGATGCAGCAGCCGATGTCGTTGTCGAGGACGGTGTCGGGCGGCAACCGAATCTCGGTCGAGGCCGTCCCGATCTCCACGCGCAAGGCGCCGTCTCCGAGCTCGGACACGGTGATGTCGGCGCCCGCGACCTGCGGAGTATTGCCGGCGCAGACCTGGCCGGGTCGACCACCACACGAGTAGGGGTGGTCGAGGACCTCGCCGGCGAGATCCGAGTAGCGCGTGCGCACCGTGAGGTTCGGATTGTTGAGGGGATGGGCTGCGCACAGAAGATTGCCGTCGGTATCGGTGACGGGCACATTCCACTCGATGATGGGGTAACGCGTGGCGCCCGGCGTGGTGTGCGCGGGCAACGCACCGCCGGCCGCGGTGCCGGTCGCGCTGACCTTGCAATTGTGCGGATTGACGGCGCCTTCGGGCGACAACGTCAAGCCGAGCGCGGTGTTCCAGTAGCATTTGTCGAGGTCGTCGAAGTTTTCTTTTCCCCAGTAGGTGCCGACCGCGAACAGCGGCGCCTCGCTGACGGTGCGCTGGCCGGGACCCAGGGCGGGATTGACGACGACCGGCGGCAGGCCGTCGCAGGTGACGGTCACGTCCGACATATAGAGGACTGTCTCCTGGGCGGTGCCGGCCGCGCATGCGAACGCGAGCACGCCGGTGAGGCCGCGTTCTTCGCCGTTGTGGAGGAGGCTGTCCTGGCAGTCGAACTTGGCCGAACAGAAGACATCCTCGAACTCGACCGCGACGTCGAAGAAGCCTTGGGTGGCATCGCGCATGATGACCAGGTCGAACAGGACCTGCGTGTCTGCGTTCTCCTTGCAGGTCACCTTCAGCGAGACCGGCGTGGGATTCTGCCAGGTGCTCGCGGGGATGTCGGCGCTTGCGCCTTCGAGCGCGTCGAGGACCAGCGTCACGGTGTTCGGCTGGGCGTTGAGGCTCGCATCGCAGGGGCCGACGTAGGCGAGGCTGCCGCGACCGTCGCCGTAGCGCTTGGCGTCGAGCTGCTTCGTCCAGACGGTCTCGCCGCCGGCCGTGACTGTCACCGTGTAGCGCGCGTTGGTGACACCTTCGAGCTCGAGCGGGGCCACCTGGATGGCGACGTTGGTGGTGCTCGGCGCGATGGGTTCGGCGCAGGCGCCAAGCGCCGCACAGGCACCGAAGAGCGCGTGGGCCGAGAGGAAGGAGAGGCGTCGCATCTTGAACCTCGGCTGGGATGGGCTCACTCGCATGTGGTGAACTCGCTGATGGGGGAGACGTCTGCGATGCCGTTGGTGTTGCTGCAGTCGATGGTGGTGCCGTCGTAGTGGCACGCGATCTGGCGAAGGCCTTGTGGCGTTCTCACGGTGAGGAAGAACGGGACTGGGGCGCAGCTCTGGGCGGCGCCGGCGACGCATTGGTCTTCGCAGTCGATTATCTGGTCATTGTCGATATCGACGTCGGGTGCGCCGCAGCCGCAGACGCCGGGGTCAGTCTTGTCGGGGTCGGTGGGGCAACCGTCGTTGCAGTCGGGGACCTCGTCGTTGTCGCTGTCGCTGTCGGCGATGTTGCAGCCGCAGATGCCCGCTGTGATCTTGTCGGGGTCGTCGGGGCAGCCGTCGTTGCAGTCGAGGGTGCCGTCGGTGTCGCTGTCGGCGGTCTCGTCGTTGGGGTCGCAGGCGCCTGCGCCGTTGCAGCTGTCGGGCGCGCTGCAGGTCTCGTCGAGGCTGCTGCCGCACGCTGTGCCGGCCGTCATGTAGCCGTTGTCGTGGCACGCGCCGACGCCGTCGCACTTGTCTTGATTTACGCACTCGCTGCCGTTCGAGCCGCAGTTGGTGGTCGTTGGTTCATCGTTGGCGAGGCAGGTTCCGCTGCCGTCGCAGCTGTCGGGATCGGTGCACTCGCTGTTGGCCGGATCGCCGCATGGCGTGGTCGCGGCGACGAAGCCATTGTCCTGGCAGATACCCGCGGCGGTGCAGGTGTCTTGCACGACGCACTCGCTGCCGGGTGAGCCGCACAGGGACAGGGTCGGAGCATTGTTCGCGAGGCAGGTGCCGGCGCCGTTGCAGGTGTCGGGATCGGTGCAGGTCGTGTCGGTGCTGCTACCGCAAGTTGTGGTCGCGGCGACAAACGCATTGTCGACGCAGGTGCCGCTGCCGTTGCATGTGTCCTGGTTGATGCACTCGGTGCCGGTGTCGCCACATGGGGCCAGAGCCGGCGCGTCATTGGCGAGGCAATGGCCGGCTGCATCGCAGCTGTCGGGGTTCGTGCACTCCGAGTCGACCAAATTGCCGCATGGTGTAGCGACCAGCTCGAAGCTGTCGGCGGGGCAGGCGCCGAGCCCGTCGCAGCGCTCGACCACGTCGCAGTTGCCCGCCTCGGGACGGCAGATGACGGTGCTCGCAGCGACGCGGTCGATGCATTCGCCGGTGGCGTTGCAGCTGTCTTGGAGATCGCAGAGGCCGTCGCTCGGGTTGCCGCAGGCCGTCAGAGGTGCCTCGAATTGGCAGGTCGAGCTGCAGCAATCGCCATTGTCGGTGTTGCCGTCGTCGCACTGCTCGCCGGCCTCGGGTGCGCCGTTGCCGCAGACGATGTCTTCGACCGTAATGGTCACAGTGTCGGTTGCGCTGAGCCCGTAGGCGTCGGTCACGGTGACCCGGAA
>Ga0105048_10011973_pt1 | contig 13638 bp, 11 predicted proteins | sample MAT05_FD_78382 | JGI IMG/M metagenome (GOLD analysis project Ga0105048, IMG submission 78382) | Freshwater microbial communities from Lake Fryxell liftoff mats and glacier meltwater in Antarctica - MAT-05 | ecosystem: Environmental > Aquatic > Freshwater > Ice > Liftoff microbial mat | place...
GAAGACAAAAACCTCAATCCACAATTTTACCTTGGGGTAATGGTTATTCTCCTGGCCGTGGTTAGTCACCCGTTTTTAAAGTCTCGATTTGACAAATTTCCAAAAGATACATGATCGAATTTTAGGAACGGGTAAGTAACAAGTTATTATTTTCCCGTTTCTTAACGGGAAGAACGTGAATTACAAGGCTCTTTAACACCTCGCTCCATCCTGTTTATCCGCTCCATCTGGTCAAAAAAAGAAGCCCGTCAGCACATGAAAGAAAAAATCCAATTCCTTGCCCAGCAATACCACGCGGACGCTATCGCCTGTCGCCGTCATCTACATGCGCACCCTGAGCTTTCCTTTGAAGAAGTGGAGACGGGTAAATTCGTGGCCGCTCAATTGGCCGCACTCGGCGTAGAGCACCAACATGGCGTGGCTGAAAACGGCGTGGTAGCCCTGATAAAAGGCAGAAATCCCCGCAAACGTACCATTGCACTCCGGGCCGACATGGATGCACTGCCCATTCTGGAGGCCAATAAAGTCCCTTACAGATCTCAGAACGAAGGTGTGATGCATGCCTGTGGCCATGATGTACACACTTCTTCCTTACTGGGTACGGTCAGAATATTACAGGAATTACGTGGCCAGTTTGAAGGCACCATAAAGTGTATTTTCCAGCCAGGAGAAGAAAAACTACCCGGCGGGGCCAGCCTCATGATCAAAGCCGGGGTACTCGAAAACCCACGCCCAGCAAGCATTTTCGGACAACACGTCCACCCTCCGCTCCATGCCGGAATGATCGGCCTCAAACCCGGCATCTACATGGCTTCTGCTGACGAAATTTATGTCACCGTAAAAGGTCGGGGTGGTCACGGAGCCATGCCTCAAGACTGTATTGATCCTGTGGTAATTACCGCACAAATTATCGTCGCACTCCAGCAGGTCGTGAGTCGATATGCCGATCCTGCCGTGCCTTCTGTGCTGACTTTTGGGAAAATAAACTCCACCGGTGGCGCCACGAACATCATCCCCAACGAGGTGAAACTAGTCGGCACCTTTCGAACCATGCACGAAAAATGGCGCACAGAGGCCCACAAACGCATGAAAAAAATAGCGGAAAGTATCGCTAAGGGTTACGGCGCGGCTTGCGAATTCTACATTATGAAAGGCTACCCGGTGCTCTTTAATCACGAAGAACTGACCAAGCGCACTAAAAATTGGGCCATCGAATTTTTAGGAAAAAGTAATGTGGTGGATTTGCCCCTGCGCATGACCGCTGAAGATTTTGCCTATTTTTCTCAAGCCATGCCCGCGTGTTTTTACCGACTTGGAACCGGGAATCCCGAACGGGGCATAACCTCGCCGATTCATACGGATACTTTCGATATTGATGAGGCTGCGCTGGAAACGGGTATGGGGCTGATGGCTTGGTTGGCGGTTAAGGAGTTGGGAGGGTAGGGAGGACGCTTGGAAAACGGGTAAAAAAGTCTCCAATCAAGGCGCTAAATACTCCTATACTCAAAGCTCAGTTTTTCCTTCTAAACACCTTCACCAACCCACTCTTCGAAGTAAATATCCAATCATATCCCTGCTCCAACTGCCGTTTCATGTCCAGCACAAACGGATGCTCCCCGAATTTTTGTTGATCCAGGCACCAGGTTACCACATAATCAATCGTGGCATGATTGGATTTTTGGGGATAATCGAGCAGATTAGCGATAGGTGGCTGCCCCTCAAAATAACCGCCGTCTTTGCCCAGGAGCTCAAAAGGGTTGCGTTCCGGGTTCCAAATGAGGGGAAAATTATGCGTAGCCGCTTCGTAATTGCCCAGCATCACCACTGTACGCTCCGTCCCAATGTAATCGCTCGCATGCATGAACAGCCAAATGCGGTCAGAAACTTGCTTCCCATTGGGGGCGAGACCATTGAGGTCAAAACTGAGCGGCAATACAGATACATGATCTGGTATTACACTGGCCGCACTTACAATTTCTTCTGCGGCCTCCGAGGCCAGGCGGTAATGTGGCATCCGAATAATCAAAAAAGCAATGAAGATAATCGAGGTAAGTCCCAATACGGCCTTTTGTGCTTTTGGAGCGAAGTCAATGGTGGACAGCCACAACAACAGCGTTAAGTACGGTAACAATTGCAAGCGAATGGCAAGTACCCCTGCCCCCGCAACGCCACCTGGTTGGAAAAAATAGAGCAGCAGCAAAAGGACAAAAACGACAAACAAGGCATCCGTCCGGCGAAAAGTCCGTCGCTTGATCATGGATGTTACTGCCCAAATAGCCATCAACAGGAATAAAACGGCTATTCCAATGGCCCAAAAACGCTCTGAGCTCGAAATGATGGACAAAGCCGAAAATTCCCTGAAATCGACCCACATGCGGTGACTTGATTCGCTCCTTGGAGAAGGATTCAAACCTTTTCGAACGATATATTCCGCAAATAAAAGAAGCACTGGCAAAGCCGCCAGCAGCATCGCCAATGTGTTTTTCCAAAAAGATTTCAGATAAGCGCTGCGCTCGGATTGATTCTCTCTATACCAATGAATCCCTAATTCGGTCACTAAAACGCTGCCAATGATCAGAAAGGAGATCAGCAGTCCGATCGGGTGACAAAAGTACAAGACCAACCATCCCAAGGCCTGGATGAGTATCCGCCCCGTAGTCCAATTCTGACGGTACTTGAGCCAATACCCTGTTACCCACAGCATAATGGCCAAGCTGCAAGTGTAGTTGTAAAACCCCATCAGAAACACGAAATGATAGCTAAGCAGCAGTCCAAAAGTGCTCAAAAACAAGCCATTTGGGTTCAATTGGCGGATTATATACCTCAAACCCAAACCAAAGGCTAACACATAAAACGTCTGTAAAAACTTCTCTGCCAGATAGGGCTGGAATCCCAGGCTCATCAGCCCCGCCATGGTGGCATGCCCAAACCAGTTTGGCTCTAAAGCGGTATTCAGGTACATCCAGGGGGCGTAAAATGCCTTTGCATCACCGCCTTGAAAGAAGTCTACGAGTACTTTAGCGTTATACAGGTGACAAGGCCCATCCCCCGTAAGGAAATAATGAACCGACCAAAGTGGCACGAGGTTAAGCGCCAGCAAGACAAAGAAGAGCATACGCTCCATAAGGGCTAAACTTGGTTTCATAGCCCCAAAATTACTTTCCCAGCGCTGATTTCTGCAACATTTTCAAAAATGGGGAGGCGAAAATGAACGACCGCCAACTACTGGACACGATACTAGTTCAAGTTAAAGGCCTTTTCCATTTTTTTACAAAAAAGTGGAAAAGGCCTCAAATTCTGTCCAGGTAATAGACTTGTTGCGGTGGAGGGCTTTGAGTGGGGAAATTTGTTATTTTTTCGAATGCCTAGGCAAATTTTGCAGTCGGAATCGGGCATATTCGGCGAAAAATTTAACGAAGGCACTCGGAAAAAGGACTTTTTACCCGCCAAAGCCATCCACCGCAACAAGTCTAATGTATAATTAGAATATTAGAAGGGTTATAAATAGCCATGGAAGCTACTTTCCCAGCGCAGATTTCCGAAGTTTCTGCAAAAACGGTGAAGCAAAAATGAACGACTGAAGATTCTCATTGTCGCTGGCCAATACCTGCTCTTTAGTGCCGCTCCATTCCAGGCAACCTTCGTGGAGGAAACAGATGTTGTCCCCAATTTCCATCACCGAGTTCATATCGTGGGTGTTGATGACGGTGGTGATATTATTCTCCTCCGTGATGCTGCTGATGAGCTCATCAATCATGATGGCCGTTTTTGGGTCGAGGCCGGAGTTTGGCTCATCACAAAAAAGATATTTTGGATTGAGCACAATGGCGCGTGCTATGCCGACGCGTTTTTGCATACCTCCAGAAAGCTCGGAGGGATATTTTTTGTTGTTGCCACCAAGGTTTACCCGTTCGAGGCAATAGTTTACCCGCTCCACTTTTTCTTTGAGTGTCATTGGCGTGAACATATCCAACGGGAAACGGATATTCTCCTCTACCGTGAGTGAATCAAACAATGCCGAACCTTGGAAAAGCATCCCGATTTTCATGCGGATGGCACGCATGCCTTCTTTGCCAAGGGCAGTGAAGTTTACATCGTCGTACCAAACAATACCGCTGGATGGCACTTGCAATCCAACCAGGATTTTAAGCAACACGGTTTTTCCTGCACCAGAACGCCCGATGATCAGGTTGTTTTTCCCGGCCTCAAATAGGAAGTCAATGCCTTTCAGCACCTGTTGTTCCCCAAATGTTTTGAGTATTTTCTCTGCACGAATCATTGATAATCAGAAGCTATTTACCCCGAGAATACTGTTGAACCGGGCTATGTGGATACCATAGCGGCCAACTCGGGGCGGCAAGTTACGCAAACAGTGTTCTTCATAAAAAATAAAAGAGACCACTTGAACGGGTCAAATGATCTCTTTTAAAATATGCATTGCTCAGTAACCCTATTTTGGATACCCCGCAGCAATCCAGCAGTTGATGCTATCGCGTTGCAACTGGCTTAGACCTCCGCCTTGAGGCATATCCTTTTTAATAACCACGCGATCTAGCACGTGACCTTCGTCGAGGTGAGGTTTGATGCCTTCATAGGTGGCATAATTGTCCGGGCCTGGGCCAGAGCCGGAGTGGCAGCTGAGGCAGTACTGGTCAATGATACCTTTAATATTTAAGGTGTAAGACAAGTTGGCATTTGGAAGGGTACAGTCTGGCCCTTTTATTTCGTCATCTTTACAGCCTTGCCAGGATAGCGACGAAGCTAGAAGTGTGAAAAAAGCAGCAATTGTGATGATTCTTAATTTCATGGTATAGTTTAAATTCGTTGAAAAATTGAAGAACGAGCGATAAAGATACCGCTTGGTTCGCTTAAGCTTCCTGATACCAAATAACTTTACATAGGGTTGGACATTTCGCGACTAATTTAACATGCGTTTTGGATAGTTTCAGATATTGGGGTTTCAATAAAAACCGCGTAGCGGTGTCATTTTGGTAGCCCAAAAGGGCGTTGTGGGCATAAAAACCGCGTAGCGGTGCCATTTTGGTAGCCCGAAAGGGCGTTGTAGGTATAAAAACCGCGTAGCGGTGTCATTTTGGTAGCCCGAAAGGGCGTTGTGGGCATAAAAACCGTGTAGCGGTGTCATTTTGGTAGCCCAAAAGGGCGTTGTGGGCATAAAAACCGCGTAGCGGTGTCATTTTGGTAGCCCAAAAGGGCGTTGTGGGCATAAAAACCGTGTAGCGGTGTCATTTTGGTAGCCCAAAAGGGCGTTGTAGGCAAAAACCGCGTAGCGGTGTCATTTTGGTAGCCCAAAAGGGCGTTGTAGGTATGAAAACCGCGTAGCGGTGTCATTATATCGCCGTAATAATGCCACCGCTGCGCGGTTCTGAAAAACTTTGAACGCTGACGCTAGCATAATGTCGCCGCGATGCTGCTTTTTCTGAAAATTATCCGGAATTCAGGCTGGTTGTTGGGGTCGCTTTTCTGCCAAAAAAAGCCGTGCTGCGCTAAAACTAACGGTTTGGTTTTGGAAGAAATGTTGTGCTGCGGCAGCTTCTTCAGCATTTGCGCCAAGATGGTTTAAGATATTCGTGAGGTGCATTTTCATGTGCCCTTTTTGAATGCCCGTGGTGATTAACGAACGTACCGCGCCAAAATTCTGTGCCAGCCCAACCGCTGCTGTGATACACATTAATTCGCGGGCCGAGGGGTTACCCAATATTTCGAGTGAGCGTTTGGCTAGTGGATGAAGCGAGGTTAAGCCCCCTACGGTACCCAGTGCGAGCGGGATTTCCAGTTCAAACCGAAAAATGCCGTCGCGTACGGTACAGCTGCTCAGGCTCCTATATTGTCCATCGCGGCTGGCATACGTGTGTCCGCAAGCTTCGATGGCGCGAAAATCGTTGCCTGTAGCGAGTACCACGGCATCGATTCCGTTATAAATTCCTTTGTTGTGCGTAGTAGCCCGGTAAGGGTCAATCTGTGCGATACGAACTGCGCGCGCAAATCTATGGGCCAGCGTAGACGCATCCATGCCCTGCGAACGGGCAAGATCTGCAAACGAATCAATCGGACATTCGACCCAAGCACGCACCAGACAATTCGGGGTGTAATTGCTGAGAATGGACATGATAACTTCGGCATCTCGCTCTGCGTCAGTAAGGCCAGGGAAGAGGGTGAAAAAATCTTCGAGTGCGCCTGCAAAACGTTCAAGAATCGAATTGATAAAGTTCGCGCCCATGCTGTCGCAGGTCTCAAAAGATGCGCGAAGTTGATAATACCCGGGCTCAATAGCTTCAAAATCGAGCAATTCGAGCCCTAAGATTCCGCCTCCACGTTGTTTCATATTGGCGGTTAAATCACCGCAAGCGTCCAAAAGTTGGGCCTTCAATTCGGGAAAAAGGGCACGAAGTTTCTCTGGATTTCCTGGCCAGTAAAAATGCACTTGTCCAAGTTTCACGGTGCCCAACACTTCGGCGTGGAACCCGCCACGTTCTTGCCAAAATTTGGCCGCGCTACTTGCTGCTGCTACCACACTGCTTTCTTCGATCACCATGGGCACAGCATAGGTAATGCCGTTGATCAGGAAGTTGGGCGCGATACTGTACGGCAAAGCATAGTTGGCAATGGTGTTTTCGGCAAAGCCATCAATTACGTTTTGGATTGCAGTATCTGGATGTTTCCAAGTGCTGAAATCGAGCTCGGCAGAAGCAGCATCCGCACAAAAATGCTCGGCTAACCACTTGATTTTCTCGATTTTGGAAAGTTTTGAAAAGCCGTTTATCGTTTTAGTCATACCTTAAAAATTCACCGCACAGGCGCGGAGACGCAAAGATGAAGTTATCTGCTTTGCGTCTCCGAGCCTCTGCGGTTTTGAATCATTTTACGTTCAAAAAAGCCCCAGCCAGTTCAAGACCCCGCACTTGCGCAGTAATATAGGCGTGAAGTTCGGCATAATCGCCTTGCGCGTGTTTCAAAAAACTGGAGGCTTGCCCATAAACTGCTGGGAGCGCAGATTTTTGGGTTAAATAATAGCCGTCCAAAAAGTCCGTCACCCCGCCAGAAAGGATCAGATTTGGGGTGCGACAATGATCGCCCAGTTCCGTTTTAAGGGCGTTTGTCCAGTCAAGCATTTCGGGAGCGGTGTGGCCCACGGCGGCTATTTTTTCAAAAATGGCGAACTTGGCTGCATCGCTACGCAAAAGTTCGAGTTTGGAGAAATTGGTGCCTCCAGCTGCTGCAAATTCTATGGCTGCCAAAGGCAATTGCAACAATGCTCGCAAACTTTTTGGCCCAAAACCCTGCCCAACTTCTTTGACAATGATCTTAAAATCAAAGATTTGCAGCAATTCTTGTATAATTTCCAAGGGGGCACGTTTAAAAATATCGCCCTCTGGCTGCATAGACTCCTGCAAAGGGTTGACGTGAACGATTAGTCCATCGGCCCTGAGTTTTTGGAGCAACATTGGGATGCGCTCAAGCTCTTTTTGCTCAAACAAGGTTTCAATCTGTGCCACGCCTAGATTGGCATAAAGCGGCAAATCTGGCCCCATCAAGTCACGAACATCAAAGTCTGGCAAATACTCCTCTGTGTACAAAAGTTGGCGACAGGAGCCAAGCCCCATGCCCATGCCAAATTCACCGCAGGCTCGGGCAAGATTATGGTTAATTCTCCCAGCCAGGGCCGTGCCACCCGTCATAGACGATACCCAAATGGGTACGCGTAAGGTTTTGCCTAAAAAAGAAAACGGAACGAGCGAACCGGGTGCGGGGTGCGCAGCGAGTAAAGGTTCGTAGTAAAAACGAGGATCTAATTCGCCAGATTCCACACGGCTGCGGAAGGCCAGTTCGATGTGGTCTTTTTTTCTACTGACTGCGGTCGGATCGTCGGGTGTTGTTGGTTGCGGAGCAGGTGTCATAAGTGGACAAAGGTACGATGTTGATTTGGCGGACAACAAAGTTGGAATTGTGTTTGTTTTGGAGCTTCATTTGCACCGGGTATGAAAGAACTTTATTTGAAACACAATTTAACCGACATTGCCATTGATCGGATCATTGAAATGGCTTGGGAGGACAGGACACCTTTTGAGGCCATCGAATTTCAATTTGGACTCACGGAGACCGAAGTGATTCGACTGATGAAGCATGAAATGCAGTTGCGTAATTGGAAAAAATGGCGCGCTCGAGTTCAAGGCCGCGCAACCAAACATCAGGCACTACGGTCTGATGATGTGATACGGTTCAAATGCAGCCGTCAGCGACAAATTACCCGAAACAGTGTTAGTAAACGCTAAATCCATCGATTATGAAATACACTTTGACCTATTTTCTTCTTTTCGCAGGTTGGATGATTTTGCCTTTAGGCGCTTATGCCCAGCCTGAGGAGGTGCATGGAGATTATGACAAACAACTTGCCGAACATCGTGCCAAGTATAAAGCCGATTTCCTCACGGAAGCACGCTCGCCTTTAACCGCTTCAGACACGGCTTTCCTCGATTTTTTTCAGCCAAACGTTTTATGGGCTATCCCTCTGGCAAAATTTGAAAGAACCCCGGATGCAAAGCCTTTTGAAATGATGACTTACAGCGGCCAAAAACGCGATTATGTGCAGTATGGAATTATGAAATTTGAGTTTGAAGGTAAAGCACTAACGCTAAATATTTACCAAAACCTTCGCTTGGTGCAGGATTCGCTTTACCGCGACTATCTTTTTCTGCCGTTCAAAGATTTTACGAATGGGGAGGAAACTTACGGCGGTGGGCGCTATATCGACCTTAGGCAAACTGATATTATCGGGACATTTATCCAGGTTGATTTCAACAAATGCTACAACCCCTGGTGTGCGTTCAGCGATGGGTTTAATTGCCCTATTCCGCCTGCAGCAAATCACCTTGAAATAGCGGTGGAGGCCGGTGAGAAAAAATTTCGGGGCGAGCACAAGCATTAAGATTCCCCTTTTTTATTCACAGAATCCCTTCAAATTATCCTTACTGAAGTATATTTCCCGCTATGAAAATCGGCATTGTTTGTTACCCTACCTACGGCGGTTCTGGCGTTGTCGCCACAGAACTTGGTCTTGGTCTGGCCAGAAAAGGCCACGAAATTCACTTTATCACCTACCGCCGTCCTGTGCGTTTGGCGCATTTTCAAGCCAATGTTTTTTACCACGAGGTGGATAGTGAGGACTATCCACTTTTTGAATATCCGCCTTATGATACAGCCTTGGCCTCCAAAATTGTGGACGTCGTTCACTATCAAAATTTGGATATTCTGCATGTTCACTATGCCATTCCACATGCAGCAGTAGCGTATATGGCCAAAAAAATTCTGCTTGGAAAGGGGCGGTATATCCCGGTGGTCACAACCCTGCACGGTACGGATATTACCCTTGTGGGCAACAACCGGGCATTTGCGCCTGTGGTAGAGTTCAGCATCAATAAAAGTGACGGGGTGACGGCTGTTTCACAAAGTTTGAAAGATGATACTTTGGCGTTGTTCAAGATTGAGCGAGATATTCGGGTTATTTACAACTTCATTGACTTTGAACGTTTTAGAAAAACAAATAAGGAGCATTTCAAAAAAATAATCGCCCCGAATGGAGAGCGAATTGTGGCGCATACCTCCAATTTTCGGAAAGTAAAAAGGGTGCAAGATGTGGTCTGCATTTTCAAAAAAATAAACGAGAAAGTACCTTCCAAACTCCTGATGATCGGCGATGGCCCGGAACGTCAAAACGCTGAACAACTTTGCCGAGAGCTGGGGATCGGCAACGATGTACGGTTTCTTGGCAAACAGGATGCCATTGAAGAGTTACTCGCCATCAGCGATCTTTTCCTCATTCCTTCTGAAAGTGAGAGTTTTGGTCTGGCAGCACTGGAGGCTATGGCCTGTGAAGTACCCGTTATTTCTTCCAACAGTGGAGGCTTGCCAGAGGTTAATATTCACGGGGTAACAGGCTTCCTAAGTGAAGTTGGAAATGTGACTGAAATGGCGAAATTTGCCATCGAACTTTTACAAAGTGAAGCAATGCTGAACCAATTTCGAGCCAATGCACTGGCACAAGCCCAACGATTTGACATCGAAAATATCCTGCCTGAATACGAGGAATACTACCGTGAAGTAATTGCGCGAAGCGTCAACAAAATAGAGTAACAAGTTATTATTTACCCGTTCCTTAGCACTGCAAATAAAAAATGCTGCTTGAACTAGATTTACTCCAATTTCAGCCCAGGCTCCGACTCACTAAGTCAGACGATGGTGCTTTTGTGTTCGATCCCATCCGGCGCAAGGAAGTGGTGCTCACTCCGGAAGAACTCCTGCGTCAGTTGGTGCTGCTTTATCTTTTGGAAGAAAAAAAATACCCAGCCCAACGTATACGCTCGGAGCTGGGTATCCAGGTAAATGGCCTTAGTCGGCGTTGTGATCTCGTGATATTCGATGCTGCCCTGAAACCCTGGCTTTTGGTGGAATGCAAGTCGCCAAAAGTTATCCTCAACCAAAAAACCTTTGAGCAGGCAGCCCGTTACAATCTGAGCTTGAGAGCACCCTATTTAACTGTTACAAATGGCCTGGCAACCTATTGTTCTGCCCTAGATTTTGAGCAGGAAAGTTTTGAGTATTTGGCTGGCTTACCGGAGTATCCGGGTTTAAACACATAGGTTCTGCACACAGCACCTATATCTTTGCAATCAACCCCTAGAATAATTAGGCGACTCCCGAGTAATAATAATATTGTGCGGATGACTCTCCGTCATACCTGCATTTGTGATTTTTACAAACTGACCATTTTCTTGCAAGGCTTCTACGGTAGGAGCTCCGCAGTAACCCATGCCCGCCCGGAGTCCACCAATATACTGGGTCATAACCTCTTGCAAAGTGCCTTTATACGGCACTCGGCCTTCGATACCTTCTGGCACCAGCTTTTTGATATCGTCTTCTACATCCTGAAAATACCGATCTTTAGAGCCAAGTTGCATCGCGCCTAGACTACCCATGCCGCGATAACTTTTGAACTTCCGACCATCGAAAATGATGGTTTCGCCAGGAGCTTCTTCCACACCGGCGAACAAAGAACCCGCCATGATGCTGCTGGCTCCAGCGGCCAAAGCTTTCACAATATCTCCCGTGTAGCGAATCCCGCCGTCTGCCACGATTGGGATGCCCGAACCCTGCAAGGCCAGCGCGGCATTGTGTACTGCTGTAAGTTGCGCTACACCCACCCCTGCCACAATCCGGGTGGTGCAAATGCTCCCTGGTCCTACGCCAACTTTTACGCCGTCTACCCCTACATCAGCGAGTGCTTTCGCGCCCGCGCCAGTTGCCACATTACCGCCAATGATTTGAAGGTTTGGAAATTTTAGTTTCAAACTTCTAATGGAATCCAGCACCCCGCGTGAATGGCCATGTGCGGTATCTACACAGATCACATCTACGCCTACGGCAACCAGTGCCGAAACGCGTTCCTCCACGTCAGGCGTGACCCCAACAGCGGCACCGACCACGAGTCTGCCGAAGGAATCCTTGCAGGCTTGAGGGAAATTCACGCCCTTCATGATGTCTTTGTAAGTAATTAGGCCCACGAGATGAAAACTCGCGTCTACGACGGGAAGTTTTTCAATTTTCTGACGGGAAAGGATGTCACGCGCCTGATCGAGGGTAGTACCCAAGGGTGCGGTTACGAGATTGTCTTTCGTCATCAAATCACGCGCTAGGAGGGTGTGATCGGTTTCAAAACGGAGGTCACGGTTGGTGAGAATGCCTATTAATCGGCCACCTCGGTCAATAACGGGAATGCCACCAATGCTGTGCCTCCGCATTAAGCCCAGCGCATCAGCCACAGTAGCTTCGGGGTGCAGGGTTACCGGATCAATAATCATTCCGGCCTCCGAACGCTTCACTGCGCGTACCTGTTCGGCTTGATCGGCGATGCTCATATTCTTATGAATCATGCCGATACCGCCCTGTCGGGCAATCGCAATGGCCAGGTTTTTATCCGTAACAGTATCCATCGCGGCAGAAACCACAGGAACATTCAGGCGGATACCCCGGGTGAGTTGGGAGGAAATATCTACCTCTCTGGGGAGGACTTCGCTATAAGCTGGGACGAGCAGAACGTCGTCGTAGGTAAGCGATTCGCCAAGGAATTTGGCGGCGGCGATGTTGGTAAACTTAGATTCCATGTGCAAAGGTCGGGCGAAGAATGCTAAAGTAGCATAGGATAGCAGAAACTTTTTATCTCAAATCCTTCAAAGCGGCTAAACGTACCATTTTGAAAAGAAAAAGCCCGACAATTCCTAAGCAAAGAGCAAAAGCAAACTTTATCTGCCACGCGAAATCTGTTTGCTCAAAAACAAGCCAATCAAATACGAGTATAAACCCTAAAAAACCAAAGGTTTGAATCAGCCCCAATCGGCTGGGCTTGAAATCAAATTCTCGAACACAAAGCCAGATCATAGCTCCAGCGATAAAAATTTGGGTCGTCAAAGCCGCGGTAGCCGAGCCAATTGCTTGCCAATGCGGAATCAGCAATAAATTTAAGCCCAAATCCAGGACGATTCCCACCACAAAAAATCGATTCATGCGCATCATGCGCTCGCGAGCGGTGAGCAGCGTGCTGAAAATATAGGTGACACTGACCGGCACAAATGCCCAAATCAGCACCCCAAGCACTTCAAAACGATATGTATTGGCCCGAGCGGGCATCATCAACCGGAGTAAATCTTCCCGTGCAAAAAAGATCGCCGTTGCAAGCGTCACACTTCCTGCCCAAATCAATTTGAAACTCATCGAAGTGAGCGGTCGGATGGATTCTTTTGATTTCAATAGTCTGGCAAACATGGGCAGCAACAGTGAAGCAAACAGGTATCCAAACATATTGCAAGCCTCTAAAAGCCGAAAAGCACTGGCGTATACATCTGCATGGGAGGCCCCGGCCATCCGTTCCAGCAGTACAGCATCGAGGCGGGTATAGGCAAACATGAGCAATACCACGAGCGCGTAAGGCAGGCTCTGACGGAACATAGAAAACACGGCAGGCCGCCCCGACCGCCAATTGGCCGCCCAACTGGGTTTTACCGGGAATACCGCACGTTGTCGCAACAAAAGGAAGACGACAATAGCCGTAACAAACAACGCGATGGTCTGTGCTAACGCAAAATTGACGAGTGAAAATGGAAACCAATCGGTCCAAATCAATACACCGCAGGTAACTACCATCAATAGTTTGTCCAGCGATGAAAGCAAGCTATCCAAACGGAAATGTCCGAGCCCGGAAATATTGGAGCGCAGAAAAAGAATGAGCTGAACCAGCACTTGATTCACCAACAAAAGGAAGAGCAGGGGCAATACCGCTGCCCCGTAACCCAGGACAAAAGCGGCCACAGCCATCGTAAGCGTGACGTAAAGTGTGGCAAGCAACCACTTGATCGCCAGTAAATTGGGGAAATATTTTGGAAGTAGTTGTGGGTGCTGACTGATGTGGCGATTATTGAAACTCTGAATGCCAAAATCGTTCAGAATTTGAAAAAGATAGGCCAGATTGAGTAACGCGAAATAAGTGCCATAATCTTCACCCACGCGATTTTGCACACCCAAGTCGATGCCAAAGATGAAGATTGGCTTTATCAGGAGATTGATAAAGAC
>Ga0105048_10011974_pt1 | contig 13636 bp, 18 predicted proteins | sample MAT05_FD_78382 | JGI IMG/M metagenome (GOLD analysis project Ga0105048, IMG submission 78382) | Freshwater microbial communities from Lake Fryxell liftoff mats and glacier meltwater in Antarctica - MAT-05 | ecosystem: Environmental > Aquatic > Freshwater > Ice > Liftoff microbial mat | place...
TGGGCAAACAATTTGAGTCTATATTTGAAATAAATTTAAAAAAATGAACAGTAAAAACATTCGTCTACTCGTAATTGTTGGAATCGTTGCCATACTTGGCTTTTGGGGCTGTAATAGCTTCAACGGATTGGTAAGGAATGATGAAGGAGTAAAAAAAGCATGGGGTGATGTGCAAGCGCAGTATCAGCGTCGTGCAGATCTTATCCCGGGATTAATTAAAACCGTGCAAGAAGCAGCCAAAAACGAGAGAGCCATTCTTGAAAATGTAACCAAAGCAAGGGCTGGCATCGTGGATGCCAAAAACCAAATTGCAAATGCTACAACTCCGGCACAACTGGAGGCAGCAAATCGCACTGTAAATAGTGCATTGACAATCGCTGTTGAAGCTTATCCTCAAGTACGAAGCACCGAAGCTTTTTTGAAATTTCAGGATGATTTGACAGGCACAGAAAATAGAATTACGCAGGCTAGAACCGACTATAATACAGCAGTTCAAAGATTCAATATATCCGTAAGATCTTTTCCAGGCAATATCATTGCTGGCATGGCTGGCTTTAAATCCAAAGAAGAATTTAGTTCTAAACCTGGCGCTGAAAACGCACCGGATTACGACAAAATTTGGAATAAGTAATAAAAACAAATGCTAGGTTTTGGCCGCAGGGCATATCTGGATTACGATGCGGAAAAACGCATAGTATCTGCTATTGGCAATTCGGAAAAAAATACCCGTGCCGAAATTAGGGTGCACCTTTCGTCTAAAATACGAAAAGATATTTATACAGATGCTGTAATTAATTTTAAGCGACTGGGTTTGTACAAGACCCAGTTGCGCAGTGCTGTAATGATTTATGTAGTACCCAATTCCAAGGAGTTTGCCATTGTTGGGGATGTTGGTATACACGAGAAAGTGCGCGATGAATTTTGGCAAGAAGTGCGCGATGCCATGACCGAAGAATTTAAAAGCGGCGACATTGCAAATGGAATCATCAAAGGCATAGAATTAGCAGGTGCAAAATTGGAAGAGTATTTTCCCTTAAACCAAGGACCCAACCCCAATGAACTTAGCGATAAAATATCACGTGGGTAAGCCTATTCTTTTCATACTAAGTTTTCTATTGGTCTCTGCCCTATTTGGACAGGATGAAAAATTACGTGATGCAACTGGCTTGGTCAACGATTTTGCAAATGCCTTGGCTCCGCAAGATAAGCAAGCCTTGGAAGCGAAGTTGCGCAAATTTGAAGACAGCACCACTACCCAAATTGCGGTGGTTATAGACGGACCGTTAAAAGACAACAAAACACCTTTCGACCGCGCCATGGCTTATGCCCGCGGATGGGGTGTGGGAAGTAAAGAGAACAACAACGGCGTTTTGCTCTATATTGCCATAAGCGACCAAAGAGATGAACGTGGCTATTACACCGTTGTTTCCCAAGCTACGCAAGGAAAACTTACAGATGCAATCATTGGACAAATTGAAAGAGATTTTCTGGTTCCTAATTTTAAGCAAAAAAACTACTATCAAGGCATTGATTTAACAACAACGGCCTATATGCAAGCCTTGAAAGGTGAGTTTGTAGCTGGTTCTAAAAAAGTGAAAGATAGAATGCCAGGTTGGGTGTTTTTCTTGATCATCATGGGTATTGTGTTTTTTATCGGTTTTTTCAACAACTCACGCTATGGCAGGGGATACAAGCGTGGAGGCAGCTATTGGTTTCCAGGTACTTTCGGAGGTGGATCGGGCTGGGGCGGTGGTGGCAATTCTGGGGGTGGGTTTGGAGGCTTTGGCGGTGGAGGCGGCTTTGATGGCGGCGGTGCTGGAGGGAGTTGGTGATTTTTTTGAATTAGAAAAATCATTCAAGATTTCAGTTAAATTTGTATTCAGAATTCAAAGTAATGCCCAGCGCTAAAGATTTCTTTTTGGCTAGTTTTACTTTTTTTTATTGGTTTTAATGCCAGTAAAACTTATTGGGCAAGGAAATGCTTGCACTTCTCTATGTAACGAGGATTTTGAAGACGCCAAATTGGTGGCAACCGGCCAATTCGGTTTTTTTGACCAAAGCAAAGTACCCTGTTGGAAAACCACTGGCATCGCTTATAAAAAAAGCGGCAACTACATTGCCACCTTAAAAAATAGATATGGATGTGATTCTATTTTGAATCTGCAACTCAGCTTGAATAAACCTACATTTTACACCAAAATCATGGTTGGTTGTGACTCTTTTTTTTGGATTGACAATGGAAAAACTTACTATAACAGTATTTCAGTTTTAACAAAAATAAAAATGGATGTGATTCAACAATTACATTAAACCTTACGGTTAATAAAAGTTTCAACTTTATCATAAATGCAACCAATTGCGATTCATTTTATTGGGATAAAACGAATCAAACTTACTACAGCAGCGGAAATTATTTGCTTTCATTAAAATCAAATCAAATCAAGGCTGTGACTCCAATTATCATTTAAGATTATCGATCAATAAATCATATTTCGGCACTTCAAATGTGTACGTTAAAGACAAATATTTATGGCCAGTAAATTACAGCACTTACGATTCTAGCGGTATTTATTTTGAAAACCTAAAAAGTCCTTCAGGCTGCGATTCAATATTTAAACTCCAATTAACTATATACAAATCAGATACCGTTTATTTACCCAATAGCTTTACTCCAAATGAAAATGGAACCAACGATGCCTGGGCACCTGTAGGTATCAATATGGATTGGTATGAAATACTGATTCTGAATCGGTGGGGCGAAATTCTATGGCGAGGGGAACACAATCAACCCTTCGATGGCAGTTATATGGGAAAACCACTTATAGATGGTGTGTATGTTTATTCGGTGAATGTCGTTAAAAAATCAAATATCAAAGTGCGTTTACGCGGGACAATTACTATTATTAGATAACATTTAGTTCATGTTTGAATATGGCCTTGATTGAAGATTTAATCCAAATCAAACCTTAAAACCCCTTGAAAATTGCTTCAATTTTTCTTGCAACATTTTAAAATCAATGTGTAACCCTTCCAAATTCATATTTTTGGACAGCCATTTGCCCTATTTTTGAACCTTTCTAAATCCAATGGCTACTGTTCCTCAAATACGCAACGTTTCGGTTACCCGTTATGTGACCCCGCTGCGTGAGGGTGGATCATTGCCGGCCATTGCTGAAGCGGACGATGGATTCTTGTATGTGCTAAAATTCCGTGGTTCGGGACAAGGTCCAAAAGCATTGATTGCCGAACTGGTTGGCGGGGAAATTGCCCGTTTGCTGGGTTTAAAGATGCCTGAAATTGTTTTTGCCAATCTGGATGCCGCTTTCGGCCGCACAGAAGCCGACGAAGAAATTCAGGACTTGCTGAAGGCCAGCATTGGGTCAAACTTAGCCCTGCACTACCTTTCTGGGTCCATCACTTTTGACCCAGTTGCCAGCCCCGTGGATGCCTTGCTTGCTTCAAAAATTGTGTGGTTGGATAGCTTTTTAAACAACGTAGACCGCACCGTGCGCAATACCAATATGTTACTTTGGAACAAGGAATTGTGGCTCATAGACCATGGCGCAGCTTTGTATTTTCACCACTCTTGGCAGGCTTGGGAGGAACAAGCTTCCAAACCTTTTCCATTGATTAAAAACCACGTTTTGTTAAATGCCGCAACGGAACTGGAACAAGCGGGTAAAATCTGCAGCGCTATTTTAAATACATCCCTGATTGAAAATATTGTAGCGCAAATTCCGGAGGCTTGGTTACTCTATGATGCCCCTTTCAAAACGGCTGAAGAACACAAAAAAGCATATGTACATTTTCTGAACCTTCGTTTGGCCCATTCTCCCATTTTTGTTAATGAAGCAATCCATGCAAGAGAAACAGGTTTTTGAATATGCAGTAATTCGGGTGGTACCGAAGGTAGAAAGAGAGGAATTTATGAATGTTGGGGTAATTTTATTTTGCTCCAAATTGAATTTTTTAGATCTACGCCTTCACATGGATAAAGGCCGTTTGGCCTTGTTTGCCGCAGAAGAAGAAATTGAAGCCATTGAAAAATACCTAAAAGCTTTTGAAATGATTTGCAGCGGAAACCCAGAAGGCGGAACCATTGCAAGTTTTACCAAAGCAGAAAGATTCCGCTGGCTCACTGCGGCAAAAAGCACCATCATTCAAACCTCAAAAGTGCATCCAGGCTTGTGCGAAAATGCGGAAGCTGCATTGGAAAAACTATTTAAACAGTTGGTTTTGTAAAAATTGAAAAGCTGGCTGCTTTAAATTTTGAAAAACGAAGACACAATTGTTGGCTTAATAGCCGAAATGGCAATTGAACAAACAAAAAAACCCGCACTAAGCGGGTTTTCAATAGACTTCATTAAATAATTATGCTTGGGTTGCAGGGGTTTCTTCTGCAACAGTCTCAACCGCGGTTTCTTCCACCTTAGCTGTTTCTTTTTTCGCAGGTTTTGCAGCAACTGTAGCTTTTCCAGCCACCACTTGATCGAAAACTGCTTTGAAAGCTTCTGGTTCGTTCATTGCCAAATCGGCAAGTACTTTGCGGTTGATGTCGATATCGCTGCTGTTCAACTTGCCCATAAATTGGCTGTAGCTGATGCCGTGTTCGCGGCAAGCTGCGTTGATACGTACAATCCACAAACTGCGGAATTCGCGTTTCTTAGCGCGGCGATCCCTGTAAGCGTAGGTTAATCCTTTTTCGATCGTATTTTTGGCTACAGTCCAAACATTTTTACGACGTCCAAAATTGCCTTTGGCTAATTTTAGAATTTTTTTGCGGCGAGCTCTACTCGCGACGTGGTTTACTGATCTTGTCATTTTATTTTAGTTTTAAGGCTTTAGCGCCTGCCCTTTTATAGCAGAACTTAAGGAAGCTACGGCCAAGTTTGTTTTTTATTTTCCCAGACGAAGCATGAATTTTACATTGCTCATGTCTGCATCGGTTACGATAGCATCATTGCCCAATGCGCGTTTGCGTTTGGTTGCTTTTTTGGTAAGAATGTGATTCTTGAAAGCTTTGGATCGTTTCACTTTTCCTGTGCCGGTTACGGTGAACCTTTTTTTAGCACTGGAATTGGTCTTCATTTTTGGCATATACGTTCTTTTTTATTTTATTACTTTTTTCCTTTTGGCGCGAGCATAATCGCCACTTTTTTACCTTCCATTTTGGGCTCTTGCTCCAGTTTTGCCAATCCTTCTTCTATCAAAGTATTTGCAAACCCCATCAACAGCTCAATTCCGCGTTCTTTGTACATAATAGATCTTCCGCGGAAGAACACAAACGCACGTACTTTATTCCCTTCGTTCAAAAATTCACGGGCATGTTTGGTTTTAAAATCAATATCATGCTCGCTGGTATTCGGACCGAAGCGAATCTCCTTAATTTGCTGTTTCACCGCGTTGGCTTTGATTTCCTTTTGTTTCTTTTTTTGCTCGTAAAGAAACTTTTTATAGTCAATCATTTTACAAACCGGGGGCACGGCCAATGGAGAAATCTCCACCAAATCTACCCCAAGTTCGAATGCCATTTCCACCGCCTGTGCCGTAGGATAAACACCTTGCTCCACATTTTCACCAACCACCCTAACTTCAACTGCTGTAATCAATTCATTAATTTTGTGCAGGGCCTCTTTGGGTTTCCTGACGAATCGGTTTGGTCCGGGTTTTTTTGTACTCAATTTTTATTGGTTAAATTGCGGTTTCTTGTTTTATCTGCTCTGCAAATGCTTCGGTTTTCATCGATCCAAGGTCTTCACCTCCATGCTTTCTTACCGAAACTTCGTTACTTGTAGCCTCTTTTTCGCCCACAATCAACATATACGGTACCTTGGCAATTTCGGCATCACGGATTTTTTTGCCCGTTTTTTCAGCCCTTTCGTCAACGAAGGCGCGAATATCGCACTTTTTTAGGAATTTACAAACTTCATTTGCATATTCTGTGTATTTATCGCTAATTGGCAAAACAATTACTTGGTCTGGTGTTAGCCATAATGGAAAATTTCCTGCACAATGTTCTATCAAAACCGCCACAAATCTTTCCAATGAGCCGAATGGAGCCCTGTGAATCATCACGGGCCTGTGCTTTAAATTGTCGCTGCCCGTGTATTCCAATTCAAACCTTTCTGGCAAATTGTAATCTACCTGAATGGTTCCCAATTGCCATTTGCGGCCAATGGCATCGCGTACCATAAAGTCCAATTTTGGACCATAGAAGGCAGCTTCACCCAATACGGTAAGTGTGTTCAATCCTTTTTCAGCCGCAGACTCAATGATTGCAGCTTCAGCCAAGGCCCAATTCTCATCAGAACCTATGTATTTGGCACCATTTTCTGGATCGCGCAAGGATATTTGAGCTGTGAACTCTGTAAAATCCAAAGCTTTGAAAACATACAGCACTAGGTCTATTACCTTGCAGAACTCCTCTTTTACTTGGTCTGGCCTGCAAAATAGATGGGCGTCGTCTTGGGTAAAACCACGTACACGGGTTAAGCCGTGCAATTCACCCGCTTGTTCATATCTATAAACCGTCCCAAATTCAGCATACCGCACCGGTAAGTCTTTGTAGGATTTTGGACTGGCTTTGTATATTTCGCAATGATGCGGGCAATTCATCGGTTTTAAGAAAAACTCCTCCCCTTCTTTGGGTGTAGAAATGGGTTGGAATGAATCGGCACCGTATTTTTCGTAGTGACCAGAAGTGATATACAAATTCTTATTGCCAATATGCGGAGTGATAACTGGCAAATAACCCGCTTCCACTTGTGCTTTTTGTAAAAACTGGGTCAAGCTTTCGCGCAACTTGGCTCCACGTGGCAACCACAAAGGCAGCCCCATCCCTACTTTTTCTGAAAAAGTAAACAGTTCTAGCTCTTTGCCCAATTTGCGGTGATCTCGTTTTTTGGCTTCCTCCAGCATGTGCATATACTCATCCAGCTCCGATTTCTTAGGAAAAGTAATGGCGTATATGCGGGTGAGTTGTTTGTTCTTTTCATTGCCTCTCCAATATGCACCCGCAGTATTGAGCAGTTTAATTGACTTAATAAAACTTGTATCCGGAATATGAGGTCCTTTGCATAAATCGGTAAAATTGCCTTGTTTGTAAAACGATATTTCACCGTCTGCCAAACCTTCAATCAATTCCAATTTGTACGGGTCCTGTTTCTCGGTAAAATAGGCAATGGCCTCTGCTTTTGGCACTTCTGACCGAACAAAAACATTGCTTTGCTTTGCCAATTCAGCCATTTTTTGTTCCACTTTTACAAAATCATCGGAGGTAAAAGTACCATCGTCAAAGTCTATGTCGTAGTAGAACCCTTGCTCTATGGGTGGGCCAATACCTAGCTTTATTCCAGGATAAAGTGCTTCTAACGCCTCTGCCAACAAATGCGCACTGCTGTGCCAAAAAGTTTTCTTTCCTTCTTCATCTTTCCAGGTTAGCAATTGTAATTCAGAATCTTCTGTTATGGGGCGCGTAGCATCGATTACCGTACCATTTACTTTGGCCGATAAAACGTTTCTTGCCAGCCCTTCGCTGATACTTTTTGCAATGTCGAGTGCAGTTACCCCGCTGTCATATTTGCGGACGGCACCATCTGGTAATGTAATGAATATACTCATTTTGGGGCCGCAAAAATACGATAATAAACGATTTAAAACAATTTAAACCACCCGCATAAATATCATTGTATCGATTAAAATTTGCGCAAACAATTTGAGCTAGTTGTGACTTTTCACCTGGTCTGCTCGGTAACAATATAGGTAAAAATATTAATTAATTTGGTTTTGGCCAATTACAAATCCAGAGAGATTTTCTATATTCGCCTTTCTCAAACTAAAAATTTCAAAAGTCAATCTTACTTCCACTGCCATGAAAATAAAAAACATACTTTTAACCACAGCGGTTCTATTTACATTGGTTCTTTGTAAAAAAGAATATAAAAACAACCAAGTTTCTCCTGCTGACTTTTTATCCAACAAAAAATACAGTAAATTAAAAATCGAAATTCAAAGTGTGAAGGGATTCGAACCCAGTGCAACTGCAATTGCCAATATAAGGGCATTTTTATTGGAACGCTTAAACAAGTCAAACGGAATTGAAATTGTAAACAGCTCCATAAATTCACCAGGGAAATCGAACCTGACCCTTTCCGATATTTCAGATATTGAGAAAAAGAATAGAAATGTAGTTACGGAAAAATCCACAATAACAGCGTACATTTTATTTGTAGATGGCTCGTATACTGAGAGCAATGCGAGCCGAAGTATCCTAGGCGTAGCTTATGAAAATTCGTCGATGGTGATTTTTGAAAATACAATCAAACAATTTTCAGGAGGAATAGGCGAGCCCATTGAATCTTCTCTAGAATCGGCTGTTTCTTTGCATGAATTAGGGCATATTTTAGGGCTTGTAAACAACGGAAGCGCAATGGCAAACGACCACCAAGATAATGCAAATGGAAAACATTGCAACAACAGCAAATGTTTAATGTACTTTAACGTTGAAACATCGGATATCGTGGGGAATCTTTTGGGAGGTATTCCTAAATTGGATGCTGCATGTATCCAAGATTTGCAGAAAAATGGAGGCAAATAATATTGCCGGTATAAATTTTGTTAAATTCGCTTTTATTTTCCTACATTCGTATTTAAAAACTAACCTATGAAAAACCTAATTTTACTAGTAACTATCTCATTATCAATATAAAACAATGCATTTTCTACAAATACAAAGCTAATTCCTAACCCTAAATTTAACTATGATGTTTATTTAGGGTTTCCAGGACTCGGGAAAGGGAATGCACTAAAAACCTACAACACGTACAACTCCATGTCTGAGCAAATTGGCGAACGTCAACTTTACGGATCTGCTGGAAATGGTTTCATTTTGGGGGCCGGTGTAAACTATTTTTTAGACCCTTGTTTTGGTGTAGGCCTAAATTATTCACATTTGACTGGCAGTTGGCAACAATATGAAAAAGATGACTACCCCAACGATTATACAATTTCTGAACAATTTAGAGGCAATTACGACAACCTTACGCTGGGAATTCAAGCAAGAACTTGTTGCGAAGGCAATTGGCATGGGCAGGCAAATTTTGGACCCTCTTTTTTCCTTGGATCAAATACACAATTCAAAAAAACCATTAGTAACAAAGGGGTAGTAGATTATGACATACAAAGAACCATTCGCAATAATTTTGGGATCGGTTTAACGGGTGGGTTTGGTGGAGATTATCAATTGTCAAAAAACTTCAATATTGGTTTGAATATTTCAAGCACCATGTTCACTGCCACCGGCAAAAACCAAATTTATACAAAATACGACGACAAGGGTACAAACAATCTCCTAGACATGGACACATATGAAAAGGAAACCAATTATGTAAGTCAACTTACCGAGACTTCGAATGTAAAAGGGAACAGCAATTATAACAAAAACAAACCCATGGATGATCTTGCTATAAAAACTGGATACAACTCTGTAATTGGCACCCTGAGAACTACTTTCACATTTTAAATTTGGAAATAATTCGAGTCCTTTTCTTTGCAAATACTAACAATTTGCATTTTACCCGGTTAAAAAACCATTAAAATTGAACTGTGGGTAAACATTGTTTTTTTTACTGCAATAAATTTTCTATTTATTATTTCATCCTTTTTTTTGTCTTTTTTATACCAAAGAGTCTTTTTTCGAATTTTGTAGAAACTGCACCTATATTGCAGTTAGATTCTGGAATGTTGCCGTATGAATTTAATGGTAAGATTTGGAATTCACAGTGGATCGCTGGTTGCAGGAATTGTTGGAATAAAAAAATTCGCCTATGACATTTGGGGCGATACTGTAAATACTGCAGCGCGCATGGAACAAAGCAGTGAGCCAGGTAAAATCAACATTTCTAAAGCAACTTTTGATTTGGTAAAAAACAATTTTTCTTGTATTTCTCGTGGGTTCATTGAAGGCAAAAACAAAGGCAAAATGGAGATGTATTTTGTGGAATAAATTAATTTGATTGGAACAAGGAGGATTAAATTCCTATTTGAATACAATATGGCTGTATATTCGTGGTGCATTTAATATTGAAATAACATGAAAATCATTTTTGTATTTATCTGTGTATTTTGTTTTAGGTTGGTTGCAGCCCAAGACCTAGTTCCTGCGAAGCAGCCGCATCTCATAGGCTATTGGAAATTTCAAGATAAAAACAACCTCATCAAGGCTACCACTGGTGGCAATCTATCTTTGTCAGGCACCCAAACATGGCTAAATGGTCCAGCATATAAAGATACTGCCGTAAGAATTGGCATTGGAAGTTATTATACGTTTACCCACAAAATTAAACCCAATGGCGGTGGCACTAGGGTAAATCAGTATACTTTGATGTATGATTTTAAAGTTTTAAATTTTAACAAATGGCATACTTTTCATCAAACAGATAGTACCAATTTGAATGACGGAGAATGTTTTATCCGCCCAAAAACAGGAACTACTCCAGGAAGAATAGGAGTGGCTGCAACCTCGTATACTGCCGACTCCGTATTGCCAAACAAGTGGTATCGTCTCATGATTTCGGTAAACAACGGCAATTTTTATCGGTATTACCTCAATGGAAAATTAATCTTGGAAGGAGACACCCAAAATATAGACGACCGTTTTTCTTTGGGTTCACAAATTCTATTTTTTGCAGACAACAACCAAGAAGATGACACCATAGATGTGGCTTCTTTGGCCATGTTTGATACCTGTTTAAGTACAACCCAAATTGCACAAATTGGCAGCATCGACCCATGCATTGCCAATCCACCCAAACCAAAATTGGGGAATGACACTGGCATTTGTTCCTACAATTCGCTAACCCGAACACCAGGTTCGGGCTACTTAAAATACCAGTGGAGCACTGGTGTAAAAACGGCAACGGCCAATTTGGATCTTGGCAAATTAAAAGTTGGAATCAACACCGTATGGGTAAAAGTAACGGATTACAACAATTGCGAAGCAACGGATACTGTAATCATAACTCTGGTAAAACCGCCTCAAATACAATTGGGGAATGACACGGCATTTTGCAAAGGCGGCTCTGTAATTCTCACCGCCAACAGCGACGTAAGTCTTGCCTATGTTTGGAAATCCTTGCCCAAAGGAAATACAGTTTCCACAAATAGAATTGTGAATATAGACTCCTCTGGCATTTTTTCGGTTACGGCAACATCAACCCTGGGCTGCACAGGAAAAGACACCATACAAATTAAGGTTTACAACAATCCACCAAAACCAACAATTACAGCAAAAGGCAGCTTAACCATTTGCGATGGGAATACCACGGAACTGGATGGACCTAGTGGTTACAATCAATATTTATGGAATGGAATGATAGACAATGCTTTTATTTATGTCGCAAAATCCGATAGCATCACCTTAAAAGTAAAAGACCTAAATGGCTGCACAAGTAAGCCGTCTGACACCGTAATTGTGAAAGTCAGTCCCAATCCAAAGGCGCCCATTTTAAACAACAAAAGGGATACAAACTATTGCGCCAATGACAGTATAAAATTAAAAGCACCAAGTGGTTTTGTAGAATATATTTGGCAAGATGGAAAAGGTGATTCAGTGCGGACGATTCAGAATCCAGGATATTATTCTGTGTATATAAAAGACAAGAATAATTGTTATAGCCTTGTTTCCAATGTGGTGAAAGTTTCTAAAACCAATGCTCCGGGTAAGCCTATAACAAACCCTGTTAGCAATTTATCCATTTGCCCTATGGATTCTGTCATGGTGTCATCAGTGAATGTCTACGACAAATATTTATGGTCGAATGCAGAAACAACGAAATCAATTTTTATAAAATTCGCGGGTCGCGTTAATTTGCAAGTTACCAATGCGCAAGGCTGTAAAAGCGAATGGTCTGATACATTAAACATAAATTTTCTCGTTGTTCCAAACAAACCAAAAATAAGTATTTATGGAGGCGGTGAAATGGGCTGCGACATAAAAGGGGGGGCCTTGTATGAATGGTACCAGTTAAAAAAATTGGTAAGCACCGATAGTATTATTTCAAATCCAATTGGCATTAATTATTATACAGTTCGTGTAAAAAACAAGTTTTGTTTTTCCGCATTTTCTGATAGTTTCTTGTATTTGTATGAAGGAGTTAAACAACCCATTTTTGGCAAAATAGAAATCTTCCCCAATCCAACTGCGGGCATGGTTTTTCTCCAATTGCCATCTACAAACAAGACCCCAAAATATACCGGTTCAATTCTTGATATACAAGGCAAAACAGTGAAAGAATTCAGTATCTATGTTTTACCTGGAGTTGACAATTATCCAGTCGATTTGAATTCATTTTCCAAGGGGATTTACTTCATAAAATTGCGTTCCTATTCATCCGTTTACTGGGGAAAATGTATGAAAGAATAAATACAATTCTGCTTAAAACATTCCTCCCTTCTCAAAAAATCAATTTATCTTAATCCATGCCAGAAAAACCCAAACCCCTATTCGACCGCCGTGTTTTTTGGGATGTTGATTTCGACAATCAACTATCGGATTACAAATGCTATACACAGACACCGTTGAACCAGCAACCCTGGATTTATTAAAAGGGTTGATGACAATTCCGGTCCTAGAAAACTTCTACCTTGTGGGTAGAACTTCGCTTGCGCTGCGTTATGGCCACAGAACTTCTGAAGATATTGATTTGTTGTCTACTACCAATTTTGACAACATAGAAATTATAACAGAAATTCAAAAATTTTACCCTGAATTTCAACTGCGAAATACAATCAATCCCATAGACGTATTTGGATATATTCAAAACTTTAAAACAGATATTGTAAAACATCATTATTTCAAGCAAATAGGAAATCAATCCTTGAAGATGGGATCAGAATGTTTGATGATAAAGATACCATTGCTATGAAAATATTTGCCATTCTCAAACGGGCTGCAAAAAAGGATTTTTGGGATCTTGCTGAACTTTTAAAACACAATTCTATTGAGGATAGCATTGACTATAATACCCAAAAATATCCAAATACCCAATTGCTAATCTCCATACCATATGCCATTACCTATTTTGCAGACGCCGAAGAAAGCGAAGACCCAATAAGCTTAATTGGTCAAACCTGGGAAGGGATTAAATCTTTTATTCAGGGAAAAGTGCGGGATTATTTGGCTTGATTCCTTGAATTTTTATGTAATCAGTCGACCCTCATAAAGTCATTATTTTTACTATGTCATGAGAAATTGGTTTGGGTGTTTGTCATCATTTTTGCCAGCTTCGCGCAAAAATGCCGCCAAACCCTTTTTGTAAGATGGTTGATTTCGATAAACATTTGGCTTTTACGCCGTGGCGCAGGAGCCAGAAATCTGGACTAATTTGCGGGTTTTTAACCGCCTATGCAAATTTCTTGCAAAGTAAACCACATATTTATTTAACAATAGATTGATTACCGCTGGTTTTGCCCGCTTTATGAGGGTCAACTGATTAAAACTTTACAAAATACTTATCAACGGCACCTTTATACTTGGCTTCAATTTTGCCGTTCGGTATGTTCTTGGATTTACATATGTAAAAGCAAGTATATCGTTGCAATTTTCAACTCGATGTAGTTCAAATAGATAAAAAAAGAA
>Ga0105048_10011976_pt1 | contig 13636 bp, 9 predicted proteins | sample MAT05_FD_78382 | JGI IMG/M metagenome (GOLD analysis project Ga0105048, IMG submission 78382) | Freshwater microbial communities from Lake Fryxell liftoff mats and glacier meltwater in Antarctica - MAT-05 | ecosystem: Environmental > Aquatic > Freshwater > Ice > Liftoff microbial mat | place...
AGCCGATTGCATCGGAGGCAATTGCGAACACGTTGCGCATTGCCGATCAATGTAACGTCTCGCTCAAGACTAAGCAGTGGCATTTGCCGTTGTACAAGCGGCCTGAAGTATTTACCAGCGACGACGATTTCCTGCGCTATTTGTGCGAGATCGGCTTCGAGGATCGCTACGGCATTCCCGCTCGCGAGGATGGTGCGCAGGCAGACGGCGCGCACGCAGACGGCGCGCACGCAGACGGCGCGCACGCAGACGGCGGGTGGGTTGGGCGCACGGCCGATGGCCTCCAGATGAAGGAGGATGCGCTGTTGCAATGGGCCATGGCCGGCCAGGCCAATCTGGTCGGCATTCCCATGGCCGAGTATTACACCGACGAAGAGACGCCCATCAAGCTGACCCGGCTGAGCCCACTGGCGCTGGCTACGGCGGATACTACGGCCACCATGTCACCGCGCCGGTTGCGCGAACGGCTGCAATTCGAGTTGAACGTCATCATCAGCATGGGCTTTAGCAGCTACATGGTGATTGTGTGGGACTTGATTCGGTTTTGCCGCGAGAAGGGGATTTGGTGGGATGTGCGCGGCTCGGCCGCTGGCTCCGTCGTCAGCCACGTGCTAATGCTGACCAACATCGAGCCAGTCAGCAATGACTTGTTTTTCGAGCGCTTTTTGAACCCGGAGCGCGTGACCATGCCCGATATCGACATGGACTTTCCGGACGATCAGCGCAACATGTTGGTGGACTACACCATCGAGAAATACGGCAAAGAGCAGGTCGCCCAGATCATCACCTTCGGCACCATGGCCGCCCGCGCCGCGCTCAAAGACATGGGCCGCGTGCTGGATATTCCGCTGAATGAAGTGACGCGGGTGACCTCGTTGGTGCCGAACACTCCTGGCAAACCGGTGACGCTGAAACAGGCGCTGGTTGAGGTGCCCGAGCTCAAGAAGATTTACGACAGCGACGACAGCCTGCGCAATTTGTACGACAAGGCGATGCTGGTCGAGGGCATGACCCGCAACGCCGGCACGCACGCGGCCGGCATCGTCATCGCGGACAAGCCGTTGATCGAGTATGTGCCGCTGCACCGGCTGACCGGCACGCCGCTGACCGAACAGCTCAACGCCGTGACCCAGTTTGCGATGGGCCACCTCGAAGCGATTGGCCTGTTGAAGATGGACTACCTGGGCTTGTCGATGCTCACGATCATTCGCAAGGCGTGCGATTTGATCGAGCAGCGGCATGGGAAGCGTTACACCATGAATGACATTCCCATCCACGAGAAGAGCATTTACGACTTGCTGAGCCGCGGCGATGTGCGTGGGGTCTTCCAGGTAGAAGGATCGGGAATGAAATCTCTGATGATGGACATGAAGCCCAAGCGCTTCGAGAACATCGTCGCGGCGATTTCGCTATATCGCCCAGGGCCGCTCGAATACATTCCCACCTACAACCGGCGCTTGCACGGCGAAGAGGTTGTGAAGTATCACCACCCCGATCTGGAGGGCGCGCTCGGCGAGACCTACGGCATTCTGGTCTACCAGGAGCAGATCATGCGCGTGGCGCGCGACTTTGCCGGCTACTCGATGGGCGAGGCCGACACCATTCGCAAAGCTGTGTCCAAGAAGAACGCTGAGCAACTGGCCAAGCACAAGACCAAGTTTCGCGATGGCTCGATCAAGAAAGGCTATCCCGGTGAGGTGGCCGACCAGATTTGGGCCGACATCGAGTTCTTCGCCCGCTACGGCTTCAACAAATCCCACGCGGCGATTTATGCGTCCATCACCTGCCAGACGGCGTGGCTGAAGGCCAATTACCCGCTGGAATATTTGACGGCGCTGATGACGTGTGAGTCTGGCGACACCGAGAAAATCTCGGGGCTGATTCAGGACGCCAAGCAGCGCGGCATCGACGTGCGGCCGCCGAGCGTGAACTGGAGCAACAAAGACTTCTCGATTGAAGATCAGAAGGATCAGCGCCAACTTCCGCCCAACAGCCGCGAAGTGGCAGCCAAGAAGCCGGACGCGGCCATCGGCGGTATTCGCTTTGGCCTGATGGCGATTAAGACGGTGGGTGAGGGGCCGGTGGAAGCGATTCTGGCGGCGCGCCAGAAGGGCGGCATCTTCAAAGACATCAGCGATTTTGCGCGGCGCGTGGATATGGGCTCGGTGAATAAGCGCGCGCTGGAGTCGTTGATTAAAGTCGGCGCGCTGGATGAGTTTGGGCCGCGGCATCAATTGCTGGCTGCGGCCGACATGATCATCGGCGCAACGGTGCAGGCGCGCAAGGCGGCCGAGATGGGCCAGGGTATGTTGTTTGGCGGCCTGGATGACGACAGCAATTCGGTGTCGGTGACGTTGCCGAAGAACGCGCCTGAATTGCCGCGCAAAGAGATGCTGATGGAAGAGCGCGAACTCATCGGCACCTACGTGAGCGAACATCCGTTGCAAGCCACGTTGATGCATTTGCAAAATCTGGTGACGCGCCAGGCCACTGAACTCACTGAGCTGGATCAGGGCCAAATGGTCGTTGGGGCCGGCATGGTGACGTATGTGCGACCCCATACCAGCAAGGCCGGCAAGCCCATGGCTTTTGCCGCTATTGAAGATCTGACTGGCACGATCGAGCTGGTGATCTTCCCCAAAACCTGGGAGCAATATCAGGACAAGATCACCAAGGACAAGATTCTGGTGGTGTGGGGCAAGGCTGATGTGAAGGCTGGCTCGTCGGGCAAAATTCTGGTGGATCGGGTGAGCGACTCGGTGACATTGGCGCGCTCGGCCGACAGCGAGATGCCTGTGGCCAGTTACACGCCGCAAGCGCAGGGGCAAGCTGATCAAGGATTCGCCGCGCGTGAGACCCGCGAGCAGTGGAATTCCTCTGACTTATCCACGGATGCGGGGTTTGTGCCGCCGATGCCGGACATGCCCGATGATTTTGCCGAGCTGGATACTGAGGCCCAATTTGGCGATGAGGCCGGTCAGATTGTGGATACGCCGCCGTGGCAGGTGAAGCCGGTGACCGTGGTGGAGAAGAGCATGCCGATGGTCGAGGCCGCGCCGGTCAGTGATGAAATGCCCGTCACAACCGATGCGCCCATGAATGACGGCGTGCTGATTGAAGTGAAGACTGTGCCCAGTGCCAATGTGTGGGAGCGGCTGGCTGAGGAGCCGCAACCCTATTCGCCGCGGGCGAGTCGCAAGCTGGCACAGAATGGCAATGGGAATAGCAACGGCAACGGCCACGCGCTGCGTGAGTCGAACATCAACGGCACCAGTGTCGCTACGCTGGTCGAGCCAAAGGCCCTCAAAACAAGCGATCAACTGCTGGTCGTCGTCATCACCCGCTGCGGCAACCCGCGCATGGATGTGGAACGACTGGAGGCCGCGCATCAGGTGCTGGTGTCATTCGAGGGCGATCAGCCTTTTAGCATCAAGCTGAAAAACGGTGGCGCGCCGGATGCGTGGATCGATTTCCCCAACGACCAAACCCGCGATTGTGCCGAGTTGCGCGCCAAGCTGATTGAGTTGTTGGGTGCCGATTGCGTGGATTAGCCGCGTAATCCCTTACAAACCGTTGTTGTAGGGGCGAAGCATTTGTCCGCCAAAATTTTGGTTTGCCTAGACCTATGCGGGCAAATGCTTCGCCCCTACCCATGGCACTTGTTGCCTAATTCACCAACGCACCCTCACGCGTCAACACAGCTTTGTCGGTCACGCTGCCATCGCGCAGACTGTGCGTCGGCGAGACTGAATATTGGACGATGTAGCCTTTGCGGGTGCCGGCGCTGAGGTTGGGGCCGCTGCGGTGGAAGGCCAGCGACGAGAAGAAGGCCACACTGCCTTTCTTCAGCGGCACCGGAATGCCTGTCTCGTCCCCAAAATAGCCCTGCTTGCCGATGGGCGTGTCCTTGTGCTCGATCAGGCCCTGCTTGTGCGAGCTGGGCAGCAACCAGATGCAGCCGTTTTCCACGGTGGTATCGGCCAGCGCAATCCAACTGGTGAGATATTCCGGCGGGTCAACGGGCGTGTAGCCGTTGTCCTGATGCCAGGGAAATTCGCGCTTGCCTTCGGGCCGCTTGTAGACCGTTTGATCCCAGTACAAAGCCACATCCGGCCCCAACACCTGATTGGCAATGGCCAGGATTTGCGGCTTTTTGACAAACGCCATCACGGCGGGATCGCGCCGGGCCAGATCATTGGTGAATGAGATTTCACCTTTGCGGCTGATGCCTTGCGCGCCCTTCACATCCAGTTCGCGCTCGTGCAGCGTGTCAAAGTTGTCCAGGTGCGGCACCACGGTGTTGATCTCGTCGTCGCTAAATAGATTGGGCACAATGGCATAGCCCTCGGTTCGAAATTGGTTCAGTTGATCTGTGCTGAGCATAGTTCTCCTTTATGAGTTGAGTTTGCACTTTAGCAAAGCCTCGGAACGACAGCCGATATTCTCGTCGAGTCAATATTGTGCAAGCGAGCCGGCACATCGACAATTCGCACTGTGACAACAATTCCCCTATTTTCATGGTGTACTAGGCCCCATGAAAGCAATTGTGATTCACGAAACCGGCGGCCCCGAGGTCATGCGCCTGGAAGACGTGCCCACGCCGGAGCCGAAAGCTGGCAATGTGCGGGTCAAGATCGAGGCGATTGGCCTCAACTTCATCGATATTTATCACCGCAGTGGCCAATACAAGTTGCCACTACCGACCACCATTGGCCAGGAAGCGGCGGGTGTGGTCGATGCCGTTGGCGATGGTGTCACTGAATTTAAGGTGGGTGACAAAGTGGCGTATGCGTTCACCCTGGGTTCGTATGCAGAATATTCGGTGGTGCCGGCCGACAAGCTGGTGCACGTGCCGGCGAATCTCTCGACCGATCTGGCCGCCGCGCTGATGTTGCAGGGCATGACGGCTCATTTCCTGGCGACGGACACCTTTGCGATCAAACCCGGCCACACCGTGCTGGTGCATGCGGCCGCCGGCGGCACTGGCCAACTGCTGGTGCAAATTGCCAAGATGCGCGGCGGGCGGGTGCTGGCCACCTGCAGCACCTCCAAGGCCGGCATTGCCAAAGCTGCTGGTGCCGATGAAGTGCTGGCCTACGAGGGTTTTGACGAGGCCGTGAAGCAACATACCGACGGCAAGGGCGTGGATGCGGTGTATGACTCGGTGGGCAAAGACACGTTTGATCGCAGTCTCAATTGTTTGAAGCCGCGCGGCATCATGGTTCTGTTTGGACAAGCCAGCGGCGCCGTGGCTCCGATTGACCCGCAGGTGTTGAATGCCAAGGGCGCGCTGTTTCTGACGCGGCCGTCGTTGGGATACTACGTTCGCACTCGCGAGGAATTGTTGGGGCGTGCGAATGACGTGTTGGGGTGGGCGGCCGAGGGCAAACTGAAAGTGGGCATTGACCGTGTTTTTGCACTGGCTGATGTGGGTCAGGCGCATGCCGCACTGGCCAGCCGTTCGACCCAGGGCAAGGTGGTGTTGCGGCCATAAGCGCTTCTGGCGTGCGGATAACGAGTTGGATCAAGACCAGTATCCAGTATGAGTTCACTCGAAATCTTCAATCCGCACTGCCCAGATTGCCTTAGCGAGCCCTATGCTGCGTATCGGCGCTATCGTGATGTCGAGCCGTTGCATTGGGGATTGCCGTGGACGGGCGCGATTACAGTGAATCGTAGTGGAACTCAGCGCGGCACGTTGTATGTGTTTAGCCACGCCGATTGCAGTGCCTTGTTGAGGGATGAACGCCTCGGCCGCGAGTATGTGATGCCGAATCGGCTGCGCGACAATATGCCGGAGCCGTGGCGGCCGTGGTTCGATTCGGTCGGCCACTGGCTGCTGTTTCTGGACCCGCCCAAGCACACTCGCCTGCGGCAGTTGGTCAGTAAAGCCTTTACGCCGCGCATGGTCGAGCATCTGGCTCCGCGAATCGAAGCCATCTCAACCGAGTTGTTGGACATGCACGCCGGTGCTGGCGAGATGGACGTCTGCACTGATTTTGCGCGGCCGCTGCCGGTGTTGGTCATTGCCGAGATGATTGGTGTGCCAGCGGGAGATCGGGTGTTGGTACAACAGTGGTCGGCCGCATTTATTCCGGCGATGGATGCGCGCTCAATTGGCAACAGCCATCATGTATATGCCCGGGCCGCGCGTGCCACCACTGAGTTTACGAGTTACCTGCGCGCACTGGCGGCTCAACGTCGGCGCGACCCACAGGACGATTTGATTTCGGCCCTGGTGCAGGCCGAGGAAGCCGGTGACACCTTGAGCGAGGACGAGATCATCAGCATGTGCATGTTTTTGCTGGTGGCCGGCCACGAGACCACGATTAACTTAATTGGCAATGGCATTCACGCCTTGCTCAGCCATCCCGAGCAATTTCGGCTTTTGCAGCGGCAGCCAGACCAGGCACCTGGTGCAGTCGAGGAAGTATTGCGCTTCGACAGTCCGGTTCAATATGCGTTTCGCGACGCGCATGCCGACCTGGTTTACAAGGATGTGCAGATTCCCAAAGGTGGGTTGGTGGGTTTTGTGTTGGGCAGCGCCAATCGCGATGAGCGTTGGTGCGCCGAGCCCGATTGTTTTGATATCACCCGCGAAGCCGGCCGAGGGACGCTGGCGTTTGGCGGCGGCATTCATCACTGTCTGGGTGCGCCGCTGGCCCGGCTGGAAGGGGCGATTGCGCTGCGCCAGTGGGCTGAACGATTTCCAAATGGGCAACTGGTTGCGGACAAAGCGACACGAGCTCCTGGCGTTGCATTTCGTGGGTTTGCGTCGTTGCCGGTGAGGCTGGGTTAAGGCAAGTGTCTCAGAACAGGCTGAGTTGGCTGTCTTCGGCCGGCGCGCGAGGGATCGGCAACGCGGCACCACCAGCCAGTTTGTGAGCCCAACGCGTCGTCTCTGGCAGGCGATATTTCGTCATGCAGCGCTTCACAAATTCAACTGCATGGGCCACATCGATGAGGTGCCCCGGCGAGATATACAGCGGCGTCGATTTATCCTGCGAGCGCAAGACCGAGCCGATGACTTGCTTGGGGTCGCGTTCGTCGCGCAGATCGACATGATCGCCGGCGCTGCGGCCCGGCTCCACATGATGCCCATACAAGCGCGTTTTGGCCACACCGATGGTGGGCCGGTCCAGCCACAACCCCATAAGTGATGCGATGCCCATGCCGCGTGGATGGGCAATGCCCTGGCCGTCAAACATGAGCAAGTCGGGCTTGGTGCTAAGTTTCTCCCAGGCGGCCAGGATTGCCGGCCCCTCGCGAAATGCCAGCAAGCCGGGCACATAGGGAAAGTTAAGTGGCGCATTGGCCGTTGCCCCTTCGAGCGGCACCAATTCGGGAAAGCTAAACACCACGATGGCGGCATGGGCGATGCCATGGGGCTCGGTTTCAGCATTAGCATCAACGATAGCGGCTGGATCTTTCAGGCTCATGTCCACACCGGCCACCGTGCGCACGGGCCGGCCGTCCCAACTCAAGATTAAGTGGGTCTTAAGTGTGGTTTGTATTTTTATCGCTTGTTGTGGTTCCAGCGTCCACGCGTGCAACTCTTTCATGATTTTTATCCTGAAATTTACCCCGTTCAGGCAGGTGTATCAGCGTGACCGGCAGTGTATATTGTCCGGCGACTATGTTGTCTAAATTTCGCCAGCAAAAGATGGCCAGCTTGTTTCGCAACTGGGATTTCGATCACGATGGTTATCTCGAACGCAGCGACTACGTTCTGGTTGCCCTGCGTCTGGCTGAATTGGCCGGCTTGCTCCCCGGCTCAAATGAATACACCGCCATGGTGAATGGTTATCTGGCCGGCTGGAACCACCTGAAAGAGATGGGGGATGCCGATGATGATGATCGCGTCAGTCTGGACGAATATTTGATCGTCCAGGAGCACGATTTGCAGGACAAGGATCGCTGGCGGCAGGAAGTGATCGGGCTACAGCAATTTATCTTTCGAGCTGTCGATCTGGACGTTGATCAACGGCTCACCCAGGAAGAATTTGCGCGCATCGCCCGCGCGTATGGTGTGGAAGAAGTGATGAGCCGCGAAGTGGCCCGCCGATTTGACAAAGACGGCGATGGCCTGATTCCCTTTGCTGATCTGTTCGAATACCTTGATGATTTTTACTACGGCGAAGATCCCAAGGCCTTCGGCACCTACATCGCCGGCATTTTCAACACCAAGGAATGACAGATTGACTTTGCCCCGGCCGCGCATCTACTTCAGCAGCAGCCGATATTCAGAGTCCCACTCCGGTTTGTTTTCGACCCGCACGGCCAGGCGCATTTCACCCGGCTCGACATCGGGCAGCACGACCCGCAGGGTGGGGCCGACGGCATTTTGATTCGCCTCGGCGCGCGCGTTGTCCCATTCACCCAACGCCAGCACCGCACCGCCCACATACAGCAACACCTCGATATCGCCCTCAACCGGCATTGGCGCATCATTGAGCAGGAACACATCGCAGCTAAAGGTTTCGTCGGCGCGCCACGAGAATTTGGGGATGCGGGCACTGGCCAGTGCCGGCCGGCAGGCTTGCGCCACGGCTTGCAAGGCGGGTTTTGGCACGGTGGGCCAACTGATCAAACTATTGTTGGCTGCCGTCGGCCACGGCTCATTCAGGCACCAATTCAGGGCCATGCTGCACACTGGCTTTTGCCGGCGCGCCTCCTCAAAAATAGCCTTGTAGCCCTCGCTTTGCAGCCATTGGCCCCATTCGACCAGTTGCTCCAGATCGTGCGCCTCGCCAAAGTAATCCCGAATGGTGGGCAGGTCGAGCCACGAGTGCGGCTCCCAGGCTTTGAAGGCGTGCCGCACCTGCCACTGCGTGCCGGGTTTGGGTGGGAACAGTTCAGCCTCGGGAATGATCTTCTTGAGCACCTCGACATTGGCCGGCGCGGTGACGCCGAATTCGGTGTAGGCCGTGGCGTGCGACTGGGCAAAATATTGGTAGACCTCGGCTCCATCAGCGCGGCGGAAGAAGTAGCCACCGTGGGCCATGCCCATGCTCGGCGAGGTCATCAGAAACGGCGTGTTGGGATCGAGGTCGTAGCAGTTGCGATTGAGCAGTCGCAACGCCAGATCCTGGTCAGTCATCTTCGACCAGTTGTTGAACAACTCGTTGCCGCCGCACCATAGCAGCACGGATGGATGCTGGCGCAGCCGGCGAATGATGGACTTCGATTCCTGATCCAGCACCTGTAGATATTCGGGTGTGCCCTCGTAACGGTTGCACGCCAACGGAAATTCCTGCCACACCATCAGGCCCAGTTCATCGCACAGCTCGAAAAAGGCTTCTTTTTGGACGTTTGCGCCGCCCCAGCAGCGCACGATGTTCATGTTGGCGTCTTTGGCCAGCTGCAGCTGTTCGCGATAAAACGCTTTGGTGAGCGTGCCGGGGAACATCGTCGGCGTCACCCAATTGGAACCCTTGGCGAAGATGGCGCGGCCGTTGATTTGCAGGGTAATCGGTGAGGTGTGCCGGCCCTTGGGGAATTGCACCACTTCCTTCTCTTGCCATTGGGTCGGGTGCATGACCAGCTTGACCTGCCGAAAGCCGATCATCTGAGTCTGAGTTTGAACGACGTGGCCAGCGTGATCCAGTAACTCAATGATTGAGGTGTAGCGTGCTGGCTCGCCCTGGCCGTTGGGCCACCACAATACTGGCGCGGCTAGCGTGGCATTCACGCTGATGACATCGGCATCGACCGTTTCGACCTCGCGAATGACCTCGGCTTGTGAAGGTGCCAGCAATCGCCAGCGCAGCGGTTGTCCCATGGGGTTTGCAAAGCCCGCCGTCAGGTGCACGGTTACCTGAGACAAGTCCGCATTGAATTCATACATCACTTCGGCAAACCGAATATGTGCCGCTGGCCGCGTCTCCAAAACCGTCTCATCCCAGATGCCCAGGGGAATCAAGCGTGGGTGAAAATCCCACTCATATGACACTGTGGGCTTACAGCTCTGATTGGCCTGATTGCGATCCACCGGCGTCGCGCAGCTCTTGGGTGCCGGAAAAACAAGCACTTCGAGCACATCGCCAGTTTTTGCCGACTCGGTCAAATCCAGCTCAACCGGCGTGAACATGCCTTCCTGCTCATGCAAAATTTCGCCGTTCAAGCGAATCTCGAACTGATAGTCGACGCCTTTGCACACGAAGAACAGGCGCTCGCCGGCCGCCAGGTCAAACACTAGTGGCGCCCGATACAGCCAGAACACATCTTCCATCCAGGCATATTTGGTTACATCGGGGTCATATTCCGGCTGCGGCCAGCCGTGCGCGCGCGCCCAATCGAGCTGCACTGCGCCGGGCACCGTGGCCGGCACAAATTCTGTGGGGGGCTGCGTGCGGTCGGCGGTGTGGCCGACCTGCCAGTTGAGTTGTGTTTTCATGGTTGTTCTGATGAATTAGTGGTTGTTCAATTGAAAGGCTTGTAAAATCGCAAGACGATTTATTGATCGATCGTAACCCTATGGAAACTGTTTCTATCTCCGCCAAATTTCAAGTCGTCATTCCAAAATCAGTCCGGCAAACTTTGGGTCTGAAGGCGGGCACAAGGGTACAAGTTTTTGTATATGGCGACCGGATTGAATTGGTTCCTGTTCGGCGTGCTAGCGACTTGCGCGGCTTCCTCAAGGGGATCAAAACTGATATTCCGCAAGAAGAAGACCGGTTATGAACGTAGTCGATTCCTCCGGTTGGCCGGAGTATTTCGCTGGCGGTTCTAACGCTGGCTTTTTTGCCGCAGCTATTGAGAATGTTGAGCAGCTGATTGTGCCTGCCGTAAGCATCTATGAAGTTTTTAAACGCGTTTTGCAGCAGCGTGATAAAGATGCCGCCTTGGCTGTCATAGCAATCATGAGCCAGAGTGTGGTTGTTGATTTGGACACTACCCTGGCACTGTCTGCGGCAACCCTGTCTCATATGCTGAAGTTGGCGACGGCTGACAGCATTATCCTCGCTACCACCCGTGCCTATGGTGCGACGTTATGGACACAGGATGCACATTTTGCCGGGATCGACAATGTGAATTATCAAGCAGCAATATAACGATTCCCGAGCTATAACTGCTCTTTCACTTTGATCAAATACGCCAGCGAATCCTCCACCTGCTCGGCGTTCAAGTGTTCCAGAATCAGCGGCACGCCTGGCAGTTGTTCATCCAGGTGGCGCAAGTAGGTCTTGTAGTCGAGCATGCCGGCCCCGGCCTGCGGCGTGAGGAGGCGGCCGTGTTCGTAGACCATGTCTTTGGCGTGGGCAATGACGGCGCGCCGGCCCATGGCGCTAAAGATGCGCGCAATCTCGTGCTGTTGCACCGGCAGCTTGTCTTCTAAAAACAGGTTGAACGGGTCCATCACAAAGCCATACTCCACCGATTGCAACTCGCGCCGCAGCCGCTCGATGTCGTCGGCCGTGCGCATCACATTCAGCACGTAGCCTTCCAGCAACAGCCGCGAGCCGGTCTGCTTGGCATGGCGGGCCAGTTCGGTGATGCTGGCTTTCATCTCGGCCCAGGCGGCCGGTGTGGCATTGTCAGCGTGCCAGTCCCATGGATTCAGCCGGTTGCGGGTGCCGGTTTGGGTGGCCACGCCGATGGTGGCCCGGCTGCACAGCGGCGCCACATCCATCAGCTTTTTCAGCCGATCCATGTTTTGTAATCGAAGCTGCGGGTTGGGCTCGATGATGTTTTCATAGCCGGCCAGCGCCACAATTTGCAGGCCGTTGTCCTGATAGGGTTTGAGCAAACTGCGAACGTTGGCCGCGTTGAGGTCCTGGGTGGCCAGCGGCAGCCGCCATTGCACACAGGTAAACCCGCACGCGGCGATGTGGGAGGCGCGTTCGCGTTCGGTGCCCGAAAAGACATCGCTGAAGATACCAATCGGCCGCCGGAAGATTTTGAGCAAGTTCGGCATCGTGTCTTGATGTGTTTGGATGACCTATCTTCGCACAAAGTGGGGTCGGGCGGTGTGGGGCGATTCGAGTCTAATCGACCGCATGGTCAAGGTGATCGGCATTCCCCTCGATGAGAACTCGTCCTTCCTGCGCGGCCCGGCCCGTGCGCCGGCGTATATCCGCGAGGCGTTGCAGTGCGGCAGCGGCAATATGTGTGTGGAGGATGGGCGCGATCTGGCTGGCAAGGACATGCAATCGCGTTGGCAGGATGTGGGCGATATGCAGCTTGGGCCGATGCCGCTGGCCTTCGAGCACATCACGGCTGGGATTGCTGCGCTGCTGAAAGATGACAATGAGGTGTTGTCGCTGGGCGGCGATCACTCCATCACCTTTCCCATCATTCGCGCCTTTGCGCAGCGCTATCCCAGGCTCAACATTCTGCACATCGATGCCCACGGCGATCTGTATGACGACTTCGAGGGCAATCCCTTTTCGCACGCCTGCCCCTTTGCGCGCATCATGGAAGCCGGTCTGGCCTCGCGGCTGGTGCAGGTGGGTATTCGCACGGCCAACCCGCACCAGCGCGAACAGGCCAGGCGCTTTGGGGTTGAGGTGATTGAGATGAAGGATTGGACTGCCGCGCTGCAACTCCGCTTCGACGGCCCCGCCTATCTCTCACTCGATCTGGACGGCCTCGACCCCGCCCATGCCCCCGGTGTGTCGCACCACGAGCCGGGCGGCCTAACAGTGCGCGAGGTGTTGCACCTGCTACAGCAGACCCAGGCGCAGTGGGTTGGCGCAGACATTGTGGAGTTGAATCCCGCCCGCGATGTCAACAACATGACCGCGGTGGTCGCGGCCAAGTTTTACAAAGAGCTGGTGGCGAAGATGCTGGATTGAGTGGACGTGTTGGAGGTGTCAGGGTGTCAAAAGTGTCAATGACACCCTCGACACTTCTGACACCTCTGACACATTTATTTTTAAGCGTCCAGCTTGCCTTCGGGCAAATCTGTCGGCATTGCGCTCGGTTGGGCGCAGGTGCTCTCCACCAGCACATGCTGGCCGGCATTGCTGGCATCGTGGAACGCGTGCATGAGGTCCATGACGTGATAGGCCAACTCACCATTGGCTCGTGTTGGCCGGCCCGGTCGCAAAATGGAGTAGGCCATATCGGCCACACCCAGGCCGCGATACTGTTTGGCATAGCCGTGGGTCAGCGGCACGTCCTGCCACTCCTTCTCGCCGGCCTTGCGCAGCTTCACCGGTCCGCCAAAGGAATTCGGGTCGGGCACGCTCAGCGAGCCTTCGGTGCCGTGGATTTCGATGGGGGGCAACGAGTGGCCCCACACATCGAAGCTGGTGATGAGGGTGCCGATTGCGCCGTTGGCAAAGTCCATCACGCCGGCAATGTGGGTGGGCGTGCGCACGGTGATCTTCTGGCCGTAATTGGGCTTGCTGGTGATGGTGCGCTCGGCAAACGTGGTGCGGGTCGAGCCGGTGACGCGGCGCACCGGCCCCATCAAATACACCAGCGCGGTCAGGTAGTACGGGCCCATATCAAACATGGGGCCACCGCCGGGCTGGTAGTAGAAATCGGGATCGGGGTGCCAGCTCTCGTGGCCGTGGCCCATCATGAAGGCCGTGGCCGCAATCGGCTCGCCAATCGCGCCATCGTCGATCAGCTTGCGGCAGGTTTGTATGCCGCCGCCCATGAAGGTGTCGGGTGCGCCGCCGACAAA
>Ga0105048_10011977_pt1 | contig 13633 bp, 10 predicted proteins | sample MAT05_FD_78382 | JGI IMG/M metagenome (GOLD analysis project Ga0105048, IMG submission 78382) | Freshwater microbial communities from Lake Fryxell liftoff mats and glacier meltwater in Antarctica - MAT-05 | ecosystem: Environmental > Aquatic > Freshwater > Ice > Liftoff microbial mat | place...
ATGTGTTAACCTCGAAGCCAATTAACCTAGGCGGAAAAACTGCTGTATATTTGACTTTTATAGTTCAACCAGAAGGTCATGGAGATGCGCCAGAGGCTAATGATAGCTTAATCCTTGAATGGTGGTTGCCAGACTCTAGTGCTTGGTTTCCTAGTCAATGGTTTGTTACAGGTGGTATGATTCCGAATGATGTTTGGGAGACATTTCATATAGCTGTTCCGCCAGCAGCCCTTGATAATGGTTTCCGTTTTAGATTCCGAAATTGGGCTAATACTTCTGGTAATTTGGATCATTGGCACATTGATTATGTAACTTTAAAAGCAAATGATTTATCCACCATATCTCCTTTTAACGATGTAGCTATTTCAGAACCAATAAACTCTTTGTTGCGAGATTATACCGCTGTGCCTTGGGACCATTATCGCAATGCAGTATCAACGGATAAAATGTTAGACACAGCTAGAATAAAAGTTTTTAATTCAAACGGTGTAGCTACTAATTTTGCTGATGGACAACTTGAATTTTATTATGCCGGAGCAAATGAGTCTGGACCACATATTCTTGGAAATCTTGGTAACAGTAGTGAATGGACCGGTAATTGGGAAGCTGGAATGAATAAAATGAGATGTCCAATTGTTTCATTTTATGCATACGATCCTTTTATAACAACTAACGCACAAGCACAATTTGAAGCAAAATTAAACATTGATGCAGCGGTAAGTGCTTCAAATAGTCATCCAGAAAATGACACAACTTATTACACGCAAAGATTCGATAATTATTACGCTTATGATGATGGTTCTGCAGAAGTGGCTTATGGAATTACAGGTGCGCACGGTTTACTTGCTTACAAATTTACTGCTTACGAAGCAGATACATTGACTGGCGTACTCATGCATTTTATGCCAACTGTTAATGATTTAAGTACAAATGTTTTTCTTCTTACTGTTTGGGATGATAACCTAGGTCAACCTAACAACATTATTTATCAAGATGATTATTTTAATACAAGTTCACCAAATTACAGCGGTTCTATTAACGGGTTTAAATATTATACTTTTCAAGATGGACAATATGTGAAAGTACCAGCGACTTTTTATGTAGGATGGGAACAAATTGAAGCAGAAGCATTGAATATTGGAATGGATAGAAACATTGATAATGGGTCAAAAATTTTTAGAAATGTAACAGGGGTTTGGCAAACGTCTTCGCAAGCTGCATCGTTGTTAATTCGTCCGGTATTTTCAACAGGACTCAATAATACGTTATCGGATAGAGAAATCGAAGTGGCTCCACATATCTCAATTTTTCCAAATCCTGCTCAACACTTCTTCAACATTGTTGGAGTAAATGAAAATTTTACAACTACTCTTTTTGATTTAAGCGGTCGTAATGTTTATCAATCTAAAAATGAAATCACGATTGATATTGTTGATTTAAATTCAGGTTTATATGTTGTCGATATTCGCGATGAAAATGGATTAACTTTGTACACAGGAAAGATAATCAAAGAGTAAAATGAGTGATGAGGATGAATTAGTGTTTGATGATTCAGGCACCAATGATATTGAAGCGGATGAGTTGTTTGAGCATCATCATTTAATCGCAGATGTTGGCCAAGATGCAGTGAGAATTGATAAATTTCTGATGGATCGAATTCCAAACGTATCCAGAACACGTCTTCAAAATATAGCAAAAGCTAATAATTTAATTGTCAACGGAAAGCCCGTTAAATCTAATTACAAAGTCAGAGCAAAAGATGATATTTCAATTGTTCTTCCGTATCCGATTCGTGAAATAAAATTACTTCCGGAAAATATTCCAATCGAAATTTTTTACGAAGATGATGAGCTCGCAATTGTCAACAAACCTTCAAATATGGTCGTTCATCCTGGATATGGAAATTATACTGGAACACTTTTAAATGCGCTGGTTTATCATTTTGAAAAATTACCACAACGTCCTGATTATTTTGGCAGACCAGGATTAGTTCATCGACTTGATAAACATACTACAGGTCTTTTGGTTATTGCCAAAACAGAACATGCGCTTACATTTTTAGCGAAACAATTTTTTGATAGAACATCCGACAGACGTTACTATGCCTTGGTTTGGGGCGATGTAAAAAACGAAGAAGGAACAATAACAGGAAACATCGGTCGATCGCAGAAAAACCGAAAAGTATTTCAAGTTTATCCCGATGATGAAGAGACGGGAAGGCACGCTGTGACCCACTATAAAGTAATAGAGCGTTTTGGTTATGTCACTTTAGTAGAATGTAAACTGGAAACCGGACGCACGCATCAAATCAGAGTTCACTTTAATCACATCGGTCACCCACTCTTTCACGATTTAGAATATGGAGGAGATAAAATAATTAAGGGCACCACTTTCACAAAATACAAACAGTTTATTGAAAACGCATTCAAATTGTTACCAGGACAAGCCTTACACGCTAAAACATTGGGTATCACGCACCCAACAACGGGCAAATGGATGCATTTTGATTCTGAGTTACCTCAAGACTTCATCAACGTGCTCGAAAAATGGCGGTCTTACAGCAAAAATAAACAAGACTAAACGGTTTATTAATCTGTTAAAAAAGTGGTTATTTCAAATTAAATATTTACTTTCGCTTCTTATTAATAAACTTATAAAACGAAAACTATTTTATGAAGTCATTTAAGTTATTAGTTACATTAGTTGCTGTATTGAGTTTAAGTACCGTTGCAATTTCACAAGCTGAAACGCGAAATTACGCGAAAGAGGCTGAGCAATTGTGGCAAGCAGGAGCCTATGCTGAGGCTGCTGATGCATACAAAAAAGCTTCAGAAAAAGTCGATCCAAAAACGGATAAATCTCGACTTAGAAAAGCTTATTTTGCATACATGTCTGCTACTTGTTACAAACTTTTGCATGACTTTGCTTCTGCCGAACAACAATTCGAAAAGGCTGTTCTGTTGAAGTATTTTGAAGTTGAACCAAAAGTTTACTTCTATTTGGCTGAAATGGAAATGGCTCAGTGTAAGCATGACGAAGCGAAAGAAAATTATCAGAAATACGATAAAATCGCTCCAGGTGATCCAATTACAAAAGTGCGAATCGAATCATGTGAAAAATACAAAGAGAATACGGAGAAAAATCGAACAAAACATTTAATGTCGAATGTTACCAAATTGAATACGCCTCAATTTGATTATGCTCCTGTTGTTGGTACTAGAGGCGCTGAAATGTATTTCTCTTCTTCTCGTCCAGGCTCTACAGGTGAACTTGTAGACCCTATTACTGGTGAAAATTTCATGGATATTTGGATTACTACCATCGATAGGAAAAACAATTGGGGTCAACCTCAACCCGTAGGTGCTCCTATTAACACTAGCGATAACGAAGGGACTCTTTGTTTTGATAGCCGTGGAAAAACCATGTATTTTACGCGTTGTCCGGGTGTAGATAAAATGAGATTGGGTTGTGAAATTTATTCATCTGAGAAAAAAGGTGAAAAATGGGATGAGCCTGTTTTGATTAAATTAAAAGATCATGATTCAACGCATGTTGGTCATCCATGTATTTCTCCAGATGGTAAAACATTAATTTTTGTTTCTAACATGGCTGGTGGTTTTGGTGGAACAGATTTATGGATTTCATCTTACGATAAACGTTCTGAGTCTTGGTCGCTTCCTGTAAATTTAGGTCCATCTGTAAATACACCTGGCAATGATTGTTTCCCAACTTGGGGTGTAAACAACGAATTATTCTATGCATCAGACGGAATGGTTGGTCTTGGTGGTTTAGATATCTACAAAGCTGCGCGTGTAGGCGAAGAAAATAAATGGGAAAAACCTACAAATCTTGGATTCCCGATGAATTCTTGCCGAGATGATTATCACATTATTTATACTGAAACTGGTAAAGTTGAAAGAGGTTTTATCTCTTCAAGTCGTAACGGTTCTCAAGGTCAAAATTCACAAGATATTTGGGATTTTTATTTGCCTCCAATTTTAGTTGATGTTGATATTATTGTATCTGACCAAGAAACAGGTGTGCCAATTGTTGGCGCTAAAGTTATAATAATAGGTTCTGACGGATCAAATTATGTAATGAACACTGATGCAAGTGGTAGAATTACAATGACTGAAAAAACGCCTGGAGTTCGTTATGTTGAGCCAGGAACAACTTGGACTATTGAGGTTGAAGGGGTTCTTAAACAATATCTAGGAACAACAGATGCTTTTTCTGTCGTAGGTGTTGAAACCAACACTCGAATTGTAAGAGACTTAAAAGTACTGGATATTAAAAAGCCACTAAGATTACCTGAGGTTCGGTACGATTTAGGTAGCGCGGTTTTACAGGTTAATGATTCTGTAAACTCAAAAGATTCCTTGAATTATTTGTATAACTTGATGATTGAAAACCCTACAATTATTGTTGAGTTAGGCTCTCACACAGATAGTCGTGGTTCTGGCCCTGCAAATCAAACTTTATCACAAGCTCGTGCGCAATCTTGCATTAATTATCTTGTTACAGAAAAAGGATTACCAGCTGAACGTTTTGTCCCTGTTGGTTATGGCGAAAACATTCCGTTTGTACTTGTTGATGTAAAAGCGCCTGGTGATACCACAAGAACTAAATTGGTTGAAGCGCATATTAATCAGTTTAAGACTTCTAATAAACCAATGTTTGAGCGATTACATCAATATAATCGTAGAACAGAATGTAAAATTTTAAGTTTTGATTATGTGCCAAAACCGGGCGAAGGTGTTAAACCCGAAGGCGGAACAGGTAATTAGATAGTATTAATGATTCCTAAAAGCACTTAGCCGTTTTATCGGTTGGGTGCTTTTTTTTATTTTTAGATAAGCATGTCAGATATTCGATACAATTCAAGAGGTGTCTCCGCTTCAAAAGAGGATGTCCATAACGCCATTAAAAATGTCGATAAAGGCTTATATCCGCAAGCATTTTGCAAAATTGTTCCTGACCATTTAACTGGAGATGAAAACTATTGCCTAGTAATGCATGCCGATGGTGCAGGAACAAAAACATCGCTAGCATATATGTATTGGAAGGAAACTGGCGATGTAACTGTTTGGAAAGGAATTGCGCAAGATGCTTTAATCATGAACATTGATGATCTTTTATGTGTTGGAGCAACGGAAAATATAATGTTGTCTTCCACAATTGGTCGCAATAAAAATTTAATTGATGGAAGCGTTTTATCTGCTATCATAAATGGAACAGAAGAACTTTTAGAAGAGCTGAGAAAATTTGGAATCAACATTCACTCAACGGGAGGTGAAACTGCAGACGTTGGAGATTTAGTGCGAACAATTATTGTTGACTCAACAGTTGTAGCCAGAATGAAACGCAGTGATGTTATCTCCAATCATAACATTAAAGCAGGTGATGTAATAGTTGGTTTAGAATCTTATGGACAAGCAACCTACGAAAAAGAATACAACAGTGGAATGGGTAGCAATGGTTTAACATCTGCTCGTCACGATGTGTTTGCTCGGTATTTGGCGCAAAAATTTCCAGAGAGTTTTGATGCTGCTGTTCCAAAAGATTTAGTTTATTCAGGTTCAAAAAAGTTGACAGATAAAATTGAAAATTCTCCACTGGATGCAGGAAAATTAGTTTTATCACCAACTAGAACTTATGCTCCAATTATTAAATCTATTTTAGACAAACATCGTGCAAACATACATGGAATGGTTCATTGCAGTGGCGGTGCTCAAACTAAAGTTTTGCATTTTGTAAATGATTTGCACGTAATTAAAGATAATTTATTTGAGGTTCCGCCTTTGTTTAAATTAATTCAAGCAGAATCAAAAACGGATTGGAAAGAAATGTTCAAAGTGTTTAACATGGGACACAGAATGGAAATTTATCTGCCAGAAAAATTTGCGGCGGAAATTATTTCTATTTCAGAATCATTTGGCGTACGTGCAAAAATTATTGGAAAATGTGAAGCGAATATCGGAAAAAAATTAACCATTAATTCAGAATTTGGAACGTTTGAATACGACTAATATCAAAACTGAAAACAGCATAAATTTGATTAGAAAATGAATGATATTTTACAAAAATTAGAATTAATCAACGAACGTTTTGAAGAAGTTGGAACTAAAATTTTAGATCCGTCCATCATCAATGATATGGATAGATACGTGAAGTTGAATAAAGAATACAAAGACCTTTTGCAAATTGTTGAGGTGTATAAAGAGTATAAAAATGTACTTGGAAATATTGCTGCATCAAAACAAATTCTTGATTCAAATGAAGATTCTGAATTAAAAGAAATGGCGAAGATGGAATTGGATGAATTGAATCCAAGAAAAGAAGAATTGGATGAAGAAATAAAAGTATTATTGATTCCTAAAGATCCGGAGGATGATAGAAACGTTTTGTTAGAATTACGTGGTGGAACAGGTGGAGACGAAGCAAGTATTTTTGCTGGAGATTTATACAGAATGTACACGCGTTTTTTTGAAACAAAAGGTTGGAAAGTTGAAGTGATGAGTGTTACCGAAGGGACAGCGGGTGGATACAAGGAGGTAATTGTAAAAGTAAGTGGAGAAGAAGTATATGGAACATTAAAATACGAGGCAGGCGTTCATCGTGTGCAACGTGTACCTGATACAGAAACGCAAGGTCGTGTGCATACATCTGCTGCAACAGTTGCGGTTTTGCCAGAGGTAGATGAAGTGGATGTAAATTTAAATCCTGCTGATATTGATTTTCATACGTCACGCTCTGGTGGTGCAGGTGGACAAAATGTAAACAAGGTTGAAACAAAAGTTCAATTAACGCATAGACCAACCGGTATTGTCGTTATCTGTCAAGTAGAACGTTCGCAATTAAAAAACCGCGAATTAGCAATGAAAATGTTGTACAGTAAAATTTACGATTTAGAATTGAACAAGCGAAACGGCGACATTGCGTCAAAACGAAAAACAATGGTTTCAACCGGCGACCGTTCTGCGAAAATTAGAACATACAATTATCCGCAAGGACGAATTACAGATCATCGAATTGGAAAAACAATGTATAGTCTTACAAACTTTATGAATGGCGATATTCAAGAAATGTTAGACGCGTTAAAAATGGCCGAGAACGCCGAGAAAATGAAAGAAGGAAATTTAGTTTAACTTTAAAGCTCTTTGCGCCTTAGTGGCAAAATTTTTTTTCAATGACAAAACAAGAACTCATTCAAAAAATCAAATCTAAACAATCATTTTTATGTATTGGTTTAGATACAGATTTAGAAAAAATTCCAAAGTTCTTACTCGATTTTGAAGACCCTATTTTTGAATTCAATAAACGAATTATTGATGCAACACAGGATTTATGTGTCGCTTATAAACCAAACACTGCTTTCTACGAATGCCACGGCAGCAAAGGTTGGGACTCACTTAAGAAAACCATAGATTATATTCCAAAAGGAATTTTTACAATCGCTGATGCTAAACGTGGCGACATTGGAAACACATCAAAATATTACGCAAAAACTTTTTTTGAATACATGAATTTTGATGCTGTCACTGTTGCTCCATATATGGGCAGTGATAGTGTCATTCCCTTTTTAGAATTTGAAAATAAATGGGTGATTTTGTTGGCACTTACGTCGAATGAAGGAGCGAATGATTTTCAATTTGCAACAGACTCAAATGGAGAAAAATTATACGAAAAAGTTATAAAAAAATCTGCGCAATGGGCAGGAAATGATAAGTTGATGTATGTGGTTGGAGCCACAAGGGGAGAGGGTATTGGAGAAGTTCGGAAGCTTGCCAAAGATTATTTTTTTCTGGTTCCTGGAGTAGGTGCACAAGGAGGTTCTTTACAAGATGTTGCAAAATTTGGATTGACGAACGAATGTAGTTTGTTAGTCAATTCGTCGCGTGCAATTATTTATGCTGGTAAGGATGAAAATTTTGGAGAATTGGCTAGAAAAGAAGCACTGGTTGTGCAAAAAGAAATGAGCCAAATTCTAAAATCAAAATCCATTATTTAAAAATGGACACAGCAAGACGAACACCCGAAGAAATTGCCAAGTCTGTAGCCGCTGCAAAAAAAGTGATGGCAAAAGAAAAATTGAACGAGCATAAAAAGAGTATTCGAAATGCTGGTATTGCTTTATTGGTGGTTGGAATTTTACAAGTGCTAATTGGACTCTATGAGGCTTTTGGACCAATGAAATTAATGCTAGGTCTTTATATTGATGGTGGTATAGGAGCTTTATTTATCGGATTATTTTTCTTGTCAAAAGAAAAACCAGAGACCGCATTTTTAACAGGACTCATTGTTTATATTTTGATAATGATATTAATGATAACCATTGAACCAGTATCAATTTTCAAAGGCATAATCATGAAAATAATTATCATCGCAACATTGGTTTCAGGTATGCGTGCGATAAAAAAAGTCCCTAAGAAAATTAAATCGAATGATGAGTTATTGGACGAAGTTCAAAATCCATTGGGTGATTTATAAGAATTAAATTAGCTAGAAGCACAGTCAAGCTCAGCTATCATCGTATTTAGGAAAAAGAAATTAACAATCTAATTTTTATCTAACAACCAAAAAAACGATTCTTTAATTTCATGTTGGAATTTAAATTATCTGAGATGAAAGAAGAATATCTGCATTACCTTTTTCGCTTTAAATTATTGGGCAATCAATTCAAAACAGTTGATGGAAAAAAACTAGAAATTTTGAATTTCGGAACTTACAACACCAATGCTGGACCTGATTTTTTAGAGGGAAAAATTAAATTGAATGAGGAGGTTTGGTCGGGGCCAATTGAGTTTCACGTAAAATCATCCGATTGGCTCTTACACAAACATCAACTAGATAAAAGATATGATAATGTGATTGCGCATTTTGTTTTTGAGCATGATGTTGAAGTTAAATCTGGTTCTTACAATTTGCCAACTATTGAATTGAAATCAAAAATCGATTTTGGGCATTACAGTAAATATGCAGTCCTCGCAGAATCCAAAAAAATAATTCCTTGTCAATCACAAATTATGGAAGTAGACCCTTTCATGATTTATCAGCAAAAGGAAAGAGCATTGACAAATCGAATTTTCAGAAAATCGCAAATCATTTTGCAGGATATTCACCGTTTAAATGGAGATACAGAAAAAGCATTTTATTTATCATTGGCTAGAACATTTGGAGGAAAAGTGAATTCGATTCCTTTCGAAAAACTGATTGAATTAAGTGATTTGAAAAAACTTCAAAAATGGAAAGAGGATAAGTATGCTATTGTTGCCATGTTATTTGGTGTTGCAGGTCTGTTGCCATTACTATCAACGGATGATTATGTGAATGAATTAAAAACCGAATTTAATTTTCAAAAACACAAATTAAAATTAAAAGAATTAAACGCAAGCGAATGGAAATATTCACGCATGTATGCTCATGGTTTTCCACCTATTCGATTGGCACAATTTTCGGAATTGATTCGAAAAAAAATTCCCTTGTCTAAATTAATATCTGGTGAAATGACGATGAAGAAAATAATGTCTCTCTTTGATGTTACCCCACATGAATTTTGGGAAACCCATTACCGGTTTGAAACTAGTACGAAATTAAAATCAACAAAGTTTTCAAAAGATTTTAAATCACTCCTTTTTATCAATGCTATTGTTCCTTTTCTATTTGCAATTGGAGTGTTGAATGATGACGAATCGTTGAAAGTAAAAGCCCTAAATTATTTGAATGAACTAGAACCTGAAAAAAATTCGGTCATTCAATCCTGGACAAATCTTGGTATCAAAAGTGAAACCGCATTTGATACACAAGCATTGATTGAGCAAAAAAATGAGTTCTGCTCCAAAAAAAAGTGCTTATTTTGTACTGTCGGAACAAAACTACTGCGAGCATGAACATTTTTCAAAAAATCACTTTATTCTTCGAACTCCGCTCTTTTGGTGTTAGCCAGTGGTTTGCGCGTAAAATGCGTGTAGATGTTTCAAGAGTTAGATTGTTTTTTATTTATCTTTCTTTTATTGGTTTGGGTTCTCCGGTTATTATTTATTTAATGATGGCTTGGGTGTTGGAGCACAAACATATTTTCAAATTTCAGCGCAAGCGAAAAACAATTTGGGAACTTTAGCAATGTTTGCTGGCTACAAATATTTCCGTGGGATTTATCACGCCTTTTTTTTAACTGTTCTGATTATTGCTTTAGGTACATTTGGATATATTCTCATTGAAGGTTGGGATATCTTAGAGTCGTTTTACATGACCATCATAACCATTACCACAGTAGGTTTTATGGAGGTTCAGCCCTTATCTGATGCCGGACGTATTTTTACTGCACTCTTGATCTTAACAAGTTTTGGAACAATTGCCTATGCAGTTTCAATCATAACTTCCTATCTTGCAAGCGGAGATTTGAAAAAGTTTAGAAAAGAATTGCGTTCAGAAAAATCAATACAAAGCATGGAAAATCATACAATAGTTTGCGGTTACGGACGAGTAGGAAAGCAAGCCGCAAAGGAACTAATATTCTATGGAAAATCGGTTGTTGTAATTGAAAAGGAAGACCTGCAGGACCAAGATATAATTGACGGTATTACTTTAATTCATGTTGATTCTACTCATGATGAAGTATTACTTAAGGCAGGCATCAAAAAAGCCTCTGCATTAATTACTGCGTTACCAAAAGACACCGATAATTTATTTGTGGTATTGTCAGCACATGAGCTAAATATGAATTTGAAAATAATTGCTCGTTCTTCCGATGCTGCTACTGTAAAAAAATTAAAAGTTGCTGGTGCTGACAATGTGATTATGCCTGATACTGTTGGTGGCGCCCATATGGCGTCTCTAGTTGTGACTCCAGACTTAATGGAGTTTATTGATTTGATTAAAGTTTCAGGTAAATCAACTGTAAATCTGGAAGAAATAAGTTTTGATCAGTTACCCGGTGAATTTAAAGCTTGCACAATTTTACAACTAGAAGAAAAAACTAAGTCTGGTTGCAATGTAATTGGTTATAAATCGGCAGAAGGAAATTATGCCATTAATCCAGAACTGGGCACTCAAATTCAGCCAGGATCAAAACTTTTTGTACTTGGTAATCCTGAACAAATAAAAAAATTAAATACGGCTTTTGGTATCTGATCAGCGAATGTTGGTTGCTTTATCTAATTGTTTGTTGGGTCCAAAAAATAGAATGATATTGCAGTGTAATCGGAAAACAATTTGGGAACTTTAACTATGCGAATTTTAATAACTGGATCAAACGGACTTTTGGGACAAAAAATTGTTCGGCAATTGTTAAAACGAAAAATTAATTTTCTTGCAACCTCGCAAGGTGAAAATAGAAATCCAAATTGCCCGGTAGCTTTTTTTTCATCATTGGATATCACAAAAAAAAACGAAATTGAAAATTGTGTAAAATCTTTTCAACCAACCGCCATCCTTAACACCGCAGCAATGACGAATGTGGATGTCTGCGAAGAAAAAGAAACGCAATGCAGAACAATAAATGTGGATGCAGTAAAGTTTCTTCATGAAATTTGTACAACACAAAATATTCACCTAATTCATCTTTCAACTGATTTTGTTTTTGACGGATTAAATGGATCATATAAAGAAACTGACGAAAGAAATCCACTTAGTATTTACGCAAAATCAAAAGCAGATTCGGAAGATATTTTTACAAAATCTAATTATGATAATTGGGCAATTTTAAGAACAATTATCGTGTTTGGGCAAGGTGAAAATTTGAGTCGCACCAATATTGTTTTATGGGCAAAAAATACTTTACAAAAAGAACAAGAATTAAAAATTGTAGATGACCAATTTCGTGCGCCCACTTGGGCAGATGACTTGGCATGGGCCTGCATTGAATCAGCAATAATCAATGCAAAAGGCATTTATCATATTTCTGGCCCCGAAACTTTTTCTATTTTTGAAATGGTAAAACGCATCGCAAAATTTTACGGTGCAAATGAATCACTTGTTGTTGCTGTTTCATCATCAACATTAAATCAAAAAGCTAAACGTCCTTTGCGCACAGGATTTATTCTTGACAAGGCAAGAAAAGAATTGGGTTATAATCCGATGTCTTTTGAAGATTCTCTAGGAAGAATCAACTAAGTCTAACCGCTCTTCAATTTTTTTATTGTTTTTTCAAGAGAATAGCTAAATTTACCCATCACCAAAAAATAAAAGCATGGCAAATAATGAAGCTTGGGGCTCCAGAGTAGGTTTAATTTTAGCAATGGCCGGTAACGCTGTTGGTTTAGGAAACTTTCTTCGTTTCCCAGTTCAAGCAATTCAAAACGGAGGTGGCGCTTTTATCATTCCTTATTTAGTTTGTTTCCTTTTAATGGGTTTACCGCTCTTGTTCGTTGAATGGTCTAGTGGTCGTTTTGGTGGAAGTAAAGGTCATCATAGTACGCCGTTTATTTTTGATTCAATGGATAAAAGAAAATTTTGGAAGTACGTCGGTGTTTTCGGAATTTTCACAAATGTGGCTGTCGCCGCGTATTATTGTTACCTCGAGTCGTGGACACTTTCGTATGTCTGGCATTCTATTGTAGGTACGTTTGATGGTAAAACACAGGTTGAAGTAGCGACCTATTTTGGTGATTATGTTTCATTACAAGATGGAGCGGGTGCTTTTTCTTGGTCACCAATATTCTTCTGGGTAATTTGCCTTTTATTAAACACTTGGATTTTGTCTAAAGGTTTGTCTGGAGGCGTTGAAAAGGCAGCTAAAATTGGCATGCCGCTTCTTCTAATTTTTGGTGCATTCCTTGCATATAAGGCTATTACTATTAAGGCTGGAGTAGAAGGAGCAAAATTTGATGGAGTAGTCGGTTTGAATTTTCTTTGGTCGCCAGACTTTAGTTCGATATGGCAACCAAAGGTTTGGCTAGCAGCAGCAGGACAGGTGTTCTTCACACTTTCATTAGGAATGGGTTCAATTCAGTGTTATGCCTCTTATATCAGAAAAAAAGATGACATAGCACTTAACGCAATGAGCGCAGGCTGGATGAATGAGTTCGTTGAAGTTGTTTTAGGTTCTGCTATTCTTATTCCAATTGCTGTTGGTTATCTTGGAATTGAACAGGTTGTTGAAATGACTAAAAGTGGAGGCCTTGGTCTCGGCTTCATGACTATGCCATTCCTCTTTGAGCAATGGGGAACGGTTATGAGTGTAGTTGCGGGGTTATTCTGGTTTGGTCTTTTGTTCTTTGCTGGCATCACTTCGTCATTAGCAATGGGAACGCCAGTTATGGGCTTTCTCCAAGATGAATACGGATGGAAACGCAAGCCAGCAGCTTGGGCCTTTGGAGGGATAGTATTGTTACTAGGTTTGCCTACAGTTTTATTTTTTAACCAAGGTGTTTTTGATGAATACGATTATTGGGCAGGTACAGTCTCCCTTGTTGTTTTTGCTTTGCTCGAAATAATCTTGTTTGCCTGGGTTTTTGGAATGGACAAAGGATGGAGAGAGATTACAAATGGATCAGATATAAAAGTTCCGTTGTTTTTTCGTTTCGCAATAAAATGGATTACACCAATTATGCTAGGGGTTCTTTTCCTGGCATCGATGCTTTTACCAGAAAGTGATTGGGGAACAAGTTTTTCAGCGCTATTTTCAGGTGAA
>Ga0105048_10011978_pt1 | contig 13633 bp, 8 predicted proteins | sample MAT05_FD_78382 | JGI IMG/M metagenome (GOLD analysis project Ga0105048, IMG submission 78382) | Freshwater microbial communities from Lake Fryxell liftoff mats and glacier meltwater in Antarctica - MAT-05 | ecosystem: Environmental > Aquatic > Freshwater > Ice > Liftoff microbial mat | place...
TAAATGATTTCCGAGGAAGGGAAAATGAAGCTCGGGATGATTTGAAATCCTCTCCCTCGCATTCGCATAGTTAAAAGCTGAATGAATTCAGAACAACGCCGTAAGCTAGAACGGTGATGAAAAGGTGGCTGTCGCATCGATCTTCCTTGTAGCGATGATTATTAATGACTTAAATACTTAAAATAGGTGGGAAAATGAATTTCCAGCGATTCTGGATCTGGCACTAATGAGAGTTTATAATTTCCGATTGTATATCCAAAATTACATGCAGGGTGCTCACCAGCCAGGACCGCCGGGACGGCTGTCCTAGTTTCCACAATTCACGCCAGGCACGGGTATCACCAATCGACTCCCAGGCCGTGGCGACCGGCGAGTTCCAGCAGATCCTCGCGCATCGGCCACTCATCCGGTCGCTCGCTGGTGCTGTGGCGTTTGCTGGCACCTTTGAGAGACATGCAGCCGGTGTTATCACCGATGGTGCGGATGAATTCCACTTCCTCTGCGGTAAAGCGGACTTCTGGCATCACGGCAAACCCGCGAATCTTGTCTTCAATCAATCGCGCCCCTTCGCCCGCTTCCTGGATGAAGGTGGGGACGACGCTTTCCACTGCGGGATGACTTAAATTCCAGATCGAAGAAAACTGAATAAGGCTCAATCCATGTTTTTCGGCGAGGGGCCGCATTTGATCGGCTTTTTCCATCCCATGCCGGACCCACCCTTCCGGGCGGTAGGTGCGGTGATCGCCGGGTTTGAAAACATGATCAGGCCCCGCAAGGTCATCATGAAAAACGCCGCCGTAGTCCACCACGCGCGTCATCACTTTTACCCCGTGCTTTTCACAGGCAGGAAGCGTCAGACCGACGGGCCATGGCTCCAACGGATTCAGGATGAGCATCGACCAATCAAGCGACGCACCGAACTTTTCAAGGCAATAAAGCAGATCGAGAGAAAAGCCGTTGGCCGGCCCTGGTGCGATTCCCAACAACCGGGTAAGCCCCGCCTCGCGCACTCCTTCCATCGCCTGCCAGAGCGGCTCGCTGGTGTAGCCGAGTTCATCGGGATTGTGCAGCATCAAGAGATCGAAGTGGTCGGTGCCGCAGCGTTCGAGTTCCTTCGAGGTGGCCATGTTGATGAAATCCGCATAGCCATCCGGTCCACGCAGCTCGGGATCGGTGAAGCGCGGGTAGCCTTTGCTGCCTTGCCGCTGGCCTTCATAAAAATCGTGACCGATCATGCCGACGAGGCTGTAACTATCCCGCTCGATGCCCTGCAAGGCCTTGCCTAACAATTCATCGGCCTTGCCATTACCATAGACATCCGAAGTCACAAAGGTCCGGATGCCTGCCTGATAGGCCGTCTCGATGCAGCCGATAAAGCGCTCCTCCGAGAGGGTTTCTCCAAAGTGCATGAAGCGGCCACCGCTCCAAGTTCCGTAAGCTGTCGTCGTGGGGTCCATGGCAGAGTCAATTAAGATGCTTCCGTCTAAGCCCGGTGTGCGCAGTGGTCAACCGAAAGTGCGAAATCCCTTTTTCACCCGCATAAAAAAAGCCGCTCCCCACGGCTGGGAAGCGGCTTGATGTTTTTGAGGGCTGTGCGGGGATCAGAAATTATAGTTCAGGCCCAGCGAGACACCATTGCTGGAAATACCATCGTCCAGGGCGATTTCACCACGGTAGCTGACATCGAGCGAAAGGCTTTTCGTGAGGGCGACGGAAGTACCCACGCTCAACAGAACCGCGGAACCTTGCTCGGCTCCTGCCACTTCGAAGGGAGCCCCTTGAACGGTGGCGGTGGTGGTGTTTTCGCCATCCTCGAATTCATGCGCATAGGCCACAGAGGCGTAGGGGCTGAATTTCCCGAGATCGGCATCCACCCGGTAGCCGATGAGGGCGCGGAGGGAATCCACATCATAGTCATCCACCTCGATATCGAGAGGGCCGCCTTGGGAGTAACCATCGACGGAAAGTGTCTGGTATTCAAACCCCGCGAAGGGACCATGTTTCAATTGTTGGGTGCCCATCGCGTAGCCTGCCGTCCAAAGAGCTTGGAAGCTATCCGCGCTGGTGTCGTTGGAGACGTTACCGGTGAGAATTCCTGCGGAACCAAGCCGGGATTCGAAATCCGCCGTGCCGAAGCCAATGAGCGCATCTGAGTAGAAGCCCATGGCGTTGCCCCAAGTGCCGTAAACCGCACCCCGGAAGCTATCGACTTCAGAGTCGTAGCCCTCGCCATTGTAATCGCTCTTCGAGCCATCGAACACCAAACCTACGACGAGGTCCGGGGCAACGAGCCAATCCACTCCGGCGGTGAAGGAACCTGTGTCCCCATCGTAGTCTGAGCCGCCCGGTGAGCCATCGTAATCTTGATCATCGTAGGAGAAAGAACCCCAGGCATTTCCGCGTCCGGATGTGAGGATGCTCGATAGACCAGCCACGATGCTGCCTTTGGCGTCCTTGGAGGAGGGTGCCACGGACGAGCCTTGGGTGGAACTGCCACGAATGCCCGCAAGATGATTCTCCGTGAGGCGATGCAAACGGTAGTTCGTATTCACCTGCGAGGAGACCAGACCAAAGGACGATGAGGGATCGAGAAGGGTCAATGTGTCTTGGACGGTGGCGAGATTTGAGGCATCCAGATTGGCGATGAAAGCGTCCACCGCCGGATCACCGTTCCCCACCAGATCATCAATGGCGGCACCCAAAGCGGACTGATTTCTGGAAAGACCGGGAAGGTTTTCATAGTCGCGGGTGATCAATACCACGAGGTCTGTATCAAACGGACTGGATACTGCCAGGACTCCAGAAGGAGAACCTTCAACAAGAGCTGTAGCCCTCAACTCGATCGCGGCAGGGTCTTCAGTCCCAAGAACGGCGAAATAATTCGTTAGGACCGAGTCGAAAGTGATCGTCGTCGGACCGCTTCCGTTGAAGTCGCGAAGGAGCAATCCGAGCGGAATGTCCTCGTTGAACCCGATCAATGGATTCACACCATCAATGATGGTATATTTCCCATTGCTGAGAGGCTTAGGAGCAGTGGGCGCGAGAATCACGGAAGCTCCTGTCAAATCATAGCCTGAGTCTTCGCCAGCTAGGTAAATGACGTCATGGCTCGTTCCGGGGTTAATTTCTGTTTGTGGATTGATATCCACCCGGATGTAGCTCAGAGGAGCGACCGCAGGAAAACCAACAGACGGAGCCTTGACGACCAAATCAGCAAGGTTGTGTGTCACCGAGCCATTGATAATCAAAGAACCCACCGAGTAGTTGACCGTGGAATCGACTATTCTTGCACTACGAGCAAGGAACTCTTGTTCCTCCTCATCAAGCGCATTGGTGGTACCACCTGCGCTGATCACACCCTCGCCCACGTTGATGTCGGCATGCCATTCGCCCGTTCCGTCGAGCTGCCCATCGCCGCTGAGATTGATGATGGTTCCGTTCTCAGACATGGAACCGAGGGTGCCATTGATGATTAACCCGCCGCCTGTCACGTTGATGAAGTCTGCCTCCACCTCGTACTCATCACCCGGCAGCCCGATGAAGGCAAAGCCGGTGCCGCTTTTGGTGATGGTCTTGATCCCTGTCACATCTCCGTTGACGATATTGTCCGGGGAATCGAGCGATGTGGCACCATCGAAGAAGTTAAGCAGGGTTTCCCCATCGCCCCGGATGTCTCCTTCGATGTTGGAGCCTTGGTAGAGATTGATAATGTCTGCGCCCGTCCCGAGATCGATCGCTGCCGATTGACCTGCGATGATGCCATAGTTATTGACCGTCTCAGGAACATGGAAGGTGGGTAGCATTTCTCGACCAATTGAGAAACCCGTGCTTCGGATTCCATATCCTTCGGGACCAAGACCGGTGATGGTTCCCTTGTTGGTGATCGTCGCGCTGAATGGAGCGCCATTCATAACCAGCTCTTCATCATCGGAAATCCTTATCTTCCTGAAGTCCTGGGAAAGGAGAATGCCGTTGGTATTGCCCTCAATGATCGCGTCCTGGTTGTTGGTGATCGAGAAGAGCGAAGTTGGTGTGATTTCGCCTTTCTCATGGCGAGTCTCGACAAAGGGATTCATTTCAAGGGAGGGCTGATCGTAACGGATGGAGATTCCACTCACTCCGCCTTTGATGAGACCATCGTTGGTGATGTTAGCACCCGTTAGGGAATCGACGCCATTGTTTCCTCGAAATACAAGTGGCTCGGTTGTTTCTCGGACTTGCAATGACGAGGTCTCAATGTATTGCCCGCCGATGATATCACCTGAGTTTTTCAGAATGAGGTCACGTCCAGCGGTGATGCCGTTCTCTGCGCCCTGGATGACAGCACCTGTCTTGTTGGTGATGTCTGCGCCTTTCCAAACGAACACCCCTGAGTCCGGGATCTCACTTTCCGCCAAGGCAGGCATGCCTGACTGGTTCAAGCCGCCTTGGATTTCACCGAAGTTGGTAAGTTTGAAATTCTCGAAAGAGTAAATGCCGTGTGCGGAGCGTCCTTCAATGGTTCCAGAATTCTTGATCGTGAAGATCTGGTCAGCACCCGTATTGTGGAGGATTTCATCCGGGTCAAGCCCCTCATCAGGCGCCTCACCATCTTCAAGAATTGCTTGGAGGGTGAAATCATTTCCAAGTTTAATTCCATAAACTCCACCCGTGACCGTGCCTTCTTCTTTATTGTCGATGTTTAGCTTTGCAGACTGAGGGTCCACCTCTTCGACAATGGTGTCTCCCGCCGTCCATGAAATTCCATTCTCATAGGGATCGAGGACTTCGATGCCGACGACTCCCCCATCGATAGTCCCGTGGTTTTCAATGGCTTCTACGGATTGTGCGGAGACACCTGCGTAGCCTTGGGATGGTAGCTCCGTAGGAATGACATCAGGGTTGAGGGGGCTTACAAAATTCAGTGTTACTGGTGCTTCAGCGATGCCTCCAAAAACGCCACCTCGGTTGGTTAGGTTCAGGGAGTAGCCGGCGGAGATTCCACTTTGCGAACCTTCAATGACCCCGTCCGCCCGGTTCGTGATCTCTGCACCGTCGCCGGTCAAGATACCGCTGTAGCCGCTTGGCAAAAAACCCGTCGGTGCAGGGGTATTCAAATCCATTATCCCGCCGCCTGAAATGGCACTGCCCGAAATGAAGCCGCTATTATCGAGGTGGAGTCTGTTATCGGAAGAAATCCCATGTCCTCCGAGCCCTTCAATTGAGCCTGAGTTCCTGATCTGCGCGTCGCTGCCAGCGGAGATTCCATTGCTTCCCTCAACAGGGCCGATGTCTAGAATACTTAGCAGTGATTCATTCAGGGAAAATCCGCCAGTGATGCCACCTGCGTTTAGGATCGATAGGTTGTCGGATGCGATGATCCCAGCCCCGGCGTTCCCGGAGATGAAGCCTCCTGACTTGTTTTCGAGCGACAGGAAAATCCCATCATCGGCTGAAATTCCGCCTAATAGACCGTGGATCGAGCCGCTGTTGGTGATTTGATAGAAAGGTGCCGAAACGGCGGCTGCTTGTCGGGAATCGATTTCCATTTCTGGCAGTGACAAAAGGATCCCCACGTTTCCTCCGGAAATTTTCCCCGATGTTAGATTTTTGATGACCGTATCCCCTGTGCGGGAAAGGACTCCGATGCCACCAACGTTGATTTCACCGGAATTCCCGACGGTGTAATTGTCAGTGATTACGTCGATTCCATTGTCCACCTCGGGTGCGCCGGTGAGTTTGGCCCCCTCCTCAATGATCACCTGCAAGTTGCTGCCGCTAACGGAATCCGCCTCGACGGTCCAATCGGTATCGTCATCTGAAGTGAATTCTTCAGTCACCGTCACACTGCCATCCGCTATCGGGCGGATGATGCGATCCGGAGTCGGATCTCCCGCCATTACAGGCTGAAAAAATGCGGGAACAATGATGAGTGCGGGAAAAGCCGCTTTGCGGAAACTGGTGAATCTTAGTTTCATGGTGGGAAAGGTAATAGTTTGGAAAAAATGGGCAAAGGCCTATGTTCGCTTGGTTCTCTAATACATCGAAAGGTAAAGAAGCAAGCATAAACTCGATAAAAACCCGACTTCGCAGGTTTTGAATCACGCGCTTGCACTCCCGCCATTGAGCCATTAAGAAGCTCTTGAAATGAAACGCCGCCTCGCTCTCCTCACCTTGATCATGCTTCCCGTCCTCGCCCATTGCGAACCCGCCAAAGAAGCTGAAAAACCCGCCACCCCAGCCGCTGCGAAGTCCGGCAAAGTCCGCTTGAAAACCAGCCAGGGCGATATCGTGCTGGAACTCAACGCCGAGAAGGCCCCCATCACGGTGGCGAATTTTCTCAGCTATGTGAACAAGAAGCATTACGATGGCACGGTTTTCCACCGCGTCATCGATGACTTCATGATCCAAGGTGGTGGCTTCGCTCTGGAAGGCAAAAGCCTCGTGGAGAAGGAAAGTGGCAAAGGCATCAAGAACGAAAGCCAAAACGGCCTGAAGAACGAGTTCGGCACCATCGCCATGGCCCGCACCAACGATCCAGACAGCGCGACCGCCCAGTTTTTCATCAACGTGAAGGACAATACCATGCTCGATTACCCGAGTAACAATGGATACGCTGTCTTTGGAAAAGTCATCGAAGGGATGGACGTGGTGACCAAAATCAAAGCCACCGCCACCGGATCCTCCGCCTTGACGATGCGGCACCCTGTCACGGGTGATAAAATGGAGGCTCCTTCAACGGATGTTCCCAAGGAAAACGTCGTCATCCTTTCCGCCACCGCCGAGTAGCCGCACTCGCGTCCCGCACTTTTCATGCAACTTTGGCTCTGCCCGCTTTTTGCGTTTTTGTTCGGGTCTATCCCGTTTGGGTTGATCATTGCAAGAGCCAAGGGCATCGATATCCGCCAACATGGATCGGGTAACATCGGTGCCACCAATGTCTTGCGTGTCATTGGGAAAAAGTATGGGATTTCCTGCCTGTTTCTGGATGCGCTCAAAGGCTTCATTCCAACGGTAATCGCCATTTCCTGCATCCGTTTCCCGGAAATGCACAATCCGATGTCAGTCGCCGCCCTGAAATCCTTTTCCACGGAATTTCCGATGCAGACCGCGCAGCTTTTCCAAGTGCTCACCGGTTTATGCGCCATCCTCGGCCACAATTACTCGCCATGGGTGGGCTTCAGAGGCGGCAAGGGCATCGCCACCTCCGCCGGGGTCCTCATCGCGATGATGCCGGCTGCCATCCTGATTCTCATCATTGTTTGGAGCATGGTGTTTTTCATTTCAAAGTATGTGTCACTCGCCAGCATCATCGCGGCGGCCGTGCTGCCGCTAGTCACCCTCTGGGGATCGTGGTTCCATGGGAAAATCCAAAACGGCACTTGGAATAGAGCGCTTTTTGTTTTTACCGTCATCATCGCGGTCCTGGCGATTTGGAAGCACCGGGGAAATATCTCCCGCTTGCGGCATGGAACCGAAAACCGCTTCTCCCGTAAGTTGAAATCCGATCATGTCTGAAGCAAAATTTACATCGGTGGCGATCATAGGCTCGGGCTCGTTTGGCATCGCCCTGGCCAGCCTGCTTGCCCCCAAGTTGGAATCTGTCGTGATCATCGGCCGGGATCTCATCGCAGCCGGGGCAATCAACACCCAGCATCAAAGCCCTCAGTATCTCAGCGAAGTGATGCTCGATACCAAGATCCGCGCTTCTTGTTCTTTTGCAGACACCCTCCCCCACCGCCTGATCATTTTCGCCGTCCCCACCTCCGCGACTCGGGAAACCGCCCTCAAACTGGCCAACTCAAATCTCCCCGCAGAAACGATTCTGCTTTCTTGCGCCAAAGGCATCGAGAAACACACAGGGGATCGCATGAGCGAAATTCTGCGCGAAGTTTTTCCTAACAACCCCATCGCCGCTCTCTCCGGACCCAATCACGCTGAGGAAATCGCCCGTAATCTGGCCACTTGCGCCGTCATCGGCTCCGATGATCATGCACTCGCCATGCGTCTTCAGGAACTTTTCACCCTGCCGCATTTCCGCTCCTATACCAGCGATGACCTCGCCGGGATCGAACTCGGCGGTGCCCTCAAAAACGTCTATGCCATCGCCGCCGGGATGGCTCACGGCCTCGGCCTTGGTGACAATGCGGTGGCCGCACTCGTCACTCGTGCCCTGGCGGAAATGACTCGTCTCGGAACCGCTCTGGGAGGAAGAGTTGAGACCTTCTCCGGGCTTTCCGGAGTGGGGGATCTCCTCGTCACCTGCTTCTCCGAACATTCCCGTAATCATCGCGTCGGCCTCGCCCTGGGCAGTGGCAAGACCCTTGATGAAGCCGTTGCCGCCCTCGGCATGGTTGCTGAGGGAGTTCCTAACACCCTTTCCATCTACGAAGCAGCTCGCCGGGCAGACGTGCGCACCCCGATCATTGATGCAGTTTATGGCATCCTCTACCTGGGAAACGCTGTTCCCTTGGCCATGCAGCAGCTCCTCACGCGTGATCCACGCCCGGAGAATGGCTAAATACAGCGGGATTGACCGCCGCTTTGTCTTTCAACCATCATCCCAAAACGAAAAAACGCGGTCCGCTTCACCGGACCGCGTTTTCGTGTGTTGCACATTCCCCCCAAGATTTCCGACTTAAAAGCAGCATCAATTTCAAATTCCCCCCGGATATTGAAACTGACTTAGGCTGCGCTCAGCGGAATCAGGAATGACTGTGACATAAACTATCCACTTTCGTAGAACGTTCACATCCAGCGATATGAAAGTTGCATAAAATATCTGCGCCGCCAAGAAAATTTTTAAATATTTTGAGATATTTTACAAGTCCTTGAAATTGAGCGGCTATGGTATGGAAAAACAAGCAAAGCCTTCGGTGTTGGTTTCCCTTCCCAAGATCTAACGCAAAAAATACCACTCACCCTGTTCCCAGAGCGAGTGGCATTTTGATTAAATTCTGAGGGGAAAGTTAGTTCACCGCTACTGCGGAAGTGCCTGTTTCACCTGTCCGAATGCGGATCGCTTCTTCGATGGTAGAAATAAATACTTTGCCGTCGCCAATTTTACCGGTGTTCGCGCTCTTTACGATCGCTGCTGCAACCGTGGCCGCTTGCCCGTCATCCACAACGATTTCAATTTTTACTTTGGGAAGAAAATCCACCGTGTATTCGGACCCACGATAAATTTCAGTGTGACCTTTCTGGCGACCAAAGCCTTTGACTTCGGTCACTGTCATGCCTTGCACACCCACCTCTGCGAGGGCTTCTTTTACTTCTTCTAGTTTGAATGGTTTGATGATCGCTTCGATTTTTTTCATAGTTCGGCGGATTGGTAAGTTTGGAATAGCAAGGCGCGTGCCAACTCTAGCACGTCAATTTTTAATTATCGCAGCAAACGTAGTGAGTTAGGAATGCGGCACGGCCATTTAATCACCGAAAACCAGGGATTTCCACTGCCAAATCCGGCAATTTTCAGAGAAGTGGCTAGGAACAATAGCAAATTCTTCACAAGTGTTTAGATTTGAGACGATTAGCAAGCCAAAATGGCTCACGGATTTCTCGTGAGACAGTAAGGCTCAAGTTGAGGCTCCGGTTAAAGCTCAGGCTTTCTGTTTGAGAAGATCGCGAATCTCGGAAAGCAGTTTCTCCTCGGCGGGTGGCTCAGCGGGTGGTGCGGCAACCTCTTCCTTGGCGGCCAGCGCTTTTGCCTTGTTGATCGCTTTGACAACGAGGAACATCACAAACGCGACGATGATGAAGTTAATGGTGATGGTGATGAAACTCCCGTAAGCAAATACCGGTATGCCCTGCTCTTTGGCGGCAGCCAAAGTCGCGGGGGTGACCTTCCCCGAAAGAACGATGAACAAGTCTGAAAAGTTGACACCACCCGAAATCTTCCCGACCAACGGCATCACCAGGTCTTCGATGAAGGAGGTGGATAACTTGACAAAAGCGGCTCCCATGACGAAGGCCACTGCCAGATCGATGAGATTTCCTTTCAGGGCAAATTCTTTGAATTCTTTCAACATGATATTTTTGTGTGTTTGCTATTTATTACGGATTACTTAACAACTAATGAAAGAATGACTCCCGTTTCTATCAAGTTCGTGGCAAGGTGCAAGGCCGTTTTCCTTTAGAAACTCGACTTTTTAAGGTCTCGAATCATTTGATTTGAAAAAAAATTTCAGGATTGATATTTTACCGATGACAAAATTCAGGAAATTGTTACTTTGCCGCCTTGTGTCATTACGCCACGTCATTTGCGTCTTTTGGGTAGCGCTCGCCTCGCTTCACGCGGGGGTCGATTTGGACAATGATGGCTTCAGTGATATCTGGCGTTTGAAGTATCCGGGCACCGCGTTGACACTTGCTGGCGATGCCGATGGTGATGGACAAAAGAACGTCGATGAGGCCACCAGCGGCACCGATCCCTATACTGCCCAGGATGTCATCCGCATCACTCAAATTTTGCGAACGGGTTCCGATGTCCAAATAACCTGGCCCTCTCTGGAAGGAAAAATCTACGGGGTGGAATGCTCGGCTACGCTTCAAACAGGCACTTGGATTGGCTTGGGCAACGTAATCAGTGGCACTGGAGCTCTGATCACCAGCACGCAGCCAAATCCATCCACCACGTGTTTTTTCAGAGTCCGAGTGTTTGATACCGATACCGATGCAGACGGCATCACGGACTGGGAGGAGATCCAAGTCGGCTACAACCCTAACGTGAATGAAGTCCATTCCTGTGGTTGCGGCGAGAACTGCGCTTGTGGCTCAAGCTGCACTTGTGGCGGCAATGATCTCACCCGCCTCACCCGCGCACTGCAAAGCCCTTCAGTCGTCACCATCGCTGCGGCTGATTCCAATTCCAGCGAACCCTCTCTCACCGCTCCGGCGGATTCAGCCTCCTTCAAGGTGAAACGCAGTGGCGGCCTCGCTCCCCTCACCGTCGGTCTCATCAAATCCGGGACGGCTGTTTCAGACGATTTTGCAGCACTCCCAAGCACGGTCAGTTTGCCCCTTGGTGCGAATGAAGCATCGTTCAATCTAACACCACTTGCCGATCTACTGGTCGAATCTCCGGAGACCGTCATCCTCACTGTTTCCGCTGGCGCAGGCTACACGCCGGGTGCCTCAGCAGAAGCCACCTCAATGATTTACGATCAGATTCAGCCCAACGGAACCGGGCTGTTAGGAACCTATTGGAAACATCCAAACAGCAATGGCAACTCGCCTAATTTTGCCACTGCTCCCAAAATTATCCGAATTGATTCGACGGTGAATTTCAACAGCACCCCCGCCGCATGGCCCGGCGCTCCGATCACGGTGGGTACTACTTCGGACTACTTCTCCAGCCGCTGGATCGGTGAAATCCTCCCGGAGTTTTCTCAATACTACACCCTATTTGCAAACACCAACGATGGCGGACGCCTTTGGATCAATGGCAAACTCGTCATCAATAAGTGGCCGCCTGCCGCCATCGGTTCTTCGGAGCAATCTGCCATCGTTTTCCTCGAGGCAGGCAAACGCCACCCCATTGTGTTCGAGCATTTCAACAACACGGGCGGCCACATTGCCATCCTCTCATGGCAATCCGCCAGCCAAGCCAAGCAGGTCATCCCGCAAGCCCGCTTGTTTCCAAACTCGCCCCCTCAAGTTTATGGCCCCTACGAGGCCTGGGCCTTCGTCGGGGCACCGCCGTTTTCCCATCAGATCAATGCCAGCGGGTCTCCCACTTCTTATCTCGCCAGCCCGCTGCCTACTGGATTCACGCTCTCGTCCTCGGGACTGATCAGCGGAAGTCCGACCTCGCCAGGGGTTTATGACATCACCCTTACCGCCACGAATTCGAGCGGCTCCGGCTCCGCCAATCTACGCCTTAACGTCTTGCAAGCAGGCGGCGGAATCACCCGCGAGTTCTGGGCGGATGTCCCGGGGGACTTGGTCAGTAGTATCCCCCTCACCACCAGTCCCACGTCCACTTCCGTTCTCACTTCCCTCGCTGCGCCCAGCGACCTGGCAGACAACTACGGCGTGCGCATTCGTGGATTTCTCACCGCCCCCGCATCGGGCGAATACCGATTTTTCCTCAGAGCCGATGAAAACGCCCAGTTCCACCTCTCCAACGATGAGGATCCGGTAAACCTATGGAAACGCGCTGAACTCACCACACCCTCCGCCGCTATCGGCTGGATGGGAGCTGCCCCTTCCCCACTCCTTCATCTCGAAGCAGGGCGGCGCTATTATCTGGAAATCCTCCACAAAGAAGGAATCGGAGCAGACCACCTTGCCCTTGGCTGGTCCAAACCTGAAGAAGCCGATAACGCACCCTCCGAAATCGTGCCTGGCCATCTGCTCACCCGATTTGAAGATGCAGCATCATCAGCACCTCTGGATGGCACGCTCTACTTCGCACAATTGGTGCCTCAGACTGGCGCGACGACCAATGGTTACGGCACTTGCACGATTCATCTCTCCGCAGATAAGCAAACCGCCTGGATCAAGCCCGCCTTTGCCAATCTTGGCTCCACCTTCACCGGCATGCATGTCCATGACTCACGCCTTCCCTCCACTGCAAACATCGTTTTCGATCCTGATGAACCCGATATCCAAATTCTCGCCGATGGTTCTTACGTCTGGCACATCGTGGGCGTGGGTGCTCTCAGCGCCGCAGAAGTCGCTGCCGGCATCGGCCAAAGCGCTTACTTCAACGTCCACACCCAAGTCTATCCTGGTGGCGAAATTAAAGGCTATTTCCGCAAACTCGATGGCTCCTCCACCTTCACCGCCCCTCCCGAGCCACCCTCGTGGACCACGGAATCCGCCGCTGCCATTTCAAACCCAAGTGCCGCCGCACGCTTCCTCCAGCAAGCCACCTTCGGCGCAAACCTAGCGGATGTAACCTCGCTTCAAACCCAACCCTCGTTTGACAACTGGATCGACACCCAGTTCGCCAAACCCATTACTTATCATTTCCCCTACGTTCAGAAATTCCGCAACCTGACCAGCCCTAATAACTCCACTTACCCCGGCACCCTCACCTTTAACTCATGGTGGAAAAACTCCATCGAGGCGGATGACCAACTCCGACAACGCATCGCCTTTGCCCTCCATGAAATCATGGTCATCTCAGAAAGTGGCCCACTCGATGATCGGGCGGATGCGCTATCAGATTTCTATGATCTGCTGCTCGATCATGCCTTTGGAAATGCCCGGGCTCTCTTGGAGGCCGTCACCCTGCACCCCGCCATGGGCCGCTACCTCGACATGCTACGCAATGACAAGCCGAACCTCGCCACCGGCCTTATTCCTAACGAAAATTACGCCCGCGAGATTCTCCAGCTTTCTCGTTAGGTCTCAACCGCATGCACCCTGATGGCTCGTTGCTCCTCAATTCAAAGGGCCTGCCCATCCCCGTCTTTGACCAAGAGGCCATCATCGGCTTCGCCCACGGCTTCACGGGTTGGGACTATAGCTATACCGGAGCCTACCGCACCTCCTTGGGCGCAACCGCCAATTGGGTCGATCCCATGCGCGAGGTTCCCTCCCGCCATTTCATCGGTAAAAAGCGTATCCTCAATAACGTCGTGCTGCCGGGAATCACCACCGCCGCAGGTGCCCCCATCGATCCCTACGCCTCACACACCACCGCCCA
>Ga0105048_10011979_pt1 | contig 13632 bp, 9 predicted proteins | sample MAT05_FD_78382 | JGI IMG/M metagenome (GOLD analysis project Ga0105048, IMG submission 78382) | Freshwater microbial communities from Lake Fryxell liftoff mats and glacier meltwater in Antarctica - MAT-05 | ecosystem: Environmental > Aquatic > Freshwater > Ice > Liftoff microbial mat | place...
TCTCTTTCAGAAGCAACTGATTAGCGGCATCATGTCCGGTGCCGTAAAGGGGTAACCTCTGTTACGCACCAAATGTTACGCACCAAAGCAGCATGGTGCGCGCAATCAGGAATTGCGATGACACCGTTGACCCGTACCCTCACCTGGCCGGCCTGTTACAATGTGCGCGATCTGGGTGGTCTGCCCACGCGCGACGGGTATACAACCGCCTGGCGCGCCATTGTACGTTCGGACATTCTGGCGCGCTTGACGCGCGGCGGCCAAACGGCATTGCTTGACTATGGCATCCGTACCATTATCGATCTGCGTGAGCCAGATCAGGTCAACGCAGAGCCGTCGATCTTTATGGCGCAGGGTGATAATCCGGCCCTGCCCCTCTATCGCAATTTGCCCATGGAGACACGTGAGCCGGCTGTCAGTGCCCTGATCGGCGCAGCCAAAGATCGGGCGACGGTCTACCAAATTGTACTCGAACACTATCCAGGACTGATCGCCGAGATTATACGCGCGATTGCTACTGCGCGCGAAGGTGGGATTCTGATCCACTGTCATGCTGGCAAGGATCGCACGGGCATGGTGGTGGCGTTGCTGCTGGGCTTGGTGGGTGTGCCACACGATGTCATTGCGGCGGATTATGCCGAAAGCCAAGTGTGCCTGTGGCCGCTCTGGGAAGAAATTGTCGCCAAGGTCGGTAGCGAAGACAAAGCCGATTTTTGGCTCAAGCCCACGGCAACGGCGGCTATAATGGACAGCCTACTGGTCCACCTGGACCATCGTTATGGGGGTGTCGCAGCCTATTTACGGGCCATTGGCTTGACCGAGGCCGAATTGTGCCAAGTGCGTGGGCGGTTGCTGGAACCCACACCCGCCGCGCTTCCATAGCGCGAACAAGGAGCGACCATATTCAAAGCCGCTTACGTCATCTTACGCTAGTCGTCAATGCCGGGGGGCAAAGTCGGCGCATGGGCCACCCCAAGGCGCTGCTGCCCTTGCCGCCCAGCCATCAACCATTGCTGCATGTGATTGTGCAGCGGCTACAGGCGCTATCGCCCCAGCAAACAGTGATTATTGCCAACGATCCCACCCTGCGCGATCAACTAGCGCTCGGCGATGCCATCACCTGGCTGACCGATGCTTATCCCGATACGGGTCCACTGGGCGGGCTGGCCACCGCGTTGGCAATCTGTCCCGATTGGGCGATCTGCGTAGCGTGTGATCTGCCTTTGCTGAATCCCGCGTTGTTTGCCTATTTTTGTACCCTGGCCGCTGAAGTCGATGGGAGCGGCGCGGCGCGTTGGGACGCGATTGTGCCGGTTGTCGATCACTATCCCGAAGCGTTGCACAGTCTCTATCAGCGTCGTTGTTTGCCCGCCATCGCGGCGCGTCTGGCGGCTGGTGAGCGCCGCGCGACCTGTTTTTTGCCCGATGTCCGGGTTCGCTATGTCAACGAGGAGGAATTGCGCCAGCTTGATCGCGATCTGCATTCCTTTCTCAATGCGAATACACCGGCAGAGTGGGCGCAGGCGTTGACGCTTTTGACCACATAGTGCATGACAGTCCGTGAATCATAGTTCATAAAGCCTTAGAATCAGCCGATAGAATCAGACTCATCGTCGGAAGGAAGCCCAATGGCAAAGCGTCCGAATATTCTCATTTTTATGACCGACCAACAGCGCGCCGATGTGGTTGCGCCCGACCATCCCTGTATTACCCCCCATGCAGAACGATTGGCGCAGGCTGGCATTCGCTTTACGCAGACCTACTGCCCCACGGCCCATTGCTGCCCATCGCGCGCCACCTTTATGACGGGGCTTTATCCCAGTCGCCACGGTGTATTTAACAATGTGCGCACGCGCACGGCGATCAACACTGGCTTGCGCCATAATGTGCTTACCTTTTCGGAATTGTTGCGCGAAGCTGGCTATGATCTGACGCTCTGTGGCAAATGGCATATCAGTGCCGACGAAGATCCCAAAGATCGGGGCTGGCATGAACGTGCGGTGACGGGGGCTGGTGGCGCGTTTCATGATCGGCGTATCGAAGAGTGGCGTACTGGACCGCCTAGTATCGATACCAGTCCTGGTGAACGGCCGCTTGGGCATATTCAACGGCCAGGCTGGGGCGATTTCGAGGTCTACAAAACAATCCCAGACGGTGGCCCCAAAGGGTACGAAGCGGATCACGATGCCCAGGTGGTGCAAGCGGCTATCGATACGATCCACCAAGCGTCCAGCAGCAAACCGTGGTGTCTCTTTGTGGGACCAATCGGCCCACACGATCCCTACCGCGTGCCCGAGAAGTTCGTGAAGATGTACGATCCTGCACAGATTCCGTTGCCCAACAGTTATGCAGATACACTGGAAGATAAGCCACGCATTTATCAACGCCAGCGCCGCCAACTCTGGGACCAGTTGAGCGAAGACGAAGTGCGGGCGTCGATAGCCCACTATTATGCCTACTGTACCATGGAAGATGCGCTGCTGGGGGAAGTGTTGGATGCGCTGGACGCAACCGATCAGGCCGAGAACACCCTGGTCATTTTTCTTTCCGATCATGGCGACTATTGTGGCGATCATGGCTTGTATCTGAAAGGCGTCCCGGCTTTCCGGCAGGCCTATCATGTGCCCTGTATCGTGCGCTGGCCCAAAGGCATCGAGCAGCCAGGGCGCACGGTAGACCACTTTGTTTCCCTGGCCGACTTTGCCCCTACCTTTCTGGAATTAGCCGAGATCAAAGCCACCCATTCCATGACCGGCCAAAGTCTGCTGCCTTTTCTGCGTGCGGAAGCGCCAGCGGACTGGCGTGATGCAATTCATACCCAGTTTAATGGCGTGGAACTCTATTATACCCAGCGCAGCGTTACCACCAAAGCCTTCAAGTATGTTTATAACGGCTTCGATTTTGATGAACTTTATGATTTGCGTACGGATCCAGATGAGATGATCAATGTAGCCGAACGGTCTGATTATCAGGCGATCAAGCAGGCATTGGTGCGTAAAATGTGGCAATTTGCCGCCCAAGAGGAAGATATTATTTTTAATCCCTACGGGACTGTAGGGTTAGCGCCGTGGGGGCCAGCCGATGCTCTGGCTGAGTAGCGTACCCAGCTTCAAAATAAGCCTAGTTACTTAGCTGAACCGCTTCTGGGGCTTGGCAACGTTATCAAAAAATGGTACTATACCATTTGATGAGAAGCGATTTGAAGTCGGGAGGAGTAATGGCTGCACAGACTGTGCACAACCGCACAGCCCACAATCACAGCACAGATGGCTCAGGCCAGCAGGACGGGCAACATGGTGATACCCACCAAAACGGTGACTCACCCAACGGCTCGCGCCAACAAAACGGTGAGCGCATCACATCTGGTTGGGACCAAAATCCCCAACTATTGCAATGGCGCGCCAATGTTTTGCTCGATGAAATGATGCTTGGTGCTGTAGATATTACTGCCAGTGAATTTACCCATGCTGCCCCTGCCCAGCCCCGCTCCGCTCGTACCGCGAGCGAACCGCAACCGGCTGAACCCTACAGCGATGAACGTCCGAGTGGCCGCAGTGCCGTACCTGTTGAAAATCCACGTGAGCCCTATACCCCAGATCTGCGTCACGAAGATGAGCCGCCGGCGATTGAGGTGGCGCACGAAGATGTGATGCAGCCCGCGCGCGATCCACAGGATGAATGGGCGCGCCCAGCCTGGCATTTTGCCGAGCCTACGGCGTCTGGTCCACAGTTGCCACCGCCGCCCACGGCTACACCCGCCGCCCGAGCGGCCATTTTGCAAGAATATACGCGTGCCCAGACGAAACCAACCGATGTCGCCAAGAATCGTCCCAATGGGGCCAGCGCGCGTGCGGTGCAACCAAGTCCATCTACTGGCAGTGCGGCGCATAACAGCGCGGATCAATGGGTCTTGGCCGCCGAACAACGCTACCAAAAGATTGCCACGCCGCCCGCCGCAATGCCTGAGCTCAATGGCAATGCCGGTGCTGCGAGCCTTTCGGCCGCCAGTTGGGTTGATCCGACAGACGCGTTGTTTGAAGATTTTCCGGCTAGCTCTGTGGCTAGCCAATCAAGTGCGCGATATCGACTGAACCAGGCGGCGCGTCGTTCCAATTTGTTGCCGCGCATGACCACCCTCGATCCGCGTGCGTTACAGCAAGAGATGGTCGTTTTGCAAACGGAGATCGAGCAAGCGCTGCCAACTGGCCATGAATCGCGCGAACGGGCGCTGCATCTGCTGCAAAAAGCCTATACACTGCTCCAAACAGATGCATCACGTTCTGCCGAAGTGGATTACTATCTGCAACAAGTACGCACGATTGGGCAGCGTGTGCAAGAAACACTGCATTGGTCCAATCTCTACCACAGCCGCTTGCGCACTTATCTCTTGGCGTGGATGGTGCTCAGCCTGATCGTGATTGGGAGCCGTTATTTCTATCACGCTGCGCTCGTGTCTACCATTGCGCGTTTTAGCAGTGGTGAAGCCGCTAGCGGCTCGCTCCTCGCCCACAATTTGCTCACGATTTTTGCCGCTTTCTTTGCGGGAGCCTTGGGGGGTGCGATTGGTGCCTTCATCAATATGCATCGCTATGCCTACATCCAGCAAGGCTTTTTTGACCGCAAATATAGCCTACGCGGGTTGATCCTGCCGTTGATTGGTGGCGTCGTCAGCTTGGTCCTCTGCCTGATTTTTGGTCTGGTCTATTATCTGTTCCAGGTTGATCCGGCCGTGAATGTCCTATTGGGCGCGCTGCCGGCGGTGTTGGCCTTTGGCTTTGGCATTGCGCAAGAATTTATTTATGGCACGCGCAGTTAATCGCACACGTAAGGGCTACCGACTGCTGTACCACACCCCATGATTTTTGTTGAATTGATTGTAAATCGGCCAATTCGTCGCTCCTTTCGCCAAGTCGAGGCAGCGCCACCGGCTGATCCCTGGGCGGATGTGGATCCGTTTTGGGATGACGCTGATACGCCGCCAACCAACGGCAAGGCGACGGCTGCCGATACCCACCTCGATATTTTTCACTATCACCTGCCAGTTGAACTGGAAACGGTTATTCAGCCTGGGCACTTGGTCTGGGCACCCTTTGGTGGGCAGCAAGTGCAAGGCATTGTGGTGCGCCGTACCGAATCTTCGCCGGTGCCCACACGGGCACTGCTGCGCCTGGCGCGCCCAGAGCCTGTATTGACACCGGCCCAGGTCGCACTGTCCATGTGGATCGCCACCTATTATGTGGCACCCCTGGCCGAAGCGATCAAGCTCTTTCTGCCGCCTGGTCTGTTGAGCAAGGCGGCAGAAAGTGCGACTGTGCGCGCCAAGCGCGAATGGCAAATTGCGCTGGCCGTCAACCCCGCCGAAATCCCTACCAAGGTGGCGAAGCTGGCACGCAATACCCCCCAGAGTAAGTTGTTACAATGTTTTCTAGCCCAACCGACAAGCCGATTTTTTCTCAGCGAATTGCAGCAGCAATGCCAATTGACCAGCCCTTCAGCGATCCAAACGCTGATCAAGCAGGGGGTGCTGCACAAGGTGCAGGAAGAACTGGGGCAGCAAGAAGAGATCGGCCTGGCGATTGCGCCAGCAGCGGCAGAACGGTTGTTGCAGGAAGCCCAAGGCATCAGCAAATATGGCCCGATCCTGGATATATTAGCCAGGACCACTGGGCCGCTTTGGAAGAGTGAACTGCGCGCCAGCGTTGAGGTGTCGTTGGCGTTGCTGCGCTCGCTGCAAGCGGCCGGGCTGATTACCCTAACTGAGCAAATACGCTTTCGTGATCCGCTTGGTGGTCGTGCCTATACCCAGACGATCGCACCGCCTCTGACCGCAGAACAGCACAAAGTGTGGGAGGCATTGGCCGCGCATTGCTTTGCCGAGCCAGCCCTGCCATCCACTGCCGATGGACACGCGCTGCAGGATGGCGCGCTGGTGGCCGGCCAATTTCTATTGCATGGCGTGACTGGCAGCGGTAAAACCGAAATTTATCTGCGCGCGATCACCGAAATTCTAGCGCGTGGTCGGCAGGCAATTGTGTTGGTACCCGAAATCGCGCTGACGCCACAGACAGTAGCGCGCTTTGCTGGCCGCTTCCCCGGGCGGGTGACTGTGATGCACTCTGGCTTGAGTGCTGGCGAACGCTATGATGTGTGGCGGCATCTGCGCGATGGAAAGTTTGATGTCGTCATCGGGCCGCGCAGTGCCCTGTTTGCTCCGTTGCCCCGCTTGGGTTTGCTGATCATCGATGAAGAGCATGAGAACTCCTATAAACAGAATGCAGAAGAGTGGGGCAGTTTTACCGTCTTTTATGATGCGCGCACGGTGGCGCGCCAACTGGCTACCGTGACGCAAAGTATTCTGTTGCTGGGCAGCGCAACACCCAGCCTGGAAAGTTATACAGATGCGATGAACGGTGACTTGCGCTTGCTCGAATTATCGCGGCGGGTAATGGGCCATCAATCGGCGACACAGGCGGCTAAGCGGGAAACGGCCAGCTATAATGAGATGCCGCCCGTAGAAATTGTCGATATGCGCCAGGAACTGCGTGCGGGGCATCGCAGTATTTTTAGTCGTAGCCTGTTGTCCGAATTGCACGCTACGTTGGATGCCGGCGAACAGGCGATCATTTTTCTCAATCGGCGGGGCACGCGTACCTTTGTCATGTGCCGAGATTGTGGTGATGTGCAGGCCTGTCCACGCTGCGATGTGCCGCTCACCTATCACGAAAATGCCGCGCTGTTGATCTGCCATCACTGCAATCAGCGCTATCCGATTCCCACCACCTGCCCGAAATGCCAGAGCAAACGCATTAAATACTTTGGCAGCGGCACCCAGCGTGTCGAAGAGACGATCAAAGAAATTGTGCCCCACGCACGCCTGTTGCGCTGGGATGCGGATACGGCAGTTGGCAAGCATAGCCACGAAGAAATTTTGCGCCGTTTTGCCGCCCATGAAGCTGATATTTTGGTCGGCACCCAGATGATCGCCAAAGGATTGGACTTTCCACTGGTGACGCTGGTTGGCGTGGTGGCCGCCGATGTTGGCCTCTATCTGCCCGATTTTCGCAGCAGTGAACGTACCTTTCAATTGCTGACCCAGGTGGCTGGCCGCGCCGGGCGCAGTATTCACGGTGGGCGGGTGGTGTTGCAAACTTATAATCCGGAGCATTATGCCATTCAGGCGGCCGCCCAGCATGATTACCATGCCTTTTACCAGCGCGAACTCAGCTTTCGTCGCGATCATGGCTATCCGCCCCTGCGCCGCATGGCGCGTTTGATCTACTGGGACAAAAAGCTGGACAAAGCGCAGGCGGCCAGTGAACAAATGGCCTTGACGCTACGCCAACGTTTGCAGAACCTGGGAATTGAAGGGGAAGCCGCCACGGTCATGGGCCCTGCACCTGCCTTCTTTGCCCGCTATCGCAGCTATTATCGGTGGCAAGTCCTGCTACGGGCAACCAATCCGGCAGAGATATTGCAGGGGGTGCCCATTCCTTTCGGATGGCGGGTTGATATTGATCCCATGTCTATGTTATGATATTGGGGTATGATACTGGTTCATCTCGGCCTGATCTACTGAATCTAGGCCAATATACCAAATTGTGGGAAGCCTCACTTTACCATTGGGGAAAATAGCTTTATATAAGTGTGATTGTTCACGCTAGCTGATGTTGAGACCAATGGCATGACAGACGCAGATCAACAACTATCCGCACAGACAGATATAAACCCAGACATCAACCCAACTGTTCCCGCTACAACAGCTAGTACACAACGCCAATGGCTAACTTTGAAAGATGCCAGTGAGTTTTTGGGCGTGCATTTTACAACCTTGCGCAATTGGGCTGACAATGGCGAAATTCAAGTATTTCGTACGCCGGGCGGGCATCGCCGCTTTAGTCTGGCCGATTTACGCCGTTTTCTGGACGAGCGGGTGGGGCGCATTGCGGGTACCAATGCGGACACGGTCGTCAATGCTGTGATTCAACATGTGCATCATGAGATGGCGCGCATTCCGCGCGACCAGTTACGGTGGCACTACCCGCTGGATGATCAATCCCATCTACGACGGCGGCAGCGGGGACAACAGCTTTTTGCCCTGGCCCTCTCCTTTGTGCTCAAGCCTGGTCTGCGCACACGCTTGCTCGAAGAAGGACGCAAACTAGGCGTAGAGTATGGCCGGGAAGCCCATGCGAGCAAAGTGAGCCTGGTTGATGTCGGACGGGCCGTACGGTTTTTTCGCAACCAATTGATTCAAGCTGTACGCGCCGAGGAAACTCCTGATCTGTTCGATGCCGATGATTTACGCATTCAGCAGCAGATTGATCTCTTTTTGGATGAGGTGCTGTATGCCGTATTAGCTGGTTATGAAGAGCAATCGGCCAGTGAGAGTTGATAGGCTAGCAAGGGACGGGTTACGGCCAATCGTGTACAGAACATGGTTTAGCCAGTGACAATTCATTTACGTACGTGTCCGCAAGGTAGATCGTCATCTTGTCTAAATAAAGTGAAGTGAAAATTGTCTAAATAAAGTGAAGTGAAAAATGGCTAAATAGCAGATTGCAAATGTAAAAGAAGCCTGTTATAATGAAGACCCCCGCAGAAGTAGCTTCATTATTCTGCGTTGTGTAATTGCCACACTATAGTATATAATCTGTTGTAATACAGTTTCGCTTTGCGAAGTCTGTACAATATATTTCCACCATTTTCAGTAAATAGTAGACACAAAGGGAGGATTCTATGCACAACCGAAAAATGTGGGCGTTGTCTCTCGTGCTTGTTTTGGTAATGGCAAGTTTGTCCGCTTGTGCGACGGGTGAAGCAACGGCAAATATCTGCGAACCCGAAATCAGCACCGAGCTTGCTCTTGAAGCTCAAAACGCCGGCATGGCTGGGTTAGCGACAGGTAGCGTTGAATGGAACGAAAGCCACCTCAGTAGCTTTTTGACTGTTCTCCTGCAACAAAACACGGGTAGCAATTTCCCCGTCGAAGCGATCAATGCCTGTGTTGAAGAAGGCGGCAATATTGCGCTGCATGTTCAATTGGCAGATGATGTGCTACTCGGTGGCGACACACTCTCGTTGGCTGGCACAATTGGCATCACCGATGGTAGCGTCGCTGTCGATCTAACAGAAGTTTCGGGCAATGGCATTGTGGCTTCGAGCACCATTCTGGCCCCAATCAATGCCCAGATCAATGCTGCACTTGCTGGCGCTGTTGCTGGCCTGCCAGTTAGCGTTGAGACCACAGAAGACACCTTGACAATTAGTTTGGGTGGCATGTAATCGTTATTATTTTCTAAAATCCATCCGTCAGGCTTGTACTAGTACGAATTGATTAAAAAGTAAGTTTCTCAATTCCATAAACAACTTTTTGTAGCCATTCGTCTAAATAAGCATGTTCGGTAAAAAGCCTGGAGCTTATCCCTCCAGGCTTTTTCTTGAGATGAATCATCTTCTATAAAAGAACGACTACGCGATTTGACCCGACGTAAGCGTTTGTGATACACTTAGCGTTCGTGGGTAGACATGCCAAGAAGCCATGAATGCACAATTATTTGTGTAATTATTTCTGTGGAATTATGCCATTGTAATTATACGCTTGGACAATTAGCTCATCAGGAAAAGGGTATAATTCGCCCGTATTCTTTGATAGAATGCAAGCCGAATATTCGTTTGGGGCTGATGGTCTTGCGCTTTTGATGAAAATAGTGGATTGTAAATAAAAACCAGGTACGTGCCGGTTTAACAGTACTTTTGAATTAGTATGGAGGACTCTTTTGCCGACGATCAATCAGCTGGTCCGTAAGGGCCGTAAGAATTTAGCTAAGAAAGAAAAGGCACCTGCACTTCGTTTTACCCAAAATACGCTAACAGGCAAGACCAAGCGTATGAAAAAGGGTAATCCCATGAAGCGTGGTGTTTGTATAAATGTGCGCACTACCACCCCAAAGAAGCCAAATTCGGCGTTGCGCAAAATTGCTCGCGTTAAACTGTCAAATAGTATTGAAGTCACCGCTTATATTCCTGGCGAAGGGCACAATTTACAAGAGCATAGTGTTGTGCTTGTCCGTGGTGGTCGTGTGAAGGACTTGCCCGGTGTGCGCTATCACATTGTCCGTGGTGCGCTAGACAGCACAGGTGTTGACAAGCGCAAGCGTGGTCGTAGCAAATATGGGACAAAGCGTCCCAAGCAGAAATAAGTCCTTGCGACTTACTTCGAGCTCTTACTTAAACCTAGGTGTTTAAACCCGGTTGTCCAAATGAATTGAATGCCTGGTTGAACTAGCGGAGAAAAATACATGCGAAGAAATCGTGCTGAAAAACGGTCTGTGATACCAGATCCGCGCTACAACAGTGAAGTTGTTGCCAAGTTTGTCAACAACGTAATGGAACGAGGCAAGAAGAGCTTGGCTGCACGTATTGTGTATGATGCCTTCGAGTTGATCGAAGAGCGCGCCAAGCGTCCTGCTATCGAAGTTTTTGAAGAGGCGATCAAGAATGCGACCCCTCTTGTCGAAGTAAAACCACGACGTGTTGGTGGTTCTACCTACCAGATTCCCGTGGAAATTAGTTCTTCCCGGCGCATGGCCCTTGCAATGCGTTGGTTGATTGACAATTCACGGGGCCGCAGCGGCCGCAATATGGCAGCTCGCTTGGCTGGTGAATTGTTAGATACGGCACGCAATGAGGGGTCTACCGTAAAGAAGCGGGAAGACACCCATAGAATGGCAGAAGCCAACCAGGCCTTCGCACACTTCCGCTACTAGGCTTTATAGCAAGCAATCTACATAAAGTGCTTTTACTAGTAGTTTGACGGGGCATTCGTTAAATGGATTGACCCAATAGAATCTAAAGTAAGACTCTAACGTACGTCTCTTCATTTGGTGAATCTTATACTTAGGTGCGGCGCCTATCCCACAATTCCGAATAACTTTGTTGTTGCTGTGCTCGATTCTGTCGATGGCAGCCTCAATAGGGGCAAGGAAGTCTCTGTGGTGTACGGGCGTCGCTTTATTTCGTCTAAAAAATAAGGTATCTGTATGAGTATTGACTATCCAATTGAACGGATTCGTAATATCGGGATTATTGCGCATATTGATGCGGGTAAGACAACGACCACGGAACGTATATTATTCTATTCTGGGCGCATTCACCGTATGGGTGAAGTGCATGAAGGTACAGCTGTCACCGACTGGATGGTACAAGAGCGCGAGCGTGGTATTACCATTACCGCGGCTGCGATTACCACCACGTGGAAGGACAGCGTCACCGGCGAAGATTGTCAGATCAACGTGATTGATACGCCCGGTCATATCGACTTCACGGCTGAAGTGCAGCGCAGTTTGCGCGTGCTCGATGGCGGCGTGGTGGTGTTCGACGCTGTGGCTGGTGTAGAGCCCCAGTCCGAAACGGTGTGGCGTCAGGCTGATCGCTACAAAGTACCACGTATCTGTTTTGTAAATAAGATGGATCGCGTTGGTGCCAGTTTTGAGCGCACCTGTGAAATGATCGTTGATCGCTTGGGTGTTGTGCCGTTGCTCATTCAGTTGCCAATTGGTAAAGAAGAGACCTTTAAAGGTGTCATTGATCTCCTTACCATGAAAGCGCTGGTCTTCACCGACCAATTGGGTGCGTTGCCGACAATCGAAGAAATTCCGGCTGATCTGGTTGCGGCAGCAGAAAAAGCGCGCGAGCACATGGTGGAACGCATTGCCGAAACAAACGAAGAGTTGACAATGAAATTTCTTGAAAGCGAAGAAATTGGCATTGAAGAACTCTACGTCGCTTTGCGTGAAGCTGTTATTGATAGTAAATTGGTCCCGGTGTTGTGTGGCACGGCGCTACGTAATAAAGGTGTTCAACCCTTGTTGGATGCCGTTATTCGCTATTTGCCAAGCCCGCTAGATGTCCCGCCCGTGCAAGGTACCGACCCGGACACCGGCGAAGTGGCAGACCGCAAGCCATCACCCGATGATCCCTTCTCTGCGCTTGTTTTTAAGATTATGACTGACCCCTTTATTGGGCGTCTGGCCTATGTGCGTGTTTATTCGGGTCGCTTGCAAGCTGGCTCTACCGTGTATAACGCAAATAACAAGCGTCGCGAACGTATTGGCCGTTTGGTGCAAATGTATGCCGACAAACGCGAAGAGATTCAGAGCTGCGAAGCCGGTGGCATTGCCGCGGTTGTCGGTTTGAAGCAAACTTTCACTGGTGAAACACTCTGTGATCCAGATAACGAGATTTTGCTGGAGACGATTGAATTTCCTGATCCGGTGATCAAGATTGCGGTTGAACCAAAATCTAAAGGCGAGCAGGATAAATTGACCGAGGCGTTGATCAAGCTGGCTGAAGAAGATCCAACCTTCAAAGTCAATTATGACAATCAGACCGGCCAGACGATTATCGCTGGCATGGGTGAGTTACATCTGGACATCATCATCGACCGTGTGAAGCGTGAGTTCCGTGTTTTGTGTAATGTCGGTGCGCCACAAGTGGCTTACCGTGAAACCATTACAAAGCATGTGAAAATTGAAGGCCGCTTCGTCCGCCAGTCCGGTGGTCGTGGTCAATATGGTCATGTCTGGTTGGAGATCGAGCCCAATGAACCAGGTGCTGGCTTTGTCTTTGAAGACAAAATTGTCGGCGGTACTGTGCCAAAAGAATACATTCCCGCCGTCCAAAAAGGCGTAGTGGAAGCTATGGAAAGCGGCGTGTTGGCCGGTTACCCCGTGGTTGATCTCAAGGTGGCGCTGATTGACGGCAGCTACCATGATGTCGACTCTAGCGAAATGGCGTTCAAGATTGCTGGCAGTATGGCCTTCAAAGATGGTTGCCAACGTGGTGGCCCAATTCTGCTAGAGCCTGTGATGCAGGTCGAAGCGGTGGTACCTGAAGATCATGTTGGTGATGTGGTCGGCGATTTCTCCAGCCGCCGTGGCAACATTGAAGGTATGGAAAGTCGCGGAAATGTGCAGGCTGTCAAAGCTTTGGTTCCGCTGAGCGAGATGTTTGGCTATGCAACTTCGTTGCGTTCGTCAACCAGCGGTCGCGGTACATTCTCGATGGAATTCGCGCGTTATGCGCCGGTACCAGCTTCCGTTGCTGAGAAAGTATTGAAGAGTAAATAGACCGTTTGCTTGTTTCTATGGCATGTTTATTTCGACAGCCGACAAAATTTGCAAAGGAGCCCAGACAGGTATATAATGGACAAGTTGCGTCAGGAGACAAAACTTATCCCTATATTTTGTCGTTTGTCTTGTTGCATTAAAGCCTGTTATCTGACGTAGCAACGCTTGTTTGATAACACTAAGCTGACAAGGCACAAAAGAAAAGCTTATTCCTGCACCGCCAAAGCACCCTTTGGCGGTGCAGTATTGCCTAGTATTAATTATTGCGTGGGTTAAAGTCTAGAACTGCGCAACTAAATAAGATTTGGAAAGTGATTGTGTCGGCTCTTATTTGTCGGCAGCAGAAAGTATTTTACTAGAATAGTTTGTAGATGCGTTGTTATTACACGGAAGGATAAGTTGTTATGTCCAAAGCGGTATTTGAGCGGACAAAACCCCATGTGAACGTGGGGACAATTGGGCACATCGATCACGGCAAGACCACGCTGACCGCGGCGATCACGAA
>Ga0105048_10011981_pt1 | contig 13632 bp, 10 predicted proteins | sample MAT05_FD_78382 | JGI IMG/M metagenome (GOLD analysis project Ga0105048, IMG submission 78382) | Freshwater microbial communities from Lake Fryxell liftoff mats and glacier meltwater in Antarctica - MAT-05 | ecosystem: Environmental > Aquatic > Freshwater > Ice > Liftoff microbial mat | place...
AAATAGATGTGCCCGGCCATAGCATGGCGTTACTCGCTGCCTATCCGGATTTAAGCACCACACCTGGCCAGCCCTATACTGTAAACGCCGGAAACCGTTTTATGATATGGCCGCCAAGCGGTCACTTTTATGGAACCATTGACAATGCCCTAAACCCGGCGAACGAAAAAGTGTACGAAATACTCGATAAGGTTTTTACAGAGGTAGCTGCCTTGTTTCCTTTTGAATACATACACATGGGCGGCGATGAAACGGCCAGAAATTTTTGGGAAAAAAGCAACGATATCAAGGCCCTCATGAAACGCGAAAACCTGAAAGACCTCAACGAAGTACAAAGCTATTTTGTAAAACGGGTGGCGAAAATTATAGCATCCAAAGGCAAGAAAATGATGGGTTGGGACGAAATATTAGAAGGTGGCCTTGCACCCGATGCAGCCGTTATGAGTTGGCGGGGCATGAAGTATGGCATTGAAGCTGCTAAAGCCGGACATGAAGTGGTGATGAGTCCTACAACCTTTGCCTACTTCGATTATATGCAGGGCGATGCGGCTATAGAACCACCTGTTTATGCTACGCTTCGCTTGAAAACAGCGTACCAGTTTGAGCCTTTGCCCGATGGCGTTGACCCAAAATGGATAAAAGGAGGGCAAGCCAATATTTGGACGGAACAGATCTATAACACCAGGCATTTGCAATACATGACCTGGCCACGGGGTTTTGCCATTGCCGAAGCTTTGTGGTCGCCTAAAGAAAAACGCAACTGGAACGATTTTGTAAAACGCACCGAGGCGCATTTTCAACGTTTTAATGTGGCTGGCGTAAAGTATGCCCCAAGCATGTACGATGCGATTATTACAGCCAAGAAAGACAGCAACGAAAAACTGCTGCTAGAACTTTCCACCGAAGTAGAAGGCCTTGATATTTACTACAGTTTTGATAACTCTGCGCCTGATAACTTTTACCCCAAATACACCAAAAATATAATGCCACCGAAAGATGCTGTAAAGCTGAGGGTTATTACCTACAGAGGCTTACAGCCGATTGGCCGTGAGATAACCGTGCTGGTAAAGGATTTGGAAAAAAGGGCTGGGATAAAGTGATTGGGAGGGATTGCAGGATACGTTTCGGGACTTTGTAATGGGGTGGGAATCAGGGAACAATCAACTCAACCTATAACTAAAAGGCCAATTGAAAAATTAATCATAAGCGTTTGTTTTTATTGCAGTTAATTGCAAAACCGCTGCAATCCGAAGTTGCTTGTCGTCAGGGTGTGTCACTATAATGCATGTCAACCGTTATGTTCTACAGTAATCCATGTTTTGTCAAAGCCCAATGCTTGCAAAACGTGTTCTTTGTCAAGCTTTTCGGGTTGCTTAATACGAATTACTAAATGTTTTTCAGGAACATTTTCGACGATTGTAAATTGTGAACCATGTGGTTGCCATGTAAAACGATGTTCGTTTGTCGCTTTCACTTTGCCCACAAGATTGTTATTTTTATTCCACTCCCAAACAAATAATTCTGGGTCGTAACGAATTGTGTCAAACTCAAAAACTACAACCTCTGAAAGGTCATTTGATTTGATAAGAACGACAGTTCTTAGATGCTTATATTTTTCTCTGATTGCAGAAACTCGTTCGTTAAAAATGTCCAAAACAAGCTGTCCAACTAAATTTGGATTTGCATTAGTGTCAATATTTTCGCCATAAGAATAAACTGGCGAATTACGACCTGATATTAACCGTACTTTTTTTGTCTTTGAAGGTTTGTTACCTGATTTTACTGTTTTCGCACCCCATGCAGAATTGCCAATAATTACATCATCAAGTCCAACGTTTGATGGCTTCCAATCTGCTCCAATGCACGATGCAAAAATACTTTCCCAATCAGAACCTTCAAGCTCGGGTTTGCCTTTTGAGGCAAGCATATAAATTATTTCCTTTCCTAAAAGATAGGGAAAGTCTTTCGGGAATTCGTTTAATGGAAAAGCTGATACTGATTTATCTACGTTTCTTAATTGGGTAACTTTCTCTCCATTTAGCTTTTGGTATATTCAACTTCGTACTCTCTTAAAACGTTTGTCATGTCCAAGGTTGTAGCTACGTAAGGCAATAGTTTTAAAATTACAGCTTTTACAAGGGTTACAGGAACTGCGTTACCCGCTTGTTTCCTGGCTTGTGTATCATTGTTGATAATCTGATATGTGTCAGGAAAGCCTTGCAACCTAAACATTTCTCTCGGTGTCAAACGCCTTTCACCATTTACAAGTAAATAGTTATATGATGCTCCTGCTCGTAACGCACAAGAATAGGGGTATGAGCAAATATTCCCTGACTTATTTTCGTGCCAGATGGAAAGTTTGTATGCCGTTTTATGAGCCTCTTTGCGTTTGTCTTTTATATAGTCAGTTGCCAAATGTTTTTTGTCAACCTTTTTTTCTAAAATTTCAGAAAGAGGCTTGAATGGTCGCATTGGCGAAGGGTAAGAAAACATTATTGATTCTCGGTGACCAACTATAATTACACGTTCTCTTTTTTGAGGCAATCCATAATCAAGTGCGTTCAAGACTGAATATTGAACATGGTAACCTAAGTCTTGAAGCGTTTTGATAATAACTTTTAAAGTTTGTCCGCCGTTATGCCCTACAAGTTGTTTTACATTTTCTAAAATAAAAGCCTTTGGCTTTTTTTCTTTAATAATGTTGGCAATATGAAAAAACAAAGTCCCTCTAGTGTCGTCAAAGCCTTTCATTTGTCCAATGATGCTAAAAGGCTGGCAAGGGAAACCGCCATATAAAATGTCGTGGTCAGGAATGGTTTTTGGGTCAACTAATGTTATATCGCCTGCTGGTCTATGTCCAAAATTGAGTTCGTAGCTTTCTTGGCAATGAATATCAATGTCTGATGAAAAAACGCATTCAGAGATAATGTCATTTTCAATACATGCCTCGTCCATAGCAACTCTAAAGCCACCAATTCCGCAAAAAAGGTCAATGAATTTTAGTTTTTCCATGTCGTTTTACTATATAACTAATAATTTTCAAATGTAGCAATTTTGTCTGAAACTTTTAAGTTAGTTCGGTCGCTGTGTTATTTCGACTTTCACAATCATCACTTCGTAAGCCTATTATCCTGAACGATGTACAAGCCGTTACAGATGGATCAGCACCTTAAACAACGTGCTTTCGCCATTATCATTATCGCTTACCAGATGGGCTGTTAGTATGTCATTTTCTATTTTCTCAATACAGATGGATTCTACTTTTTGGCCAATAAATACAGGGTCTGCATGGGTAAGGTTCACCAATACAATAGGGTGGATGGTATCGCTGTTAACGAGTGTTGAAATACGGCTGATATAACCGAGGTAACTATCGCCGATGCCGCCATCGTCGTACGCATTCGCAGTAAGTTCTACGGAGGCGGTAAAAAACAGTACATCAAGTGCTGCCACATAGTTAAGGGCAGAAATACCAATGGGATATTCATGTTGTGGTAGCACTACTTTAATAATATGGATGGGTGCTGTTGGCTGCTGTTCAAAGAAATTGGCTGTGGTTACGAATAGCAGATTATCCGGGTTGGTCTTATTGCCACGATTGCTGAGTAATAAGTGGTCGCCCACCGTAGCGGCACCTTCTATATTCACTTCTGCTACGGCCATATCTTTAAGCCGGTCGGTAAAATGACCGGTATCGAATATCTCGAAGCAACTGCTGGCTATAGCTGGCAGCGCAAATAAATACGTCCTTTCTCTTTGGCTTTTAGAAGCCGAACCAATAGCCAGTAAATGGGGTTGGTAATGATGAATAATGATGGCCGAAGCCTCAATATCCGACTTCTCTTTTTTCGGTATCCGTTTTTCCCCGCCTTCAAACATGGTGATGTTAAAAACCGGCTGGTAGTTTGTATCCAGAATGAGGATATGCCTTGCATCATCGCCCATCAGGTAGATGTGTTCTTCATAAAACTCCATGGCTGAGCCGCTGGGAAAATCAGTAAGGATGGCAGTTTTTTCTACGCTGATATGTAAAGTTGCTTCGGACATTGGAGAGAGTCACATTTAGTTATGCCGCATTCGGGCTTATTACTTTTAATTTTTTTTTGCCTAAACAAACGCCCTGAGCTAATTATTATGGGGCATTTAAAATTGTCGCTATTATGTGCCGCTTGTCCCGTACTGGTTTCGGGGTAGGCACTACCTGTTTGTAGAAAAAGTTGGTAAAAAAATATGCCACATAGTGGCTACCCTCTGCATTGGTGGCATACCTACCCCGAAACCAGTACGGAACAGGCGGCACGCCACCGACTTTCTAAAACGTTTTTTCTACAAACAGTTAGCCCCGCTGGGGCATACCAAACATTCGACAATGTGAAAAGCAACCTGATCAGGCCCCTTTCGTACTTTTTGACATTAGCCGTTATCGGTCAAAATTATTGGGCCAGCCTGCGGCTTTAACCTGTTGTATTTTTTCTTCTACGGATGCCAGAAGTGAAGTTTTGTAAGCCTGTAATTTTTCGGTAAGCTGTTCATCGCCGCTACCGATAATTTGTGCAGCAAGTATCCCCGCATTTTTCGCCGCATTTAAAGCTACCGTAGCCACCGGCACACCGTTCGGCATTTGTAAAATAGACAAAACAGAGTCCCAACCATCAATGGAATTTGACGATTTTATAGGCACGCCAATAACGGGGAGCGTGGTAATACTTGCCACCATGCCGGGTAAGTGTGCGGCTCCGCCTGCACCGGCTATAATAACCCGTATGCCGCGGCTAGCGGCTGTTTCGGCATATTGCACCATACGATGTGGTGTGCGGTGGGCACTCACAACTGTGAGCTCGTAGGCCACGCCCAACTCTTTTAAAATCTCAGCAGCTTGTTGCATAATTGGCAGGTCGCTGTCGCTGCCCATAATAATTCCTATCATAGTGGTGGATGGGTTTTAGTCCAGTTCTCCAACTTAATATCTTCAATTTTTGAAAAGTGCTTTTCGTTATTTGTTACTAAAATAAAGTCAAAGAATACCGCTGCGACTCCTATTAAAATATCAAAATCTGGTATTATAATTCCTGATCTTTTAAGTCGTGCTTTTTCTTTGGCGTAAGATGGTATTATTGAAGAAATATTAAGTGTCTGAAACTTCTTAATAAAAGATTCGGTTGGTGCTAAATTTTCTTCCCTGAATTGGCTGGTCTCAACTCCAACTAACAATTCAGCTAGAGTGATTTCGGACAACAAACAATTATAATACTTTGCTTGAAGTATTTTTTTCCTCAGATCAAATTTACCCTGAATTGTATAAATGGAAATGTCCGTGTCTAAAATATACATATTAGTCGAATGAGCGTATTGGTGAAGATGTTCGTGAGGCGTAGATTTCTTCTATCATAGCTTCAGCAGATTTTTCAAATTTGAAACCTGCAAATAACTTATCCATTTCCTCCAATGTTGGTTCCGGCTTTTTGGGTCGCATACTCAATTCAAGTCTTGCAATAATTTTTTTTTTGTGACTCTCTGGCAGTATAATTAATTGATTAAAAAAATCATTAATCACCTTTTCATCAATAGTAATCGTTTCCATAGCTTTCTATTTCTCCCAAAATTAAAACTTTAATTCACCAGTGCCCCCGCTAAATATTGCAGGGTCAACTCGTTTATTTTCATTAAATACAGTGCATTGATAAGGTTGGTATTAGTGCCCACAAGACTAAGCTGTACCTGCCGTAAATCTACCAGCGTAATGGCAGCCCTGCGAAAACGCTCCATGGCAATGAAGCTGTTCTCTTTAATGAGTGCCAGGTTTTCCTGCTGTAAACTGTACTGGCGTTGGGCATTATCGTATTCGTTGTAAGCGTTTACCAGCGTGGTTTGCAGGCTGTTTCGCAGGTTTTCGGTTTGTGTTTTTTGTGTTTTTAATTGTATATCGTTTACTTGTAGCTGCCGCTTTACAATGCCACCCTGAAACAGGGGAATGGTAACACCAAAACCCGCCTGCGGGCCATAGTTTTGGTTGAGCAGGTTAAAGCCCGCACTGTTATTAGCCCTTACAAAATTGGCACTGGCCAGTAAGTTTACAGTTGGGTATAACTGGCTTCTTATTTCTTTATATTGGTCTAAAATAACCAGTTCCTGCTTGCGGTTACTGAGTATTTGTGGATTGAGCGAATCTATATTTTGTAAGGCAATCGTTTTTGCAGGCAGCGTTACCCGTGCCACCGAATCGCTCACCGTAAAAGCGATGGCAGGGTCTCTTGACATTACATTATTTAAGGCTGTTTTGGCTACCAAAATGTCGTTCTCAATTTGTAGCATGGCGTTGCGCTGATCATTATAATCTACCTGGCTTTGCAGGTAATCATTTTTGGCGGCGGTACCTATTTCAAAACGTGCTTTGCTCAGCTTTACCCGTTCTTGAAAGAGTACGATGGTTTCTTTGAGGGCGGCCAATTGCTGCTGCAGGCGGGCAATATTGTAATAGTTGGTAATTACATTGTACACGGTAAGGTTGCTCTGCTGCCGCAAATTGATGGTGCTGATTTCTTCCAGGGTTTCCAACCTGTGTTTGGCTGTGGTTACCCGCCAGCCATTAAATATGGCCCAGTTGGCCGATATATTGGCATTGAGGTTTCGGTTAATGGCACCATTTCTTTTAATGATGGTACCGTTACTAAGGTTTTGTTGCAGGTTGGTAAGGGATGTGCTAAAGCCTGTGCCTGCACTTACCAGCGGATACCTGCCTGCCACGGCCCAACTGTTGCTAATGGCTGCTATCTCCACATCGTTTTTAGCCACCTGTATATCGTAGCCGTTTTGCAGCGACTGCTGTATTGCATCGTTGAGGGTGAGGATGGGTTGTGCCATTAATGTGAGGAATGAGCCTTGAAAGGTGAGTATTGCAATGCATATTTTCTTCATGATGGATGATTTAATTTTCGCCAGCAATTGGCTAACGAAAGTGTTGCTTTTTGTAAAGAATGCCCGCACCCGCTGCACCAGGGATAGTAGCAAGTACCCCGTAAAGCCGCCGTACGACTGGTTAATAGCGAAGCTTTGGTGGCTGTTCGGCGGCTGCGGAGTACTGCGAATAGCCCGCCCGGGTGCCCAATTTGTTTTTTTTAGGATGACCTATTGAAGCCTTCCCAAACCCCAAATCAGACATCAGACATCCGAAAATCCTCCCGTTACGGTGTTTGTGTGGGGTCGTCGGCTTCGGTAAATACTTTTTCGTCCCATTTTTTCTTTTTGCTACTTAGGTAACTGTAAATGGCGGGTACCACAAAGAGGGTAAGGAGTAAGGCTATCATTACGCCACCCACAATTACAATACCCAGTGGTATGCGGCTGGTACTAGCTGCACCAAGGCTTAGGGCTAGCGGTAATGCACCCAATGCCATGGCGAGGCTCGTCATTAAAATGGGGCGAAGCCTCTGTACGGCAGCATCTACTACGGCTTCTCTTTTTTTCTTGCCGGCTTCTTGCTGCTGGTTGGCAAATTCTACAATTAAAATGCCGTTTTTGGTTACCAATCCTATCAGCATAATCATTCCTATTTGGCTAAAGATATTAATGGTTTGGCCAAAAAGCCATAGGCTAAACAAGGCTCCTGCTATGGCCAGGGGCACGGTAACCATAATAATAAACGGATCAATAAAGCTTTCGAACTGTGCGGCGAGTACCAAGAAAATGAGCACTAACGCAAGCAATAGGGCAAAGTTGGTATTGCCCTGGCTTTCGTTATAATCCCTGCTAGTGCCGGTAAGGGCGGTGGTAAAACTTGGGTCCAGCACTTTTTTGGCTAACGCATTCATTTCTTTAATGCCATCGCCAACAGTTTTGCCGGGTGCAAGACCTGCGCTTATGGTGGCGCTTTTATACCTGTTAAAATGATAAAGCGTTGGCGGCGTGGTCTCGTCCTGCATGGTCACCAGGTTATCCAAAGAAATTATTTGGCCGGTGGTGCTGCGCACAAAAAAGCTTTTTAAATCATAAGGGTCGTCACGGCTGTCTCTATCTACCTGGCCCAGCACCTGGTATTGCTTACCTTCTTTTATAAAATACCCCATGCGGCGGTTGCTGAGTGCCAGTTGCAATGCCTCGGAAATATCGGCCACGGTTACGCCGAGATTGCTGGCTTTTAACCGGTTTACGTTGATGCGCAACTCAGGTTTATTAAATTTTAAATCCACATCAGTTTGTATTAGCACCTCACTTTTACTAGCTTCTTCTAAAAACCTGGGTATAGCGGTTTTTATTTTTTCAAAATCATTGTTTTGCAATACAAACTGCACAGGCTGCCCACCACGGCGGCTTACGGCAATGGTTTGCTCCTGTATGGGGAATGCCCTCACGTTTGGAAAACGTTTGAGGTTACGGCTCACCATATCTACAACTTGTTGCTGGCTGCGGTCTCGTTCGTTAGGCTCAGGCAGCATTACCCTTACAAAACCTGTGTTTACTGAGCCACTACCGGTAAAGCCAGGGGCGGTAAAACTCAGCACCAGCTTATTTTCTGGTACCGAATCAAGGATAAAGCTGCTTATTTGATCCACATTTTTATCCATAGCGTCAAAAGAAGTGCCTTCTGCTGCTGTAATCTGCAGGCGAAAGGCACTTCTATCTTCCATGGGGGCCAGCTCGCTTTTAAGATTGCTACCCAAAAAGTAGATGGCTACAAAGCAGCCGCCGATGAGCACAAAGGCTATCCAGCGTACCCGCATAAAGCCAAGCAACATTTTGCGATAGCCGTTTTCCATCCCCTGGTAAAAGGGTTCGGTTTTGCGGTAAAACCAGGAATGATTCATGCTGCCGCCAAGCTTTACATTAAGCACTGGGGTAAGCGTAAGCGAAACCAACGCGGATATTAGCACCGCGCCAGCTACTACAATACCAAATTCTCTAAAGAGCCTGCCCACAAAGCCATCTAAAAAAATGATGGGTAAGAACACCACTGCCAGTGTAATGGAGGTGGAGATAACGGCGAAGTAAATTTCTTTGGAACCTTCTTTGGCAGCCTTGTATTTATTCATACCCTGCTCCATTTTTTTATAGATGTTCTCGGTTACTACTATACCATCATCTACCACCAAACCTGTGGCCAATACAATGGCTAAAAGCGTAAGTACATTAATGGTAAACCCGCACAAATACATTACAAAAAAAGCCCCCAGAAGCGAAACCGGTATATCTATTAGCGGCCTGAAAGCCATACTGGCATTGCGAAAGAAGAGATAAATGATCAATACCACCAAGCCCAGGCTAATGAGTAATGTTTCTTTTACTTCGTCAAGCGATTTGCGGATGAACTTTGTTTGGTCCAGTGCTATATCCACCTTTATATCGGCGGGTACTTCTTTTTTTATTTGTTCGTACCGTTTATAAAATTCGTCGCTTATGGCCACGTAGTTACTGCCGGGCAGGGGTATTAGTGCCATACCAATCATGGGTATGGTGTTTCCTTTTAGCACAGTCTCTTCGTTCTCTGGCCCTAGCACGGCCTCGGCCACATCCCGCAGCCGCACCACACCGCCCTGGCCGCTGCGGATAATTACATTGTTGAATTCTTCTTCCGTATTTAGTCGCCCAAAGGTTCTTACACTGAGGTCTGTAGCATTTCCGCTCAGTTTGCCCGATGGCAGTTCTACATTTTCCATTGCCAGGGCTGCCTGTATATCGCTGCCGGTAACGCCGTACCCATTCATTTTTTTGGTGTCCATCCATATACGCATAGCGTATTTGCGTTCGCCCCAAATTTGCAGGCCGCTTACACCGGGTATGGTTTGTAATTTATCGGCCAGTACATTATTGGCATATTCGGTTATTTCCAGTTGGTTGCGTTTGTCGCTCTGTACCGTCATGCTAAGTATACTTTCGCCGCTGGCATCGGCTTTAGTAACCACTGGCGGGCCATCTAAATCGGGGGGCAGGCTTCGGGCGGCCTGGCTTACCTTATCACGTACATCGTTCGCGGCTTCTTCCAGTGGCACACTTAGCTCAAACTCTACATTAATACTGCTGGTGCCCTGGCTGCTGCTGCTGGTAATATTTTTAACGCCAGCAATGCCGTTGATTGCTTTTTCGATTGGCTCGGTTATTTGCGATTCTATAATATCTGCATTGGCACCAGGATAATTGGTGCGTACGCTAATATTGGGGGGGTCAATGGCCGGATAATCCCGTACGCCTAAAAATTTAAAGCCTATCACACCAAATAACAAGATCATCAGGTTGATAACGATTGCCAAAACCGGGCGGCGAAGGCTGAGTTCGGATATGTTCACAGAATTATTATTTTTTTATAGCCGACGATTTTTATTTTTTGATGTTCGATGGCTGATGTCTGATTGCTATATCGGCGCATGTGTTGTTCAATTGTTATGCAGCGATTTTTGTTTGGAATCAGTTGCCATTAACGTTTTGTAATATTTACTTTACCTATTTTCTGGTCGGGCTTTATTACGAGCAACCCGCTGGTAAGGAGAGTATCGCCGTTCATCAATCCACTCAATATTTCTACGGAGGCCGAATCTCTGTAACCTGTTTCTACATTTTGAAAAACGGCCATGCCCTTGCGGACTACAATGACCCTTTTACCCCTTGTTTGCGGCATTACACTTTGGGTGGGTACCATCATAGCGGGGCGGTTGGTGCCAATATTTATAAGCACATTAGCGTACCCGCCTGGCTTTATGCTGGCGTCGGCATTTTTTACAATCGCTTTTACCATCAGGTTTCGGGTATCAGTTGCTATACCGTTTTCGGTAGCTATTACTGTGGCAAAATATTTGGTGTCGCTGCCTGTAATGCTAAATGCTACGGTGCTGCCATTGCCAAGGTCTTTTACATATTGCTCCGGTACTGGAAACTGTATTTTTAGCTGGCTTACCGAAGCGATATTGGTGATAATAGTAGCGGGGCTTATATAAGCCCCGGGGCTTATCAAGCGCAGGCCTATCCGCCCATCAAAGGGTGCCCTTATCTCGGTGCGGCTTATGTTCACCCGCATCAGTTCCATATCTGCTTTTATGTTGCTCACCTGTAGCGAAGCATTGTCAAAATCCTGCTGACTGGTACCGCTGATGGCAAGTAATTCCTGCTGTCTTTTGCTTGCCGATTCAGCAATTTTTAATTGTATGGCCAGCTTTTTTAATTGAGCCTGCAGGTCAGCATCAAACAGTTTCACCAGCAATGTACCCTTGCGTACAAAGCTACCTTCGGTAAAAAATAAGCCGGTAACCCGGCCCGAAATTTCGGGGTGCAGTTCGGCCATTTCGTTGGGTAAAATGGTTCCGGGGGTTTCTACACTGCGTTTAATAGGAAAACTTTTAACGATAACTGCATCGAAAATACCCCCGCCGCCAGCAGGCTTCGGTCGGGCAGGCGTTTTATTCTCCTCCTTATTAGCGCAGGAAATTAAAACCGGCAAAATGATCAGGGATGCAAGTTTTACAAATTGGTTAAACATCTATGCCAGGTTAATAAGTGGGCAAATTAAGTTTTAAAGTTTAGACATTTTTACCGACTGTGTAGGAAAAATTGAGACCCTACGTTTAATACCTGAAGAAAGAATCAGGTGAGAGTAACTCAGTTTGCGTATTTACTGTTACGTAATTCTTGAAGGGTGGTTTTTTAGTTTTATTTACAACTGCTCTGCTTGTAACAAACAATATTCAAAATTTATCTGACAAATGGTCTAATGTTCCTTTATTTGTAAGGCTTACGATAAATCCAATGTGAAAAAATAAGAAAGTCTTTATTTTAAACACATTTTGTAATTTTTAATTTTCCCTGATGTTACCGTTTTTCTGTATTTCCAACGCAGAGCAAGCAATAAAGTTTTGTGTAGAAAACTATTTGGATCAATGTAATGCTGATGTAAGGCTTCTTAAAGCTTCCGTTAACAATGGGTTCCAAATTGTTATGCTGCCTGCTCCTGATATTTATTTTTTTGAACAGTACGGAACTGCATTAATCGTTTGTGGCTTTATACGGCATTCCAATTTTGAGTGGGATTGGAAAGGTGACAACCAGCTTTTTTTTGAACAATTACTTAACGACCTGCGAAACAAAACTGCCGCAATTATCAAATCAGAATATACCGGCAGTTTTACCTTGTTTTATTTTGCTAAAAATACCCTCCAGATTTTTAACACATTTAGTGGCCTTCAGCCTGTTTATTACCATTCTGTAAATAATAAAATAACTATTTGCAGTTCCTTGCTGTGCATGCAAAGTCTTGTAAAAGAACCGCTGCGGGATGCCGGGGCTATACAAATGTCCCTCAACGAATGGTTTGAGACGTATACCCGTAAAACAATGCTGGAGCATGTGTGCCGTATGGTTCCAAATGAATATCTGAGCTTTGGGGCTGATGGGATTTTTAATCGTAACATTATTCCGTTTACGGTAAGCTATAAGCCGGAAAGCACCCCTTTAATGGATTGTGTAAAATCGGTATGGGCGGGTTACAAGGATATTGGGAAACAGTTTGCCGGTAAAAACCTTGAAATATTTATGAGCCTGAGTGGGGGGGTAGATAGCAGGACTTGCCTTAATGCCATATACCAGCATGCAGTAAAAGTAGAAGCTGTAAACCATGGAGCCAGTAATTTTTACGAGTATAAAAGTGCAGCCAGGGTAGCCAATGCGTGTAATGTGCCCATTCATCTGGCAAACTCGAAAGGTAAAATGTTTCCTCCAAAAAGCGATCTGGATCAATATTTTTTACATGACGGGGGTGTAGTAGTAGAATATTATGCCATTAAAGATGTAATTAAACCCCCGGGTCTGCCTAAAATACTGGTACTTGGCGATCTATTTGAAACCTTCAAAGTAGATGGAACGAGTGTATGGGAAGGCCGTGCCAATAAAAAACGCACAACGCTGAAATTAATGTTTGGTGGTAAAATGAAATTTGAAACGATAGCTGAATATGGTTTTGACAAATGGGTAGGGGAGAAGACAGCATATTTTATGGCGAAACTGGAAAAAAATGCCCATTTATTAAGTACCGAAATGGCTGGCAAATTTGCTGATGAACGAATTAAGGGAATTATAAGAGACGACTTTGAAGAATGGTTACAGGATTTTAAACACTATGGGCTTAAGTACGTTGAAGATTTTAACGAGGTTGTGTATTGGCTATCGAAAGGCCGCACTTCTATGTGGCTGCAATCCTGCTCAGGTACTGGTACCAGCGTGGGTTTTACGCTGTTTTGTACCGATAAAAACCTGGCCGGAATACTAGCTGTTCCTATTAAACATAAACTAAGGCAAAAGCTACATTTTTACATGTTTCGCCTGCCTGATTTTAAAGCTATTAGCCAGATACCTACCCCGCAAATTCCTTTTACAGCAGTATCGGCACCGCTGCCCATAAAAGAATTGGTGATGTTTGTAAGGCTGCAATTAGATAAAATGATTGGGCGTAAGGCTGCTAAACAGGCTAATCCTAAAAAGACAAAACTACTTGATGGACCCAATTACAAAGCTGAATATAACAAAGAAAATTTAGCCATTTGCAGCAGTTGGTTTACCGGTGCCAGCATATCAAAAGAAGCAATACAAGACCTTTTTACCGCAATGATGGAAGGCCGGCATGGGGCAGTAAGCACTATTGATTTTGTTGGATTGGCA
>Ga0105048_10011985_pt1 | contig 13629 bp, 9 predicted proteins | sample MAT05_FD_78382 | JGI IMG/M metagenome (GOLD analysis project Ga0105048, IMG submission 78382) | Freshwater microbial communities from Lake Fryxell liftoff mats and glacier meltwater in Antarctica - MAT-05 | ecosystem: Environmental > Aquatic > Freshwater > Ice > Liftoff microbial mat | place...
ATCGCACTGCTCGTTCCAGAAGGAATGCACGACGACGGCGAGAGCTTCGCCTGGTGGGTGGAGCGGCGACTGTTGCCGCTCGCGACGATGGCCAACGACGTGCAGCGGACCGCCCTGCTCGACGCCTGGCAACGACTGCGCGGCAGCGAGCGCTTTCTCTTCAACAAACTGATCACCGGTGCGTTTCGCGTTGGGGTGTCGGACGGACTCGTGGTGCGCGCACTGTCGCAGGTGAGTGGCGTGGAGCCGGAGGTCATCGCGCATCGGCTGATGGGGCAGTGGGAGCCGAACGCGTCGTGGTATGAGCAACTCGTGGGTAAGGAGACGACCGACGCGGATTGGAGTCGTCCATATCCGTTCTTCCTCGCGCATCCGGTCGATGGCGACCCTGCATCACTGGGCGATGTGGGCGAATGGCAGGCGGAGTGGAAGTGGGACGGCATTCGCGCGCAGCTCGTGCGGCGGCGCGGCCGCACATTTCTCTGGAGTCGCGGCGAAGAGCTGTTGGCTGGTCGCTTTCCGGAGATTGAAGCGGCTGCCGATTGGTTGCCCGATGGTACCGTGCTGGATGGCGAACTGTTGGCGTGGCGCGACGGTAAACCGCTGCCGTTCACCGAACTTCAACGTCGGATCAATCGCAAAACGGTCGGGAAGAAGTTGCTGGCTGAGGTACCGTGTCATCTGCTCGTGTACGATTGCCTCGAGTTCGGCGGTGTCGATGTGCGCGCACAATCGCTCGACGATCGTCGCCTGCACGTTATCAAGTCGCTCGCGTCGTTGCCGTCGGGATCACCGTTCGGCATCTCGCCGGTGGTCGGCGCATCGAGCTGGAGTGTGCTGCATGAGGCGCGTGAACGCGCGCGTGAGGCGGTGGCCGAGGGGCTGATGCTCAAGCGACGCGACTCGGCGTATGGCGTTGGAAGACGTGTCGGCGATTGGTGGAAGTGGAAAGTGGTGCCGCTCACCATCGACGCAGTGCTCGTGTACGCACAGGCCGGCCATGGACGTCGTGCGGGGCTCTACACGGACTACACGTTTGCCGTGTGGGATGGCGATGCACTGGTGCCGTTCGCCAAGGCGTACTCGGGGCTCACCGACGCGGAGATCCGTGATGTCGACCGTTTCGTACGCCAGAACACGATCGAGAAGTTCGGACCGGTTCGCACGGTCAAGCCGGAGCTGGTGTTCGAATTGGCCTTCGAGGGCATTCAGAAGAGCACGCGTCACAAGAGCGGCATCGCCGTGCGCTTTCCGCGCATCGCACGGTGGCGTACCGATAAGCCGGCGCGGGAAGCGGACACGCTGGTGAACGTGCAAGCCCTGCTGACCAGCCGCGGATAGCACGGATGTCAGCCATCACGCCCCACCCTTCACTCGAACGTCTCGAGCAGTACTTCGCATCGCGCAGTTGGGAACCCTTCGCATTTCAACGCGAAGTATGGGACGCATATGCACGTGGCGAGTCCGGTCTCATTCACGCCGCCACCGGCACCGGCAAGACCTACGCGGCGTGGATGGGCGCACTGCTGGAGTCGATGAGCGAGCATCCGACACCGCGTGCGATGCGCCGACGCGCCGATGGCATGCCGTTGCGCGTGCTTTGGATCACGCCGTTGCGTGCCCTCGCGGCTGACACCGAACAGGCGTTGCATGACCCGGTCGAAGCACTCGGTTTGCCGTGGACCATCGAGTCGCGCACCGGTGACACGACACAGGCACGACGCGCGCGTCAGAGGGAACGACTACCGACGGCACTCGTCACGACCCCCGAATCGCTGTCACTGCTGCTCTGTCGCAAGGACAGCGCAGAGATCTTCGCCAACCTGCGCTGCATCGTGGTGGACGAGTGGCACGAGCTGTTGAGCACCAAACGTGGCTCGCAGGTGGAGCTCGCACTGGCGCGACTGCGCATGCTTTGCCCGCAGCTGCGCACGTGGGGTGTTTCCGCTACGCTGGGCAATCTTGCCGTGGCGGCGGAAACGCTGATGGGCATCGACGCTGCGGGCGTGGCGCGTCCACATCGCATCGTGCGCGGGATCGTGCCGAAGGAGATCGTGGTGGAGTCGCTCATTCCCGACACGATGGAGCGATTCCCGTGGGCCGGTCACCTCAACACCAAGCTGCTCCCCGAGGTGATGCGACGACTGGCCACTGCACAAAGCGCCATCGTCTTCACCAACACGCGCTCGCAATGCGAGATCTGGTTTCAGTCGATCATCGCGGCTGATCCGTCCTGGTTCGAGTTCACGGCCATTCATCATGGCTCGCTCTCGCGACAGCAGCGTAGAGATGTCGAAGACGGCCTCAAGTCGGGCCGGTATCGCGTGGTCATCTCCACCTCGTCGCTCGATCTGGGCGTGGACTTCACGCCCGTCGATCTGGTCATGCAGGTGGGTAGCCCCAAAGGCGTGGCGCGGCTGCTGCAGCGCGCCGGTCGCTCGGGCCATTCGCCCGGTCGCGTCTCGCGCATCGTCTGCGTGCCCACGCACGCCTTCGAACTGGTGGAAGTGGCTGCCGCGCGCGATGCAATGCGCGCCAACGCGATCGAGAGTCGTGATCCGCTCGATCGACCGCTCGACCTGCTGGCGCAACACCTCGTGACCCTCGCCCTGGGCGGCGGCTTCACGCGCGATGCCGTGCTCGCCGAACTGCGCACCACGCGTGCGTACGCGTTGCTCACGGAACAGGAGCTCGATTGGACCATCGACTTCGTGACGCGCGGCGGCGACGCCCTCAAGGCGTACCCGGAGTTTGCGCGCGCACAGCGCGATGGTGAACGCTACGTGGTCACGGACCGACGCGTGGCGTTGCGGCATGTGCTCAACATCGGCACCATCGTCAGCGACGCCGCCATCACGGTGCGGTATCTGCGTGGCGGGCGGCTTGGCACCGTCGAGGAAAGCTTCGTCTCGCGGCTGAAGGAAGGGGACAAGTTCATCTTCGCGGGGAAACCGCTCGAGTTCGTGCGCGTGCGTGAACTTACGGCTTGGGTCCGCAAGGCCAAGGGCGCGTCAGGCGCCATCCCGCGCTGGGCCGGCGCGCGCATGCCACTCAGCAGCGAGCTCTCGCTGGCCGTGCGGAACAAGCTGGAAGAGGCGCGCGTGGGTGTCTACGAAGGAACAGAGATGACCGCCGTGCGCCCTGTGCTGATGCTGCAGGCACAACGCAGCGCCATTCCGCAGCGTGATGAACTGCTGATCGAGCGTTGCGAAACGCGCGACGGTCATCACTGCTTCGTCTACCCGTTCGAGGGTCGTCTCGTACACGAGGGATTGGCGGCGCTCTTTGCGTACCGCATCGCGCAACTCACGCCCATCTCGTTCGTGTTCGCGTGCAACGACTACGGCTTCGAGCTCGTGTCGCCGGAACGCGCGCCATTGGAGGAAGCGCTCGACGCCAACCTGCTCACGACCTCGCACCTGCTGCACGACATCCTGCAGAGCCTCAACGCCGCCGAACTCGCACGTCGACAGTTCCGCGAGATCGCGCGTGTCGCCGGACTGGTCTTCGCGGGCTATCCTGGTCAGGCGAAGTCGCTCAAGCAGGTGCAGGCGTCGAGTGGATTGCTATATGATGTATTCGTGAAGTACGATCCCGACAACCTGCTCATTCATCAGGCGCAACGCGAAGTACTGGAACGACAGCTCGAGGCGAGCCGCCTCGGTCGCGTACTGGCGCGGCTGTCCACCTCCACCGTGCGCGTCATCGATGTCGAACAGCCCACACCGCTCGCCTTTCCTCTGCTCGTGGACTTCAGTCGCGGCAAGCTGACGACCGAAAAGCTCACCGATCGTATTCGTCGTATGACTGTCTCCGCCGAGAAGTCCACGCGAGCCGGCGCCCCATCGATGCTTCGTCCAGCGCTGGCCCGATGAGCAGCGCATGAGCATTTGGCGGGGGTGCGACCAACCTTTGCTCATCACTCGCTGAACGGACCATGAGCACACTCGAGATCACGCTCGGCGGCGGTCGCGCCGTGTTGCTGCCAGATCGCGCGCTTCATCTGCCTGAGCACGACTCGGTGCTCGTGGCCGATCTGCACTGGGGGAAAGCCGCCGCGTTTCGTGCCGCCAACGTGCCCGTTCCCACTGGCACCACGGCGTCCGATCTCGCGAGACTCACCCGCGTTCTCCACGAGACGCGCGCCACGCAGCTCGTGGTGCTCGGCGATCTGTTGCACGCGAAGTCGGGGCGGCAGTCCGGTACACTCGACGCCATCGCCGCGTGGCGCACCGCGCATCCGGCGCTGCGCATCGTGCTCGTGCGCGGCAACCACGACGCGCACGCCGGCGATCCACCGCCGTCGCTGGAGATCGACTGCGTGGACGCGCCGTGGATACTGGGGCCATTCGCCTGCGCGCATCATCCCGACGAAAGTGACGCGGGCTATGTTCTGGCGGGTCATCTGCATCCGCACGTCTCGCTCGGTGGGCGCGGGCGGCAGCGCGTGAAGTTGCCATGCTTTGCCTTTGGCCTGCGCGTGGGGCTGCTGCCGGCCTTTGCGGAGTTCACGGGAACGGGTGCGTTCCGCGCACGCGGCGACGAACGCCTCTTTGCGATCGCAGATGGCGCAGTAGTGGCGATTGGCGCGTCGGCCACGCAGTTCGCACGTTGAGTATGCGCCTTGCTTGATGCACACCTTGATGCGCAAGTTCGCCTGTTCCCACATTCATCGTCGGTGACCATCGGCCATGCAGACACGCCTCGGTTTCACGCTCATGACCCTCGGCGAGTTCGAGGGCTGGCTCGCGCAGCAACAGGTGGGGCGCACAGTCCTCACGCTCCAGCAGCATCACACCTGGTCGCCTTCGTATGGAAGCTTCTCCGGCACGAATCACTTCGACCTGCAGTCGGCGATGAAGCGCCATCACATCGTCAACAACGGGTGGGCTGACATCGGCCAGCATTTCACCACATTTCCCGACGGCACGGTGATGACCGGCCGCACGCTCGAGCAATCGCCAGCGTGCATCAAGGGCAACAACGCCAACGCCGTCGCCGTCGAACACGTCGGCAACTTCGACACCGGCCGCGATGTGATGTCAGCGGCTCATCGTGCGACGATCATCGGCATGTCGTCCGCCTTGTGCAAACGGTTTGCCATTCCAGTGAACACCGATCGCATCGTCTACCACCACTGGTTCCGTCTCGACACCGGCGCGCGAACCAACGGTAGCGGCGTGACGAAGACCTGCCCTGGATCCGCGTTCTTCGGTGGCAACAAGATCGAACACGCACAGCGCTCGTTCCTGCCATTGCTGCGTCGTGCAATGGGCGGCGCCGAAGCGTCCGTTCCGTCGGCACCGCCCGCAGACATGCGCTACGGTTGCGTGAACACCGATCGACTGAACGTGCGCGCTGGCTCTGCCGCCGATGCGCCGAAGGTGAACACCGTATTGCTCGGCAGCATCCTTCGTATTTACGACGAGCGCGATGGATGGTTCAAGATCTCCGGATCGCAGCAGGAGTGGGTGGCCGCACGCCTCGTGGTGCCGGTGGAGTGCGCCACAGTGAACACCAACACGCTGAACGTGCGCAGTGGCCCTGGTGGTGCGTTCGACAAGCTCGCGTCGCTCGCGCGCAAGCAGCAAGTGTTCATTCACGAGCGCAGCAATGGATGGTGCCGCATCGGACTCGAGCATCGATGGGTATCGGAGCAATTTCTGACGCTGGAGTGACGCGTCCGGCGGCTACGCGGGCCGTCTCACTGCCGCGCGCCACACCCACCAGATCAGGACGGCCTGCAACGGCAGTCGCGCCCACAATGCTGCCACATACATCGGGTTGGCACCGTCCGCGCGTGCCAGCTGCAGCATCTGCACGTTGGCCGGAAACACGGACAGCAGCAGCGCGATCAGTCCCCACGCGGCGTACACACGCGTGGCTGGCACGAGCAGCCCGATGGCACCGGCGATTTCGGCAATGCCGCTCCAGAAGACGACGGCCTTCGGGTTCGGCACCCAACTCGGCACGATGCGTTCGAACGTATGCGGCACCACGAAGTGCGCCAAGCCTGCCACAACGAACATGAGCGCGATGACGCGCAGCGCCTGTACGCGCGTCAAGTCGGCACGACCTGCACGCATCCCGGATCACGCCCGAGCGTCAACGCAACACGCTGCCCGAAATGCTGTGCGGCAGCGGCGACGAATACCAGAGCACGGCGAAATAGTGACACGCGCTACCGCCCATCACGAAGAGATGCCACACCGGATGCGACCAGCTGCGGCGTGCGAGATAGAACACACATCCGCCCGTGTAGAACAATCCGCCTGCACCAAGCAGCAGCAATCCTGCAGTCGGCATCTGCTCCATCATCGGCTTCACGGCAATGATCACGACCCAGCCCATCGCGATGTACATCGCCGTCGACGCGCGCTGGAAGCGCGGACCGTAGCGCAACTTGAACAATGCACCTAGCGCCGCGAGCGTCCACACGATGCCGAACATCGTCCAGCCCCACGTGCCGCGCAGGACGCCGAGGGTGAATGGCGTGTAGGTGCCGGCAATGAGCAGGTAGATCGCCACGTGATCGCACACCCGGAGCTTCTGCTTGAGCGTGGGGTGCGGAATGGCGTGGTACAGCGTGGACGTTGCATACAACGCCACCAGCGTCGCACCGAACACGCTCGCACCGATGATCGTCAGTCGTTCACCGCTGGCCGCCGCCGTGAGCACGAGGATCGGCAACCCGATCAGACTCGCCAGCAACCCGATCCCATGCGTGGTTGCATTGAGAAACTCTTCCCGCAACGTTGCTACGCGGTCTTCGTTCATGATGGCATCCTATCGCGCCTATCGTCGTCCGCGCTTGGTCCAGACGACAACCGCGCCGCAGTTGTTGCTGGAAAGGAACTCGGTGGGAATCGCGCCCCGGCTCGTGTACACCTCCACACCGAAAAGCTCCTCGGGCATGAAGAAGTTCCGTTCGTCGAGCGAAGAACGACGTCCATCGAGGTAGTACGTTGGACTGCGTACACGGGGCCCGCGGGTAATCGTCACACTCGACCGCAGTCCACGCCGCTGCACCTGTAGTGTCGGCACATTGCGCAGCACATTGCGCAGCACATTGCGCAGCACATTCCGCAGCACATTCCGCAGCACATTCCGCAGCACGCTGCTGAAGTCCGGTCGTCCCACCAGCTGATCGGGCCCAATGTAGTGTCCGAATCCAGTCTTGCGACGCTCCTCGAAAGCCAGCTGCTGCGCTGACTGCCGACGGTCCGTCCATCGAGATCGGTGTCACCGATGCGCTCGGAGCCCGACACCAGCACCGTTGCGCCAGCGAGTGGCTTCTTCGCCAGACTGTCGAACAGCGCACCACGCAACCGTCCGATGCCCTGCGCGTCGAGCGCGCGCGCTGAGAGCAGGACGCACGCCGTCGTCGCGGTCGTCAACGCGCGCAACACGCCGTCCCTAATCTCACGCATGCGCAAGCGATCAACGACGCGCAGCGGCGTCCATCGGCGCCGAGACCGCGGCCACCAGCCGCTGCACGAAACCGTCCACCGCGCCGTTCTCGATCCAGCGCACCACCGCCACAATATCGTTCGTCGGATCCACGTAGATGATGTTCGTACCGTTGCCCAGGTGCAGGAACGCTGTTGCCGGTCCACTCGGCACGTACTTCCGATCGGTGTTGAGGAACCAGTTCATGTAGCCGTAGGTCGGCTGCGCAGCGGTCGGCGTGAGCGCCTGCGTCACCCACGTGTCGGAGAGCAGACGTTTGTCCTTCCACATGCCGCGTCGCAGCGTCAGCAGTCCATATCGCGCCATGTCGTGCGAGTTGATGAACATGCCGCCGCCCCAATGACCACCACCGCTCACCGATTGTACCACGCGCCCGTCCAGGACGATCCACGCGTTGTCGTAGCCGTACCAGCGCCACGTGCTCGACGCACCGATCGGCTCCATGATCTGCTCGCGCAACACTTCCGGCAGCGGCTTCCGCCAGACATTGAGCGCCGCGAGTGCCAGCACATTCACGCGAGTGTCGTTGTACTCGTACACCGTGCCCGGCTCCACACGTGCGCGCGGTGCCCACGGCGTCGGCGTTCTCGCTGGGCGATCGGACCATTCGGGCTTTCCCCAGAGTGTGCCTTCCCAGTCACTCACCTGTCGCAGCAGGTGATCCCACGTCAGACGACGATTGTGTGGCGTGTCGAAAGGTCGCAACCATCGGCCGGCGGACGGCGCATCGACAACGAAACCCGCCGTGGGCGCATTTGCGAGCAGGATCGGACCCACCGCCTTCGACACCGTGTCCTGTACGCTGTGAATCAGTCCCTTGTCGAACGCGAGCCCGACCACCGTGCTGAGGAAACTCTTCGTCACACTGTGTGACATCTCCACCGCGCCCGGATCGCCCCATTCGGCGACGATGTATCCACCGCGAAGGATCACACCCGTCGCGTCACCACGAGGCGCAATCGGTCCGATCGCCGCCCCATTCGGCTCGCGCCCGAATGTCTGGTTGTGATTGACTTCGAGATCGCGCGGGTTCTTGCTCTCGCTGGTGATGGCGAACGCGATCGCATCAGCAAGCTTCGCCGAATCGAGCCCTACCTGCGCCGCACGACGATGCTGCCAGTCGTTTCCCGCGCCGGGGTAGTACGAGTTGGCAGGAACGAGCCAGGAAGCCTGCGCCTGCGCACGCCCGGCAACAAACGCGCACCCCGCGACAATGCCCACCAGGCGCGCTACCTGCTTCGCGTCGATTCGCGCCGTTGTTCGCGTCATTCGCGACATCACAGAATCGGCCCCTTCTTCTTCGTCGGCGTGATGACACCCTGCACTTTGCCCGCCTGCAGCAGTGCGTTGAACGCGGCGACATCCTGCGTTTCGATCAGCTCCACTTCACTGCGCAACGACATCCACAGGCGTTCCAATTCCACCAGTCGATCGCGCACCGGCTTCGTGACTCCGGGATTGCCTTCCACCTGGCCGAGCAGGAAGCCGTACTGTCCGTTGATGCCGTTGGCGTAGTTGATGATATCCTGACCGTTGCCGGCCTTCGTGGTCAGCCGCGGATCGATCTTGGAGAGCTTGTCGCCCAGCGCCTTGCCCGCCTTGGCAATGGTGTCGGCGTTCGTGGCGTCCTTGCTGCGCGTGGTGAAGCCGGCGACTTGCGTGCGCAGGTCACGCACCCGCAACACGGCGTCGTGAATTTCGGTGATGCGATTGGACAACAGGTTGGCGATGGAATCACGTTCGGCGACGACCGCGCGCGGCACATCGATGCGCGGATCCTGCAACACTTCGAACGACTTCATCATCACCGTGGTGCCCTGCGTGAGTCGCACCTGATACGTGCCGGGCGCGACGCGCGCTCCACCGTCGCCGGGCGCACCAAAGAGCAGAATGCCGGGGATGCGTGTCGGCGCGGCGCGACGCAGGTTCCAGTTCACGCTGTTGAGTCCTGCTTTCACCGTGATGCGATCGGTCGAATCGCCACGACTCACGTACGTGCGCAGTGCCGTTCCCTTGCTGTCGAGAAACTCGACCTTCACCGTCGTGCTGCTGTCGGGTACTCCCGCCAGTCGATAGTAGATCGTCGCACCGTACGCCGGATTGCGCCCCGCGTTGCGCGCCGGCCCGGAGTCACCACCCGCGAGTACCGCGCTGCGCGGCTGATAGAGGTGCACGGCAGCGGTCGCGATCGAGTCGGCGCGCTGTCGGACCACGGAGAGATCATCGAGAATCCAGAACGACCGACCTTCGGTGGCCGCGATGAGATCACCGTGGCGCGCCTCGAGATCGGTCACCGGTACGACGGGGAAGCCGACGTATGGCATCCACTTGGCGCCCGCATCGTACGACAGGTACACACCCGTTTCCGTGCCGGCGTACAACAGCCCGCGACGCTCGGGATCCTCGCGCACCACGCGCACCGGTTCACCATCGCGCAAGCCGTTCACCAGGCGTGTCCACGTCTTGCCGTAGTCCGTCGACCGGAACACATGCGGCGTCGGATCGCCCAGACGATCTTTGCGGAAGGCGACGTACACCGTGGCCGGATCGAAGGGTGACACTTCGATCTCGTTCACCAGACCGTCGCCCCACGCGGATGGCGTGATGTTGCTCCACGTCTTCCCCGCGTCGCGCGACAGCTGCATCAGTCCATCGTCGGTGCCCACATATAGCGTGTTCGCATCGTGCATCGATTCGTTGATGACGACGATCGTGGCGTACACCTCGCCGCCGGCGCCTTCGTTGGTGATCGGACCACCGCCCCACCCCTGCCGCGACTTGTCGTTGCGTGTGAGGTCACCCGAAATCGGCGTCCAACTCATGCCGCGATCGGTCGTCTTGAAGAGCACGTTGCCGCCGTGATACACCACCTTGTCATCGAAACGCGACACGAATACCGGCGCGGTCCAGTTGTAGCGGTACTTCGTCTTGTCGGTCGGCTCGGTGAGGTTCATTTCCGGCCACGGCATGATCGCGCGCGACACTTCGCTCTGCGTGTCGAGTTCGTCGATGATTCCCTGATAGCAACCGCCGTACACGAGGCGCGGATTCTTCGCACTCACGCCCACGTTCGCACTCTCGCAGCCGGGTCCTTCGCTCCAGTCGCGCATACCGATCGCGCCGCCTTCGGTGCGGCTCCTGATGATCACCGACGAATTGTCCTGCTGCCCGCCGTACAGCTTGTACGGAAATGCGTCGTCCACCGCGACGTGATAGAACTGCGCGGTGGGCTGATTGTCCTGCGTGCTCCAGCTGCGGCCACCATCGAGCGACACGGACACACCACCGTCGTTCGAGTTGATCAGGTAGCGGCTGTCGGTGGGGTTGATCCACAGTCCGTGATTGTCGCCGTGCGTGGCGGGCACATTCTGAAACGTGCGGCCACCATCGATCGACTTGAGCAGCGGCGCGTTGCTGATCCACACCACGTCCGCGTTCTTCGGATCGGCCGTGATGTGCATGTAATACCACGAGCGCGTCTGGATCAATCGGTCGCCCGACATCAACCGCCACGTCTTGCCTGCATCGTCGGAGCGAAACAGTCCACCGTTTTCCGCTTCGATGATCGCGTACACACGATCGGGATGGGCGGGTGACACCGCGACACCGATCTTGCCCATCAGCTTGGGTAGTCCTTCGATCAACCGCGTCCACGTGTCGCCGGCGTCGGTCGACTTCCAGATGCCGCTGCCCGCGCCACCGCTCCGCACCATCCACGGTGTGCGCTGATGATCCCAGAACGCGGCGTACAGAATGCGCGGGTTCGTGGCATCCATCGACAGGTCCGACGCGCCACTCGTCGCGTTGTCTCCCTTGAGCACCATCGTCCACGTCTTTCCACCATCCATCGTGCGATAGATGCCGCGATCCGCGCTTCCCTTCCAGCGATCACCCTGCGCCGCGACGTACACGACGTCGGGATTGTTCGGATGAATGCGCACCGCCGAGATCTGTCGCGTGGTGCCGAGCCCCACATTCGTCCACGTGCGTCCCTGATCCGTGCTGCGATACACACCGTCGCCATACGTCGAGGACTGCCCGCGGATCGCGTGCTCACCCATCCCGACGTAGATGACGTTTGCATCCGACGGCGCCACCGCGATTGCGCCCACCGATCCGCTTCGGAAGTACCCGTCCGAGATGTTGCGCCAGTTGTTGCCGGCATCGTCGGTGCGCCACAGGCCGCCGCCCGTGTAGCCAGCGAAGTACGTCATCGGCTGCGACGGGATGCCGGCCGCCGCCACCGAGCGACCGCCGCGCCACGGGCCGACATTGCGCCACCCCATGGTGCTGAAGGTGGTGGAATCGAGCGGCAACATCGGCGGCGCGGCGTTCGCGCGGGCGGCCTGCGCCGATATCGGCGCGGCGGGGGCCAACAGCAGGGCGCCGGAGAGCAGGCAGAGAGCAGGATAGCGAGTCGGCATGATGCGGATATTGGCGGGAAGAGGCGATCAAACAGAACATAGCGCCTGCTGCCGATACTCCGCTGCATGCACCATCTCCACCCGACAACGCCGCCGGCGGCCGTGCCCCGTGTCATCCTGCCGCCGCTGCACCGCCGGCGTCGCGCGTCGGACATCACGGCGGCCAGGTTGGGACGGGCGACGCTGGCGTATCTGGCCGCGATGATGGGCATCATCACCATGGCGCCGTTTCAGTTCGCGTCGGCCCCGGTGCACGGGCTGACCGCATTGTGGTACTGGCAGGATGTGGTGATGAACGTGCTGATGTTTCTGCCATTTGGATTCGTCTATCAGCTCACACGACCCTCGGGCGCACCGGCGTCGCTGCTTCGCGTGTTCTTCTTCGGCGCGCTGCTCAGCGCGTGCGTGGAGACGGCGCAGCTGTTCGAGGCCACCCGTTACACCTCGCTGGTGGACGTGGTGACGAACGCCGCAGGCGCGATGCTCGGCGCGGCGGTCTATTCGCTCATCCTCAAGCGCGTGCAGAGCGCACATGCGGTGCGCACGCTGGCGCTGGAGCTGCCGCTCACGGCGCTCATCTACCTGCTGGTGCCGCTGTCGTGGTTGCTGGGGCTGGCGAGCGCGGGTGGCTCGCGCGCCTGGTTGGTGCTTCCCATTGCCGTCTTCGCCGGCGGCATTCTGGGCACCGTGCACGCCGCGTACCTCGCGCCGTCCCATGGCTTCGCCCGCGGCTGGCTATCGCTCGCCGCACTCGCCTGGAGTGCGGTTGCGCTCGTCCCGGCGACGATCGGTGATCCGCACCTCCTCGTCGCGGCCGTCTCGCTGACGGTGGGCACCGCCTGGCTGCGCAGCATCGCCACCTCGCGCTACCGCGCGGAATTCGTCAACCGCCGCTTCGAGCTCCCCACGCTGCGGCTCGTTCTGCCACTCTTCGCCGCCTATCTCACACTTGCGTCGCTCTGGCCGTTGAACGAAACGCCGATACCGTGGCGCGGCTCGCTGACGCTGCTGCCGACCGGCACCCCGCTCACGAATCACCTCATCTACGTGATGCTGGAGCACATCGCCGCGTTCACGCTCGTCGGCTATGTGGTGGGGGAATTTCATGGACGCGATCGATATCACTACCGCGAGATTGCGCCACACGTCGTCGGCTGGGGCGGCGGCATTTCCCTCACGCTGGAAGCGACACGAGGCTGGCACCCCGATTATGGCGCGAGCCTCCTCATGCTTGCCTTCACCACCATTGCCAGCGCGTTTGGTGGCTGGCTGTATCTGCTGCAGCGGGATCATGTGAAGGCGTTGCTGGCGCGGCGTGGCGAGCCACTGTCGAATCGGTCGGCCACGCCGATGGCGTCAGCTCCGATCGCGACATATGAGTATGCGCCGCCCCTTGATCGTCGTACTGCGTAGCGCAGAGATGATGTCTTCGGACTTTTCGTAGCTGTCGTAGCGTGTGTTCACAGACTCCGGACTTGTCGACGGGTTCCGGTGGGCCGATCAGGCCTTCGCACCTTGACGGCGGCCTCCCGACCGTCGCCGGTCGCCCGCCCGCCAGCATCGATGGCCAACTCAAACGAGCCGGAGAGCGTGATATCCGGCTACGTCGATAACGAAGGGCAACAGTTCACGCGCGGGGCATCCGGATCCGGCGACGTTCCCCTCGCACACGCCATTCCCGACGGCAATCGTCATCCGACCGGCGGCGAGCGACGTCTCGCTGCGCGCAATGCGC
>Ga0105048_10011988_pt1 | contig 13627 bp, 7 predicted proteins | sample MAT05_FD_78382 | JGI IMG/M metagenome (GOLD analysis project Ga0105048, IMG submission 78382) | Freshwater microbial communities from Lake Fryxell liftoff mats and glacier meltwater in Antarctica - MAT-05 | ecosystem: Environmental > Aquatic > Freshwater > Ice > Liftoff microbial mat | place...
CTTCCCGATGAAAACCGGGATGTCACTGCGCTCCATTTGCAATTTTGCTTATTTACTTATGTTCATTAAAACTCCTTATGATTCCAGCGGCGCACAAACCGTCCAAACGTATTCGCTGCCAGCCGGCCGTTCTTCGCTTTTCATCCACAGCCGAAAGGATTGATCGTAGGTATTTTTTCTGATCTGGCCGGTGGTCATCGCTTCCGTGCCATTCCACACAAACGGCGCTACTTCCAGGTGCGCCCGAAAATCTAAATCTTTGATCCCGTAGGCTTTATACAGGCTTTCTTTGGCCGTCCAGAACAGATGCTGTAGCACAAATTGCTCCCTGCGCGGCTGATCCCGGATGAATTCCGTTTCGCGAAAGTTCAGGAATTTGGGTGCCAGACGCGGCATTTTTTCTACCAATACCTGCAAGTCGCAGCCAACCGCTCCCCCACCCTGCTCTACCAGCAATGCCCCGACGAGCTTCTGCGAATGACTGAGCGAACAAGCCAATCCGGGTTGATCGGTAAAGAAGGGTTTGGAAAAAGCATCCTTGGCCAATGGCAGTCGCAGCGCATGGCCGGAAATATCGTGCAACAGCCAGCGCACCGCCAGCCATTCTTGCCGGCGTCGGCCTTTCAGTGCTTCCAACTCGCGAATTTCCACGGCCGACAAGACCAGATTTTCCTGAAAAAACATCTCCTCTTCTTCTATTTGCCAGACGGCAAAAGTAGCGTTGGGAAAGGGATGGATGGCGTGCAATAGTGGCATGGAATGGCGAAACTTTTTCGCAGTTATTTCAATATCAATTATGTATAAATTTTTGGTCATTTTTCTTTCATCGTCTCCCCCAGTTGCCGATAATTTATTTTTCCATGATTGGCTTTCAAGTGTTCTACGATAATGAGTGCTAAATGAACACGCGCATCAGCGTCCTTGGGTTTTCCGACGATATAAAGTAGTGTGCGCAATTTACCCGGCGTCAGGGCGTGAAAAAGACGATTACCGACTTCATCCTGCGCCAGTACTTCGGCCATTTCTTCGGGCATGGGCAGACCGTACTCGCTTTCATCCGGGTGCAGACTGACTTGAACGCGTGAACCGATTTTTAGCCCTAATTCCTTCTGTATCTTTTTATTAACGGTAATCAGAAAAGTGCCGTCGCCCCGTGGCAGCATCGCGCATTGGTACGCTATTTTTTCATGCAAAGTACACACGACACGGCGGTCTTCGCGCTGTTCGATGAGTGCCCCGGCGACCATTGGTGGTATGGCGAAGTGGCAACCCCAAAGTTTGTTGGTGGATTCTTCCAGGGTAGATGTGAAATGTAGGCTTTCCTTTATTTGCATAGTAAACAGGAATCTAGTGCCGCAGTCAATGTTCTAAATTTGACCATAGTGGGCTTATAATTTCCTGATTTTAATTTCTATACGGTTATTCTCGGCATGTTGTTCGTCGCTGCACGACACGCCTTCGGCACATTGGTTGCGCGGTTCGGATTCGCCCTTGCCATTGGCATTAATGCGCTTTTCATCAATGCCCCGATACACCAGATACGCTTTGGCATTTTTGGCGCGGGCTTCGGTCAATTCCAGGTTCATTTTGACCTCGCCACGGGTGTCGGTATGTACATCGAGATCAATGTCCATCGCCGGATATTGTTGCATCAGGTCGTATAACACATCCATTTGGCGCACAGCTTCATCGTTGAGCGTGGCTTTGTTACGTTCCGCGAAGGTTTTTTCCAGGAGCAATATTGTCCCGCTTTGTAGGCTTTGGTTAAGTACTGTCACTGCTTCTGACTTAGCTTCTTCCTGGAGGCTAAATTTCAATCGTCCACTGTCGTCCGTATCGGCCTGAACGAGTCGTTTAGCGGTTTGGAAACCTTCCAGACTGACCACTACAGAGTAAGTTCGATAGCGGGTAAAATCAGCAGAAGCCTGGCCGACGGCATTGCTAAAGAGGTCTGGCGGACCCAGGTCTTCCCCCTTTTTATCCACGATTTGGAGCCTGAATACCTGCTCGCTGTTCTGCACAGGCACTAGATTGAACGTAGGGGATTTGCCCTTATCTCTACGGATACCTTCGGCAGCAGGCTGCAAAAGGTAGATGTTGGCGCCCTTGAGCGGCGCACCTGTCCTGGCGTTGACTACCAGTATTTCAGCAGGAATAATCTGGGGCTTTTCGGTCCCTTTGATACCATTTGCGATAGTGAACGCATAGATGTCCGATTTTCCATAGCCTGTTCCGCGTTCACTGGTGAAGAAGCCGCGCTTGCCCTCGAAGTCTATCAGGATACTCGACTCATCGGCTTCGGTATTGAAGGGGCTATTCAGGTTGACTACATCGCCAAAACCAGTATTGTCCACCCAATTGGAATAAAACAGGTCACGGCCACCCAGCGTATTATGTCCGGCGGAGGCAAAAAACAAGGTGCCAGCCTGCGTGATACAGGGAGAAATATCGTTTTGAGGGGTATTGATTTCTGGGCCGACGTTCACGGGCGTTCCCCAAGAGCCAGATGCATTCAGGTCTGCGTAATAAATGTCGTAGCCGCCGTAACCGCCGGGTTGGTCGGAAGCAAAATACATCCGCTTACCGTCTATGCTCAGGCTGGGGGTCATGCAGGAATAATCGTCACTACAAAAGGGCAATTCGCCTTGCGATTCCCAATTATCACTGCCAGCCTTCGCCCAGTAGATTTTTAGACGAACTATGCCATCTTTTCCAGGCTTCGTCTGTCCGTCCTTGTTGTTGTTTTGGGAGTAATAGGCCGTCTTGAAGTCGCGACTGAAAATCACTGGCCCTGCGTTTTTGGCGCCGGTCAGGTTAAGGGAGAAATTCTGGGCTGTTGCCGGATTACCATTGGGATCGAAGGGCGCAAAGTAGAGATTGAAGGGCGGTTCCCCATTAGTCTGTTGGCTGCCACGCTGCTCTTTATTGCTGAGGAAAACGATTCCGTTTTGATAAAAAGCCGGGGCCATTTCCCGTTGCGGACTGTTGACGGTGCTGACGTTAAGAATAGTGGCGGTGCTGCGAGTATCGTCCTTTTCCCGAAACCGGTCTTTGGATTTACTCTTGGAGGAATTCTGGGCCGACAGGGTAGCGGTAGCCAATAGCACCAACAGGGGAAAAAGCAGTAGCGTACGGAGCATTTTTCTCAAAAATTTACGCTTTTAAATGAATCGCGCTATACCAAATCGGCATAGATCGCCTCGCGTTCCACTTTATCGGGCAAAGGACCGAAGTGGGCGAGTTTCAATTCCGCCATTCGACGGCCAGCGGTAGCACATTCGAGCAGCGTTTTGCCATCTATACGAGCAGTAAGGTAGCCAGACCAAAACGCATCGCCCGCCCCCGTAGTATCTTTTACTTCGACGGTACGGCCCGGCAAAAAGTGGCGTTCGGAGCCATTGGCCACCCAACAACCTTCCGCACCAAGCGTAAAGCAGACTTCGGTGGCCCCCATTTTCAGGAAATGATCCAACACCGCTTCGGGCGCAGGCGTTTCGTCTTCATAAATACGCGTCCAATCCACATCGCTGACTTTCATCAACGCATTCATGCGACACAGTTCTGCCAGCAGACGTTGAGCATCCCGTCGGTCGGGCCATATTTTTTCGGAATAATTGGCATCTACGCTTAATTGGCAGCCCGCCCGTTTCGCTTTTTCGGCGGCTTGCATAATGACATGCTGGGCGGGTTGTTTGCTCAATCCAAAACAAGTAGTGTGAAAAATAGCGATTTCCTCAAAACGGTTGTACGGAAACTGGCGAATAGACAACATCGCGTCCGCACCACGATACGACTGAAAATTGGACACCGCCGCCGAACGCGTCATCAGGATCAACGTCGTTGGTTCATCCACTTGCACCACATAACTGACATCCACGCCCAGGCGACCGACATAGTTTTGCAGTACGCCGCCCATGTCATCGTTGCCAACGCAGGCCACCAGCAAGGCGTGGTTGCCCAGCCGGGCCATGTTCATAGCCAGATTGGCGGGGCTACCGCCGGGAATACGCTTGAAAAGCATCGCTTCATCGAGCGTCTGCGCAAATTCGGCGGTAATAAAATCTACCAGTAATTCACCGGCAGCAAGAATATCGATAGGTCTTCGCATGAGTTTATTAACACGAGTGATTGAATCATGAAGCTGGCGGGGGAAAACGCTAACCATCTGATCTTCAAAAAAAATAGACGCTTCTATAAAGTACAGTAATTGCGCTAAAACGGCGCAATGATAAAACAATTTCTGGCGACAAGGGTAATCCTACTGGCAAAAGATGAAATTGAACTTCCCGGTTTTAGCGGATGTACAGTAAACCTCGTGCAGAAGCAGATTTTCCCTTCCGCCACTTTGACGGGCATTGCTAGGTGGCCTGACACCCCTCTGTCTCTCCATCTGTAAAAATGGCAGGAAAACCCGCGTGGCACGAAGTCTGATAATTGGTTAACGTCCGTTCAGTCACCTGCCAGACGGCAGAAAATTTGGTTTTACGGCATCTAAACTTGTTTCACCAAAACAAAAATAATTTAAACAGTATGAAACCAATCGCAGACCGTGTGATCATCAAACCGGCCGCCGCCGAGGAGAAGACCAAAGGTGGGCTTATCATCCCCGACACCGCCAAAGAAAAACCGCAACGTGGCGAAGTCATCGCCGTTGGCCCCGGTAAAGACGGCAATCTTATGACCGTCGCCGTAGGCGACCTGGTGCTTTATGGCAAATACTCCGGTCAGGAGATCAGCCACGAAGGCCACGACTACCTGATTTTACGGGAAGACGATATTCTGGTGGTGCTTTAAAGGTTTATTCCCCTCTCAACCAATTCATCATTTAACATTCATAATTCATCATCACAAATATGTCTGTCAAGCAAATCAGCTTTAATAGCGACGCTCGTGAGAAACTCAAGGAGGGCGTTGACGCTTTGGCCAATGCGGTAAAAGTAACTTTAGGCCCAAAAGGTCGTAATGTAGTCATTCAGAAATCATTCGGTGCCCCACAGATCACGAAAGACGGCGTGACGGTCGCCAAAGAGATTGAACTGGAAGATGCCATCGCCAACATGGGTGCCCAGATGGTGAAAGAAGTCGCCAGCAAAACCGCTGACGCTGCCGGTGACGGTACCACTACCGCTACGGTACTGGCCCAGGCCATGATCACTGCCGGTCTGAAAAACGTTGCCGCCGGTAGCAATCCAATGGACCTGAAACGCGGTATTGACAAAGCCGTGCGGGTCGTGGTAGAAAACCTGAAAACCCAAACCGAGAGCATCGGCGAAGACTTCGACAAAATCCAGCAAGTGGCCGCTATTTCGGCTAATAATGACGAAGAAATCGGCAAACTCATCGCCGATGCCATGAAACGCGTCAGCAAAGAAGGTGTTATCACCGTGGAAGAAGCCAAAGGCACGGAAACCTATATGGAAGAAGTGATCGGGATGCAATTCGACCGCGGCTACCTCAGCCCTTATTTTATTACTGATGCCGAGAAAATGCTGGTCGAGTACGAAAATCCGTACCTGCTCATCACCGACCGCAAAATCAGCAATATGCAGGATTTGATTCCTGTACTGGAAAAATCCCTGCAAACCGGTCGCCCGCTGCTGATCCTTTCGGAAGATGTGGACAGCCAGGCCCTGGGGGTATTGGTGGTCAACCGCCTGCGCGCCGGCCTGAAAGTAGTGGCGGTGAAAGCCCCTGGTTTCGGTGATCGCCGCAAAGCCATGCTGGAAGACATCGCCATCCTGACCGGCGGTACCGTCATTAGCGAAGAACAGGGTTATAAACTGGAAAATGCCGGTTTGGAGCAACTGGGTTCCTGCGAAAAAATCACGGTGGATAAAGATAACACCACAATTGTTGGTGGCAAAGGCAATGACGAAGCCATCAAGGCCCGCGTTGGCCAACTGAAGCAACAAATCGAAGCCACAACGAGCGACTACGACAAAGAAAAACTGCAGGAACGCCTGGCCAAATTGGCGGGTGGTGTAGCCGTTCTCTACGTCGGTGCTGCTACCGAAGTGGAAATGAAAGAAAAGAAAGACCGGGTGGATGATGCCCTGCACGCTACCCGCGCTGCCATCGAAGAAGGCATCGTCGCTGGCGGTGGGGTGGCCCTGGTGCGTGCCCTCGGCGCGTTGAAAGACCTGAAAGGTGCCAACGAAGACGAGACCTACGGTGTCGCCATCGTGCGCAAGTCGCTGGAAGCCCCGATTCGTATCATCGCCGAAAACTCTGGCGTGGACGGTTCCGTGGTGTTCCACAAAGTAGCTGACGGCGAAGGTTCGTTTGGCTACAATGCCCGCCACGACCGCTACGAAGACCTGAAAGCCGCTGGTATTATTGATCCAACCAAGGTGACCCGTGTCGCTTTGGAAATGGCGGCTTCTATTGCCGGACTGGTACTGACCACAGAGTGCGTCATCAACGAACGGCCGGAGAAAAAGGGCCAGGGCGGTGGTCACCCAGGTATGGGCGGCATGGACGGCATGATGTAATTGGTTATTGGTTATTGGTTATTGGTTATTGGTTATTGGTTATCAGGTTTTTACCTGAACCAATGTCGCCAGTCAACAGATAAAGAGATGAGTCATTCCGATTTTTCGGGGTGGCTCATTTTTTTTGATCTGGGCCGTTGGGAGGAAGTGGCAAGCGGCTATTCATCTTGCGTTTCTTCCAGATTAATTAGAAGCAGCTAAAAACCGCTAAATCGGTTTATCAGATAGTTTTCGGGGGACAAATCGCTGTTGCGCCCGTATAATAAACAGGAGCCACTCCCGATAAATCCGGAGTGGCTCCTGTGTGTAGGTAGGAAAGGTGGATTATTTTAGGTTAAGTTTGCTTATTAAGTAATTGATTATCAGTATTTTGTGTACTAATCAACTAATAAACTAATCAACCAGTAACCACTTACTGAATCACAATCTCAAACGGCAGCCGGGCCATAATACCGTTGCTCCTGCGCAGCTCCTGCACCGCTTTATACATCGGATACACTTCGCCAAGTTCAGAACGGATCAATGCGGCTTTCACGTCGTCTTTATCTTTGTCTTTGGTGAAGCGTTCCAGCAATTGCTCAATGCCGTTCAGGGTACGCGGATAAGTAGTGGTGCGGTATTTCTCGATGCCAGCCATGGTAGCCGCAGCAGCCAAAGCACGGTCCAGGCCACCGAGGTCGTCCACCAGACCGATTTCTTTGGCGCGGGTACCCGGCCATACGCGCCCCTGCGCGATTTCGTGGACCTCGTCGCGGGTCTTGTGCCGCCCCAGCGCGACTTTTTGCAAAAAGTCTTCGTAGGTATGGTTGATGCGTTGCTGAATGATCTCTTTTTCATCGGGCGAGAACGCGTAGAATGGCGTACCAAAAGCGGAATATTTACCCGTCCGCACCGTGTCGTACGTGATGCCGAGATTCTCTTTCATGGTTCGGGCCAGCATGGGGACTATCCCAAACACGCCGATGGACCCGGTGATGGTGTTAGGCTCGGCGAAGATGCTATCGGCCTGACAGGCAATGTAATAACCGCCGGAAGCCGCCACGTCGCCCATACTGACGATGATGGGGCGACCCGATTTGCGCAGCAGATCCACTTCCCGGAAAATATTTTCGCTGGCCAACACGCTGCCACCGGGCGAATTGATGCGCAACACCACGGCTTTGATGCTTTCATCCTGCCGGATTTTGCGCAGAATTTTCACGTACTTGCCGTCGAAGATGCTGCCGGACGTTTCGTCGTCGCCATCCTGAATGGTGCCTTCAGCATAGACCACCGCGATTTTGTCTTTGGTGGAGAAGTCCGTTTTGTTGCCTTTGGCAGTAAAATAGTCGCCGAGTTTGACCCGGTTCAGTTTGTCTTTTTTGCCGAGACCGATTTTGTTTTTCATCAGTTCCAGCACCTCATCCTCGTAGGCAATGCGGTCAATCAAGCGGGCTTTCAAGGCCCTCTCGGGACTGCGGCCCTCAAAACTGTTGGCAATTTGCCGTAGTTCAGGCTCCGGGATGTTGCGGCTCGCGGCAATATCCCGGATGAAAATAGTGTACAGCGCATTCACGTACTCCCGCACCTGGATGCGGTTTTCCTCGCTCATTTTGTCAAAACGGAAAGGTTCCGTGGCACTTTTGTATTTGCCAACGTAAAAAATCTCGAAGTCCACGTCCAACTTGTCCAGCATACCTTTGTAATAGGCGATCATGCTCGAAAATCCCCGAAAATCCACCGCACCTACCGGATTCAGCAAAATACTATCGGACACGGAGACCAGATAATAGGTGTTCTGCGAGTAATAGTTGGCATAAGAATAGATGAATTTTCCCGAAGACTTGAAGTCCAGAAGTGCCTTCCGAATCACGCTGGAGGTGGCTTTACCGGCCATGACATTGTTGGCGTGCAGGTAAATTCCCTTGATGTCGGCATCATTTTTGGCGCGTTCAATGGCAGCGACGATATCCGTCAGGCCAAGTACGTCCTTATTATCCAGGTCGAAGGGGTCCATTTCGGTGTTATTGGTCTTCTCGGGGATGAGGTCTTCAAAATCGAGTTCCAGCACCGAGTTGGAGGGTACTGCCACTGTCTTTTTATCAGACATACGGCTGGCCACCCCCGCCAGCGTACCAAAACCAATCACTACCAAAAGGATGAGGGCCAGGGCGGTGCCCAGGCAGGAAGCAAAGAGAAATTTAAAAAACTGGCGCATGATCAAAAAAATAATTTTGCATTTATAAACAAGCGTGCCGAAGACACCAAGTATGCAAATGAACACCGCCAAGGAGCAATAGTGCTGGAAATTAGATAAATCGCTGCATTCCGGGGATGGAGCGACCATGTGGTGGGATAGTTGGCCGCTGCATTAAATTTATTTTCCTACCGCCGGATATTTTAAATTTTACTAATTTTCGCCGTCCAATTTGTTTTAGGTCCTAATCCAGCGTTTTTTTAATCCTCCCATCCGCCTTTTGCTTCCCGGCAAAAATCTCCTGTTTGAAGTTTTCAGGATTTAACCATCACTACACACCTACCGGATGAACTTTTTCTATCCTTTAATTCAGAAAGGGCTGCTTCCTTGCTTTATTTTCGCAGGAATTGTCGCCACCCACGCCCAAAACCTCCAAGTTACGAGCGGAAACACCCTGCCTTACACGCCTCAGAATCTCATTTCCAATATTTTTCTGGGCGAAGGAGTGGATGTCACCAGCATTACCTATTCGGGTGCATCCACGGCCGTGGGCTACTTCAACGGCGGGACCCAGGCGATAGGTCTCGAACGCGGGATCATCCTCACCACGGGGGTGGCCCAGACGGCGGGTATCAAAAAAGGTTGTGCGGAGACAGGTAATGATTTTGCCTCTACGGACAATGGCCAGAACAATGGCGACCCCGATTTAGCATCACTGGTTACCAAACCATTAAATGATGTAGCGGTGTACGTCATTAAGTTCATCCCGACTTCGGATACGATTCGCTTTCGTTACTGCTTTGCTTCGGAGGAATATCCCGAGTATTCCTGTAGCAATTTCAACGACGTGTTCGGATTTTTCATCAAAGGAGGAACGCAGTATCCGAATGCCACGAATATTGCCAAAGTGCCGGGCACCAACCTGCCAGTGAGCATCAGCAATGTCCATCCTGCTGATGGTATTGGTTGTCCCAGTGTCAATGTGCAGTATTTCAACGGGAATAACAATACCAATAAGCAGCCAACCTATGATGGTTTCACCGATGTATTTACCGCCCAGGCGGTGGTAACGCCTTGCGTGGAATACACCATTAAACTGGCCATTGCCGACGTAAGTGATGGCGTCTGGGACTCCGGCGTGTTTCTGGAGGCCAAAAGTTTTGGTACCAGTTCGTTGAAAGTGGAGGTGGCTACGGTTGGTGCGGACGGTACGCTGGTAGAAGGCTGTACGGAAGGTACGTTGACCTTTTCACTGCCGGTTGCGCCCCCCCAGAACTTCCTCATTGACTATAATGTATGGGGTACTGCCACCAGTGGTCTTGATTATCAGGCCATTCCAACTGGCCTGTTCATCCCGGCCGGGCAAAAACAGATCAGTGTTCCGCTCATTGCATTTTCTGATAATATCACCGAGAGCGGTGACTCTATCATGGTGGATGTGCAGCGCGACCCTTGCCACCGCGATACCATTTACATCAAAATAAGTGACAACGGCATCTTGCCGCCCAGTCTGCGCCCGGATACCACCGTCTGCCAAAGCAGCTTTCAGGCCCTTGCCGTGAATGGTACTTTACCCATCATCCAGCCGGGGCCGCCCAGCTTCACCAATGCGCAGGATTACAACATCGCGCCCGTGGACAGTTTGGTGATCTCTCCAATTCTGGTGTCCGGTTTACTGCAAAAAAAACTGACGCCACAGGTGATCAAATCAGTGTGCGTCAATATTGAGCATCCTTTTGATGATGATGTGGAAATTTATCTGGTCTCCCCGGGCGGCCAGTTTATCCTGCTCTCGGATGACAACGGGGGGAATGGGTACAATTATACGAACACTTGTTTTACGCCTACCGCGACCCAAAAGATCAATTTCCCCGGGCCACAAGCACCCGCATCCGCCGCACCGTTCACTGGCGACTTTTTACCGGAAGGTCTCTGGGAAGATTTGTACGGCGACCATCCAACCAATGGTATCTGGAAATTGCAAGTCCGCGATGACGCGAACGGATTCATGGGGACTTTAAAGGATTGGACCATCACCTTCGAGCCAGCCTACGAACTCACTTACCAATGGTCGCCCATCGATGGGGTGGCTTGTCCAACCTGCCCAATCACTACCCTCACTCCCACACAGACTACGCTTTACACGCTTTTGGTGACCGACTCCTATGGCTGCGCGGTGAAAGATTCTGTGGAAGTGGAAGTACGCCCGGCCCTGCCCGCGCCAGTGATTACCTGCGGAAATTCCAGCAGTAACACCATCAGTTTTGACTGGGGCAGCGTGGTGGGCGCGACCGGCTACCAGGTCAACGTAAATGGCAGTGGCTGGACCACTCCTTCCGATAGCCTGGCCCACACCATTACCAGTCTGACCCCCAACTCCACGGTCAATATTCAGGTACGCGCCCTCGGTGGATTAGCCGATTGTCCAGCTAATGTCGGGACTGCTACCTGTGTAAATTGTCAATCGCCCACTGCCACTTTGGCGGTAACCGGCATAAGCTGCGCTGGCCAGACCAATGGCAGCATTGTTATCACCCCAGACGGTTTGAATCCGCCGTACACCTATTTGGCCGGTACCCTGACCAATACAACCGGTAGTTTCCAAAATCTTGCGGCGGGCAGTTACCTTATCACGGTCACTGGTCCGACCGGCTGCGAAGGCTATTTCCCGGCCATGGTCGCCTCGCCGGATACGCTTTTGCCCAATATTGCCGTGCAACAGGATGTGTCGTGTTTTGGTGGTAATAACGGCGCACTGAGCACCGCCGCCACTGGTGGTACCGGCGCATTTACCTACCAATGGAGCGCCGCTGGCCAAACCACTGCCGTGGCTTCCAATCTCGCTATCGGCAATTATACCGTAACGGTCACCGATGCCAACGGCTGCACGGCAACTGATACGGCTTCCATTATCCAACCCACTGATCTGCAAATAAGTACGCTGGTCACCAACGCTAAATGTTTCAATCAGCCCAGTGGAATCATAGCGGCTACCGGCACCGGAGGCACCTCGCCTTATCAGTTTGCCTGGAACAGCGGCCCGTCTTTACCGACCAATAATAATATTTTAGCGGGCAATTACACCGTCACGATCACCGATGCCGAAGGCTGTACGGAAACGACCACCGCGACGGTAGGCCAACCGACACAACTGACTGCCACCACCACCGTCGTGGCGACCAACTGCAATAGCAGTGCCGATGGTTCTGCTACCGTGCTTCCGCAAGGTGGCACCGGCCCGTACTCTTTCTTGTGGAATGATGCCCAACAGCAGACCACTGCTACGGCTACGGGCCTGCTGCCGCAGGTATTCACAGTCAAGGTGACGGATACCAACGGCTGTGTGGTCAATCAAAATGCTATAATATCCGCTCCGACGGCCTTAGCCCTGGCTTTGAGCAAAACCAACAGCAGTTGCAACGGCAGTGCCAATGGTACGGCCACGGCCACGGCCAGCGGTGGCACTGGCCCATACACCTATAAATGGAGTGACGCTACTGGCCAAACGAATGCTTCGGCCACCGGTTTGTCGGCGGGCAACTATGTGGTGACCGCAACGGACGCACGCGGCTGCACTAGTACGAACAGTATTGGTATTACGGAACCGGCGGTCATTCAAGCCACGCCAACGGCCACCAATGCGGCCTGTTTTGGCAGTGCCAGTGGTCGTATTAACCTGGCGGTACAAGGTGGTACCGCGCCGTTTACCTTCGTCTGGAGCTCTGGGGAAGGCACGCAAAACATCGTGCAAAAAGCAGCGGGTGCCTACACCGTAACCATCACCGATGCCAACGGCTGTACTTCCGTTGCCCAAAAAACGATTGGTCAACCTACGGAAATCCAGTGGACGAGTACCGAAAAACCCGTGCTGTGCAAAGATGGTAATAATGGGGGCATCACGTTGACCACTACGGGCGGCACCCCCGGTTATACGCTGTCGTGGCAGGGGCCAAACGGCTTTACCAATAGCGGCACGAATCTGCAAAATCTGGTGGCGGGCAACTACTCCGCGACCCTGACCGACGCGGCAGGTTGCACCAAAGTGGTGGCCCAGGCAGTCACCGAACCGGCCAGCGCACTCGCCCTGACCTTGCCGGCTTATGCCGATACGATTTGTTTTGCGGCGACCAATGGCCAGGCAACGGTGACTACAGCGGGTGGCACGATGCCCTATTCTTACCTGTGGAGTGTGGGCAACCAGACGACCGCTACCGCTTCTGGCCTACCCTCGCAAGCATATACCGTGACCGTAACCGATAAAAATAACTGCGTACAAACGGCAGAAACGGTGATTGCCCAAAAACAACAAATCTCGGCCTGGGCAGAGACTGTTGATCCGCTGTGTTATAATGGCCGCGATGGCAAGGCCCGTGTAACGCTCATTTACTATGGTGCAAACCCCGCTAACCTCAACGAATTCAGCTACTTGTGGAGCACCAGTCCTAAGCAGACCAATGTAGAAGCTAATAGCCTGCTGGCCAATACCAGTTATACGGTGACCGTGGTGGATGCCCTGGGCTGTACGGCGGAACGTACCGTAGCAACGGGCAATCCCTATCCGGTGCTTGGACGCGTGGACTTACTAAGCAATGTGAAATGCCAGGGGGAGGCCAGCGGTGTTGCCGTGGCCAGTGGCTCCGGTGGCACGGCTCCGTACACGTATTTCTGGAGTCCGGGGCCAACTAATCAGGCCGATTCGCTGGCGCAAAACCTGGCTGCCGGGACTTACCGCGTGACGGTGACCGACGCGCATGGCTGCGCAATCACGACGACCGCCACCATCACGGAGCCGTCTAAACTGAAAATGGACGTGCTGGCTACGGCGGTAAAATGCTTTGGCAATCCAGACGGTAGCGCGAAAGCGGTGGTTTCGGGAGGGGTCGCCCCCTATACTTATGTGTGGCTGGGCGGCCAAACTGGCAGGGAGGTAAAAAATCTGCCGGCAGGCGCATTCAGCCTC
>Ga0105048_10011989_pt1 | contig 13627 bp, 10 predicted proteins | sample MAT05_FD_78382 | JGI IMG/M metagenome (GOLD analysis project Ga0105048, IMG submission 78382) | Freshwater microbial communities from Lake Fryxell liftoff mats and glacier meltwater in Antarctica - MAT-05 | ecosystem: Environmental > Aquatic > Freshwater > Ice > Liftoff microbial mat | place...
AGCGGTACGCCGACCAGTGCGCCCCGGCCGCGAACAGGAACGCGCAACTGAACCACAGGCCCGCGGGCGTGTAGATCCACTGCTTCGCGGCCCACGCGGGAAAGATGACCGGGACCGCGGCGACCATGCTCACGATGCCGCTGGTCGACAGCACGGCCACCCAGCGCTTCATGAACAGTGCCAGCCCGCCGAATACCGCGGGGAACAGCGCCGCCAGCGCGGCGATCAGCCCGAGGAACGGCAGTTGAATGACGCCGAACAACGGGAACACCGGGGCCGGCGCGAGGGACGCTTTCTTGATCGGCGGGCCGAAGCCGGGCTTCTCCTTGCTGTCGGGCGCGGGCGGTTCCTTCTTCCCGGCCACGGCATCGGCCATGATCTGCTTCAGTTCCGCCGTCGTGCCCTTGTAGGTGCGGCGCAAGTACGGTTCGCCATGCTGGAAGGCCCAGCGGATGGTTTCACCCGTGGCGGTCTTCTCGATGATGCCGTGCATCTGGAACCAGGTGCCCTCGGTGAAGCCGAAGGCGGTGTACTTGTTGTCGGTCTTCGAGGCGATGATGACGATCGGCACATCCTTGTCGATCCGTTCGAGCATCATGTCGGTGTGCTTGCCCTTTTTCGCTTCGGCATCCCCGGTCAGGTTGACGGCCATGCGCTCGAAGGGGAGCTTGCCCTTGATGGTTTCGATCGGCACCAGCACCATGCCCGGCTTGTCGGGCAGCACCTCGGCGACCTTGGCGATGAAGACGAGTTGTTCCTTCTCCGCCAGGTCTTTGAGCGGCAGCAGAAACATGATGACCGCGCGCGCCGGGATCGCGAGAAGCAACATGGCGAGAACGGCGGCAACCAGCGTGGATCGAAAACGCATGAAGAACAATCTCCGCGGAGGGAAGGCAGAGGCATGATACCTGATTTGCTCAAAGCGTAAACGGCGCACGTGGTGCACGCGTATCGCGTGTGCGTGCCATGCGGCGCCTGTCCGTCCACGCGAGACGCGTGCACCACATGGTTCGTTCCGCGTGCGATTCACGCGAATCGCAGAATCGCACACGTGGACGTGTACGCTACGGCGTGCCCATCAGATACGCCAGCAAATCGGCCATCGCTTCCACACTGATGGTTTTCTCCAATCCTTCGGGCATGAACGACACGCCGGTGGAGCGCAGCGACTCGATGTTCGCGCGAGAAACTGTCTCGCTGCGGCCATCCAGCAGGCGAATCGTGACGCTGCCGGCCGTCTCGGCGGACAGCATGCCGCTGAGGGTTCTGCCAGCCGTGGTTTCCAGTTGATAGGCGATGAACTGCGGCTTCACTTCCCGGTTGGGGTCGAGGATGTTCAGCATGATCCCTTCGAGGCCGCGATCGCGGATCGCTTTCAGGTCGGCCCCGATCTCCTCGCCGACGTTGTCGAGCTTGTGGCAGTTCGCGCAGCTGTTCTTGAAGACGAGTTTCCCCTTCGCCGCATCGCCTTTGAGCGCGAGCGCCTTCTGATACTGTTCGATGATTTCCTGCCGGGCAACGCTCTTGCCGGCGAACAGTTCATCGACACGCAGCCGCAGCGCCCGATTGGGCGACTTCTTCAACAGCGCGATGCGGGCCGGGTCGATGTCGGCCCGGGCGATCTTCTTCGCTTCGACCGCATCCAGGAAGAAGTTCATCCAGTTGGCGCGCGAGAGGAAGACTTCGGTGGCGGTGGCGCGCACCGCCGGACTGAACGTGGGCCAGGCTTTCAGCAGGATCTCCGGGGCATCGTTGTGGGCGCTGACGCTGAGCATCTCCAGCATGGCCACCTGCACCGCGCGCGGCTCGGTCGGCTTCAGCAGCGTGGTCACCAGTTCACGAAGCTGGTTGAACGGCATTGTCTGCAGTGCGCGAATCGCCTGCACGCGCTGGGGTTCATCGAGATTCGCATTGACGGCCGCTTCAACAGCACGCTCATGCATCTGCGAGAACAGCTCACGCATCTGCTTGTTCGTCGCGAAGTAACGCAGGGTGTCCGGCGAGGCGCGCCGGCAGAGGGCGGCGAACAATTGAAACTGCAGACCGATCTCTTCGTCCTTCATGCGCGTGATACCGCGCAGGGCGGTCATTGCTGCCAGGCGATGCCGGGCCCCGGCGGTTTCAACGACGGTTTCCATGAACGCCCGGCCGGCGGGGGTGCCGCGGAGTTGTTTGTCATCAAGGAAGTCCATCGCCTGGCGCGTGCCGTCGTTGTACGTGCTGACGGTAAGAACCGCCAATCGCGTTGCCGGGTCGTCGAGGCCGTGACGGATGACCGAACGCATGATCTCGCCGATCGATTCGTCTTCCTCGCGAAGTAGGTTCCACACCACTAATTGCCGAACGTGCGGATCTCCGTCCTCGGCCAGTTCTCTCAGAGTCTTCAGTGATATGTCTCGCTTCGCGTGGTAGGCGATCAGCAAGGCCAGTGCGCGAACATTCGAGTCGCGATCCTTGATTGCGGTCGTATTGAACGTGTGCATCCCGGGGAAAAATTTCATCAGCAACGCCAATGCCGCTGCCCTGCCCTGCGGTGTGTTGCCGTCAAACAGCAGCTGACGGAGCGGCGCGATGTTCTCGTCCTTCCATCGTTCGTTCAGTAGCCGCGCTACCGTATCGCGCTGCCAGCCGTCGGAATGATCGAGCAACTTTACCAACTCTTCAACACTCGCCCGACTCAACTTCGCCGCCCGTCGATCGATGTTCGCCTGTCCCAGCTTCTTCGGCACAATCCGCCAGATGCGGCCGCGGTCGACGCCTGCAGAAGGGTCCACGGTCTTCAGAATCGGCGGGGCCAGGAAGGCAGCTCCTTCGATCAGTTCGCGGTACATGTCGATGACGTACAGGCAGCCATCGGGACCATGGAGGAACTGCACCGGGCGGAACCAGGAATCGCGCGAGGCAAGGAACTCACGGTCTTTGTCCGCCCGCTCGGCCACGAACGATGTGCCCTTGGGAATCAGCCTGGCGCGGTAAACGAGGTTGTTGGCCACCTCGCCGACGAAGGCGTTCCCCTTGAACTCGGCCGGATAGGCATCGCCGCGATAGATGGTGATGCCGGTCGCGCCGGTGAAGAAGCCCGACGGCTGGCCGCCTTCGTCCGACCCCGGCACGGCCCCCTCTTTGCGGAGCTTCGTGCGCATGATCCGCCACGGCTCCACTTCGCTGATGCGGTGCAGCCTGGTGAACTTCCCCTCCGGCGCGATGCTCACCAGCGGCGGCGGTGCCTGCACCGCCGGAAATTGTTCGAGGAGGGAATCATCGTAGGCGAGGTACTGGCACGGGTCGCTGTTGCCGCAGACGAACGTCCGACCCCAGTCGTCCATCGACATGCCATGCTGTCCGCCGCCGCTGGTCAGGCGAAAATCGTTGTTGCGCGGATCGAAGATGACGTTCCGCCGACGAACGTTCACCGGCTTGGAGCCCTTCTGTTCCGGCAAACTGCGAAGTTCGCCTCCATCCAGACCAGTGGAAATGTGGATGTGATTGTCGATGCCCCAGCGGAACGAATTGAGTTGTCCTTCACCGGCCTTGTCGCTGCCGAAACCGCCGATGATCGCGGTGAGTTTGCCATCCTTCCAGTAGTAAAGGTACGGGGCCGCCCCGATGTACAGGCCGCCGTTCCAGGGGAACAGCCCGGTCGGGTAATCGAGATTCATGATGACGGTGCGCTTGTCGAACGTGCCGTCCTTGTCAGTGTCTTCGAGCATCACCACCCGGCCCTGGCCGTGCGGCTTGGCGGAACCGTACTGGTTGTACTCGGGCGCTTCGCAGACGAAGAGTCGGCCGTCCTCGTCGAATTCCGCCGCGACGGGCGACATCACCAGCGGTTCGGCTGCCACAAGTTCGATGCGGAAATCGGGGTGAATCTCGAACGCCTTCAGCGACTCCGCGGGCGTGCGCGGTGCGATGCGCGCGGGTGCGTCCGGCGGCTTGGCGGGTGGCTCAACGCCTTGGATCATGCAGCAGGTAACAAAGAGGCCGGTCAGGCAGATCAGACGCATCGTATTGGCTCCTCGGCATGCAGCGTAACCGATGGGAACCGCAAAGGCTACGGTTTGGTGCCGCTGCGGTGCACGCGGCTGCTGCCCGTGGTGCACGCGTCCCGCGTGCACGGACAATCTCCCTGGCCATAGGCGTGCACGCGAGACGCGTGCACCACAGTTGATGCACCACAGTTGGCGCATGGACGAATCGCCATCGCATCGCGTATCATGGCAGAAGCCTTCTGAATGCGAATCAACCCCGACCTTCGGAAGCCTCAGGTCGGGGCTTGGGAACGATCAACCGCGCGGGGACCAGGCATGGCGTTTCGCGACAAGTTTGCCGACATCATCCAGCGTGAGACGCCGCTGGGGCCGTACACCTCGCTGAAAATCGGCGGGCCGGCGGAGTACCTGGTCACGCCGCGCAATCGCGAGGAACTGGCAGGCGTGTTGATCGCCTGCGCCGCGGAGAAGATTCCGCTGCGCGTGATCAGCGTCGGCACGAACCTGCTGGTGCGCGACGAAGGCGTTCGCGGGGCGGTGCTGCGGCTGACGGCCGACTGTTTCACCGAGATCCGCATCGAAGGGCAGCGCGTGCGCGCGGGCGGCGGGGCGACACTGTCAGCGGTCATCGCCTCGGCGGCGCAGCAGGGGCTGGCGGGTTTCGAGTCGCTGGTCGGCATCACGGCCACCATCGGCGGGGCGCTGCGCTTTAATGCCGGCGACCGCGCGGGCGAGATGGCCGACCACATGAAGCGCGTGGAAGTGATGGGAGAGAACGGCCAGGCCCGCATGGTCGAGCGGGCCGACCTGCACTTCGGCGATCACTCGAGCGACATTGAGGACCCGGTGGTGTTGTCGGTCGAGTTTGAACTGCTGAAGGACAAGCCGGACGCGATCGTCAAGCGGCTGCGCAAGGCATGGATCACGCGGAAGGCGGCCGAGCCGTTTTCGTTCCAGCAGTCGGTGCGGATGTTCAAGAACCCGCGCGGGCAGCACGCGGCCGATCTGATTGAACGGGCAGGGCTGTCGCGCACGCGCGCCGGCAAGGCGGAGATCAGCGAGCGCAACGGCAACTACCTCGTGGTGCAACCGGGGGCCGTGGCCAAGGACGTGCTGCAGTTGGTCGATCAGGTGCAGAAGAAGGTGCAGGAGTCGAGCGGGGTCCATCTCGAACGCGAACTATCCGTGTGGTGATGAAATCGATCACGCGCATCGTGCTGACGATCGCGCTGGCCGCCGGCGTGATCGCCGGCCTGATCGGCCTGGGAGCATGGCTGCGGGATGGCCTGCGCGACCGGCACGCGCTGACCGTCTCGCAGATCGAGTGCGAGCCGCCGCCGGGCATGGCGCGCGACGTGTTCCTGCAGGAAGTGCATTACTACGGCCGACTGCCGGAAACCCTCAACGCCCTGGATGCCGATCTGCCGGCGCGGTTGACGGAAGCGTTCGGCAAGCATCCGCGCGTGGTGAACGTGCGCGGTGTGGTTGTCGAAGCGCCAAATCGTGTTCGTGTCGAGTGTGAATATCGATAGCGCCCGTTTTGCGGTCGAGCCAACGGCTCGACCGTGGGCGAGGCGGTGACGTGCATCCCGTTGGGATGCACGCTAAACGTTGAAATCCCACCCGATCAGCTCATTTTTCCCGGTCGTGCGTGTTGCCGGCGCTTGACCCGCGTACGAACGCATCTACACTCTCATCATTGTCTGAACTCTCCACTCTCTCCTGGTTTTCTGAAAGGTGACGGTCATGGCCACGCGTGCCAGGTTCGATGTCGACTTTATCGAGGAATTGAAGCTGCGCCGCTGGGCGCGCGAGAACTATGTCCCCACGGATGGCCGTCGGCGTGACTGGCATCCGATCATCCTGGAAGAGATGGACCGCCGCGACGACGAGTTCCAGACCGGCGACGTCTCCCCGAGCTACGCTGCCGTTGCCTGAGCCGATGGTCGAAGTTGAATCCCGAAGCGGGCGGTCGCTACGACCGCCCGCTTTCGTTTCCCGTAGAATGCCGATCCGGAATGGCCAATGGGAAGACAGGAAGAAGCCGGCCACGGATGGCACGGATGAACACGGATAAGAAGCAGAAGCTTGACGCACGTGGGCGGGAACTGGATCACTCCGCATCGGCGTCATCCGTGAAATCCGTGGTTGCCTTCTTGTTGACGCCGATCAGCAGCGACATCAGACATAGCGGGAACAGAGGGGTCGATGGGCTTTTTCAACGGTCGGGTGACGTTCACGCGCTATCAGTGTTCAGGCAGCCCGCCGGCGTTGTTCGGGCCGGAGCATATCGGCCGGCTGGTCGAGAACGCGGCCGGGCGGCAGCGCCTTGCCAGCGCCGACGGCATCGAAGTCGGCTGGTCGGCCGGCGACCATATCCTGGACACGCGGTTTGACCTCGCCAAGAACATCATCAACGAGCAACTGTTCTTCGCCCTGCGCATCGACACGCAGAAGCTGCCAAGCGACCTGCTGAAGGCCTACTACCAGGTCGATCTCGAGGCGCTCATTGCCAACAACCCGAGCGGCAGGCCCAGCCTGCGGCAGAAGCGCGAGGCCAAGGAGTCGGCCCGCGACCGGCTGGAACACGAAGCGAAGGACGGCCGCTTCCTGAAGCGCAAGGCGATCGAAGTCATCTGGGACCGGCTGACGAATGAAGTCTACTTCGGCACGACATCGGTCACGAATATCGACCGGCTGGTGACGCTGTTCAAGAACACATTCGATGTGTCGTTCGAAGCGGTCACGTCCGGCCGACGGGCGTTCCAACTGGCGGAACTGCATCAGCATTCGCGCAACGTCGACGACGCCGCTCCCGCGGTGTTCGTCCCCGGGCTGTCGGCCACGGATGTTGCCTGGGTACTCGATGAGGGAAGCCGGGATTTCGTGGGCAACGAGTTCGTGCTGTGGCTGTGGTTCTACACCGAAACACAGAGCGACACCATCAAGTTAAACGATGAATCCGAAGTGACGATCATGCTCGCGCGAACGCTGACGCTGGAATGCCCGCGCGGACAGACCGGCCACGAAACGATCACCCACGAAGGGCCGACCCGCCTGCCCGAAGCACGGCGGGCAATCCAGTCGGGCAAGATGCCGCGCAAGGTCGGCATGACGCTGGTCCGCCACGGTGCGCAGTACGAGTTCACGCTGCATGCGGAGACTCTGGGCATCGGCAGCGCCCGCATGCCGGCATCCGAAGAGGAAGAAGACCGCGCACGACTCGACGACCGCGCGACAAAGCTGCGCGATCTGATCGAAACGCTGGACCTGCTCTACGATGCCTTCGGCCAGGTACGCTTCGGCCCCGAGTGGTCGAAAGAACTGGCGAAGATGCAGAAGTGGCTGCGCCGCGAGGAGAAGACGCAGGCGAGCGGCGCGGCGTGATGGGGCAGTGCGTCGGGACAGGGCTTCCAACGTGAATCGGCGACGCGTAACTCGCCACTGCTCACGGCGTAGACTCAACCCCGGGTGCGCCGAAGCGGCGACGCGAAGCTAATGGCTGTGACCCCTACCGGGGTCATGAACCGGGGCCTCGCTCGTCTTTTAAGCCCTTCCGTTCAGGGTCGAACTCCAAGACGTGCAAATCAACCAGTTCGGCAACTTGCCTTGGCGAAATTCTTTACTTCGGCTTCTTCGCCTTCTTCATGTTGAACGTCTTGAACTCATCAATCGTCAGCGATCCGTCCTTGTTGCCGTCCAGATCGCTGAACATGCTTTCGGTCTTCTGCTTGATCCTGTCGGCCTTGTCCGGGTTGGCGGCGATGATTTCATCCAGCGCTTTCTGAAACTCATCCTTCGACAGCTTCTTGTCGTTGTCTTTGTCCAACTTGGCGAACTCGGCTTCGGGGTCCTTCGAGACGGCCTTGTTGCCGCCGACCAGCGCCGCTAAGTCGAACTTCTTCGCTTCTTCCATCGACAGGTCGCCGGACTTGTCGGCATCGAGTTTCGTGAACAGTTCATCGCTCTTCTTCGTGATCATCTGGGCGATCCGTTCGCCCTTTTCGCCTTTGGCCTTGATCTCGTCGGGCAGCTTGGCGAACTCTTCCTTCGTGATCTTGCCGTCGTTGTTCGCGTCGATCTTCTTGAACATCGCTTCAAAGTCGGCGCCCGGTTTAGTTGCCTTCTTGTCCGCGTCGGCGGCTTGCGTGGCGGCGAAGGCGAAGGCGGTCAACGCCAGTGTCAGCATCCATCGTGCCATTATTTGTTCTCCTGAGTTAAGTTGGTTGATGCGGCCAGTAGTCATTGAACACCCGGACCATCGGCAGGTAGCGTCCGCCAATCGACCTTGACCCCTTGCTCCGAATCAGGCTAACATCCCCCATCTAATTTTCCGAGGGGAACATGGAAGTTTCCGCTCCCGTGGGGTTTCGCCAGCAACCTGGCTACTTCGTCGTCGTCGCGCTGCTGCTCATCGGGCAGGGATGGCTGACGGTACGCCTGTTCACGCCGGATGACACCCTGGCTTCCCTCGTTGATGATCGTCCGCTGCTGTCGGGCCGGCATGCCCTGCATCTGTACCACGGCATGCTCGGCGTGAAGACCTGGCGCGAGCGTGGCACGAGTTGCTGCTTCGATCCCGGCTATCAGGCCGGGTACCCCAAGACCCCCATCTTCGACGGCGGCAGCCGACCTGCGGAATTCTTCCAACTCGTTGGTGGTCAACGGCCCGCGGCCTACAAGCTGGGGCTGGCGATCGCCTGCCTGCTGGTGCCGCTGGCGTTCGTCGGCATGGCCCGCGGCGTCAGCATGTCGCCCGCGGCATCGTGCACCAGCGGATTGCTCGGCACCATGCTCTGGTGGTCCGACCCCGCGCAGGCGCTCTTGCGCGAGGGGGACGTCGATCTGCTGCTGGGCGGCCTGTGCGTACTGCTGCATGTCACCTGGTACATCCGTTTCGAACGTCTGCCGAGCCTGAGCAGTTGGAGCGTGATGACGGTCTTTGCCGCGCTGGCGTGGTACACCCAGCCGCTGCTGGTCGTCGGCTTTCTGCCGTTCCTGATCCTCTACTACCTTTGGGTCGCGACCCGGCAGGGGCTGATCTGGCATCTGGCCATCATCGCGGCCGCACTCGTCGCGTTCGGCGTGAACGCCAATTGGCTTGTCGACTGGTCGCGCTACCTGTGGCTGTACCTGCCGTTCGGCGGGCAATTGCCGCCGGCACAGCCATTCTGGGTGGCCGTCAGCCAGCAATGGACCCTGCTGATTCCCCAGGACCCGATGCACCTGGCCGTGGCCGGGGTCGGACTGGCGGGTCTGCTGATGATGCTCAAATCAAACCGCTCGGCCGCGTGGCTGTTGGGCTTGGGCACGGTCGTGTCGATGCTGACCGTCAGTGCCGGGATGTTCTGGCCGGTGCTGACCGATTTCGGCACCGACCGCTTTCTGCTGATCGCGTCCTGGTGCCTGGTGCTGCCGGCGGCCCATCTATTGTCGAGCGTTGCGGAGTATCTGAGCGAATCGTCGATCTGGAGGCCGTTGGGTCCGCTGGGGCTACTGACGGCACTGGTGTCAATTGCATGGTCGGCAGACTTGCCCCGGCATTGGCTGCAACAGCCGCGCATGGTGATCGGCCTGAGTGACGAACGGGCCGAGATTATTCGGACGCTGACGGACAAAACGACGCCCGATGCCCGCATCCTGTGGGAGGATCGCACGGGCAACAACTGGCCGGCGCTGCTGTCGTGGCAGACGGAGCGTGCGTATCTCGGCGGCCTTGATGCTGACGGGCGAATGGAACATATGCACGCCCGCTTATGCGACGGCAAGCTGGCCGGGACACCGGTGGGGCTGTGGAGCGACGGCAAACTGCAGGCGTTTCTTGATCGCTACAACGTCGGCTGGGTGGTCTGCTGGAATGCGGACAGCATCCGACGGTTCCGGGCCTATTCCGGAGCGCGGGCAGTTTCCGAGTTCAACGATGGCGGTCAGGGCGTGCTGTTCAAGCTGGAACGCCGGCCGAACTGGTTCCTCAAAGGGTCGGGCCAGGTGGCGCAGGCCGATTCGCAACGGATCGCCCTCGCGGACATCATGCCCGAAGACGGCGAGATCATCCTGAGCATGCACCACCAGTCACGCATGCGCGTCTCCCCGGGATACGTGCAGATCGAGCGCGACCTGAATCTGGAAGACCCGATCCCGTTCATCCGCCTGCGCGTCCCCGGCCCGGTAGCGCGGGTTTCGATCGTGTGGGACAATCCGTAGCGACGGACGTTGACCAACGCAGCGTTGATCCCGATGCGATTCACGGAACTGACTTCTTACCCCCTCTCCCCCGGCTTTGCGGGGGAGAGGGGACAAGAGCGCCGTTAACGTCTGCAGCAATGCTGGCGCTAACCCGAATCGTTGCATTCGCCTCCATCTCGCGATACACTTCTGACTTCGTCCGCGAAATCATCCTGTGAACTTCTCCCGGAGTATCGAACGTGGTGCGTCCTCTCTGTTTCGTGATTGCCGCGGCTGTCGCGGTGATCGGGTTTCATGCTTCGATGGAAGCGTTCCAATCGAAGGAATACAAGAGCGGCATCGTCTTTCCCGAACCGGTCGTCGTCACGCCGGGCGCGAATGGCGGGCCGCCCGGCGATGCGATCATCCTGTTCGACGGTAAGGACCTGTCGAAGTGGAAGGGCGGCGATGCGTGGGAAATCAAGGATGGCGAGGCGACCGCGAAGAAGGGCGGCCTCACGTCGCTCGATCCGTACGGCGACTGCCAGTTCCATATCGAATTCGCCACGCCGGAGAAGGTCGAAGGCTCGGGGCAGGGGCGCGGCAACAGCGGTGTCTACCTGATGGGCAAGTACGAGATTCAGATCCTCGATTCGTACCAGAACCCCACCTACTTCGATGGCCAGGCCGGCAGCGTCTACAAGCAGCAGCCGCCGATGGTCAACGTCTCGCGCAAGCCGGGCGAATGGCAGGTGTACGACATCATCTTCGAAGCACCGCGCTTCGCCGAGGACGGGGCTGTCCTCAAGCCGGCCATCGTCACGGTGCTGCACAACGGCGTGGTGGTGCAGAACCATTTCGAGTTGAAGGGCGGCACCTACTTTGACAAGCCGGCCGCGTACACCAAGCATGCGGAAAAGCTGCCGCTCAACATCCAGTACCACGGCAACCCGATGCGTTTCCGCAACATGTGGATTCGCGAGATCAAGCCGATTGTCGGCACGCCGCCGGCCCCGAAGTCGTGACGGAGCGACCGGACATGCAATACCGTACGCTGGGGCGAACAGGGCTGAGGGTATCGATCCTCAGCCAGGGCGGGGCCGCGCTCGGGCAGCAGTACGGCAGTGTGTCGCAGGCTCAGGCCGAGGAGTGCGTTCGTCTGGCTGTCGATGCCGGCGTGAACCTGATCGACACCAGCGCGTACTACGGCAAAGGCCTGGCCGAGACGATGCTCGGGCGGATGCTGCCGGCAATCGGCCGCGACCGCGTCTACCTGTGTACCAAGGCCGGGCGCTTCGATACGCATCAATTCGATTTCACCCCGGCCGCGATCGAGCGTTCACTGGATGAATCGCTCGATCGCCTGGGGACCGATCACGTCGACATTCTGCTGGCGCACGACATCGAGTTCGCGGACGACATCGAAGCGGTATTCGAGGAAACCGCTGCATGCCTGCATCGGCTCAAGCGCCACGGCAAGTGCCGGTTCATCGGCATGTCGGCGTACCCGCCGCGGTTGCTGGTGCGTGCGATCGAACGCTGTGAGCTTGATGTGGTGATCAGCTACGGGCACTACACGCTGCAAAGCCAGCGGCTGCTCGACGAACTGCTTCCCGTGGCGGAACGTCACGGCGTCGGGATTCTCAACGGCAGCCCCTTGTGTTTGGGGGCCTTGAGTGACCACGGCCCGCCGGCTTGGCATCCGGCCGATGCGGAGTTCAAGGCGGTGTGCGCCCGCGCGGTCGCTTACTGCCGGGCGAAGGGTGCCGACCCGAACCTGCTGGGAATGCATTTCGCGTTGGCGGAAGAACGTATTGCCAGCACCATCACGGGCACTGCCAAAGCGAGCGAGTTGGCGGTGAATCTGCTGGCCCTGTCGACATCACCCGATCAGGCACTGCTTCAGGAAGTTCGCGACATCCTGGCCCCGATCCGCAACCGCGACTGGCCCAGCGGGAAGCATCATCAGTAAGTTAAAGAAGAACAGGGGACTGACATCCCCCGCTCATCGTAGGGAGCTTCATGCGTCGATCGCTAGTATTACTCATTGCCCGCCGGGAATTGCGCGACCTCACGCGCGACCGGCGGACGCTGTTCATCATCCTTGTACTGCCGGCCCTCTTGTATCCGGTGTTCGGGCTGGTCGGGTTTCTGTTCGCGCTCGCATCGATGGAACAGAAGGTCATCGTCGGCGTGGCGGGGATCGACAATCTGCCGCGGTACGTGCAGCATCCGGAGTCGGCGGCGTACGGCGCGGCCGGCGCGTGGGTGCAGGGCCGCATCGATCCACCGCCGCTGATCGTCAACGACCGTTTCGTGCCGATGTTCGCTCAGACCGAATACGATCTGACCGGGATTGTCGTCGTGCCGCTGGAAAGCGACAGCCGCGGCCCGCTCGATTCACGGCAAGTGGATGCGATGCTCGTCATCCCGCCCGACTTCATGGACAAGTACGTGCGCGGAGAGCGCCCGCAATTGCAGATTCTCGGCCGGGAGGGGGATGAAACGTCGAAAATGGCCGTCCGCCGGGTCGGCGGCATCATCGGCCGGTGGAAACAGGCGCTGAAAGAGACGCGGTTCCTGCGCGCGGCACTACCGCCGTCCTTCGACGACCCGATCGACGTTGTCGATCAGCAGGAAGGCAAACCGATCAAGGACAAAACGGCCGACGAACTGCGCGACATGCTGGTGAAGTTCTTCCCGTTCCTGCTGGTCATGTGGACCATGGCAGGGGCCCTGCACCCGGCCATCGACCTGACGGCCGGCGAGAAGGAACGCGGCACCATGGAGACACTGTTGATCAGCCCGGCCGAGCGGCGCGAGATCGTGGGCGGCAAGTTCCTCGCGGTCTGGCTGTTCAGCTTCATCTCGGCACTCTGCAATCTGTTCTGGATGGCCGGGGCTGCCTACGTGCTGAGCGGACTGCTCGAAAGGCCGATCGTGTCGCTGAACGGGTTGTTCTGGGCCACGCTGTTCGCGATTCCGCTGGCCGCACTGTTCAGCGCGCTGGCGATCGGCCTGGGTGTCTTCGCCCGCAGCAGCAAGGAAGGGCAGTACTACCTGATGCCGATGTTCCTGATCGTGATGCCGCTGTGCCTGTGGGCGATGCAGCCGGGATTGAAAATGACGCTGCCGGTCAGCCTGGTGCCGATCACGGGGTTGACACTGCTGCTGCAGCGGTTGATGTCGGTCGCCAGTGAACCTGTATCCGTGATCGCGATCCTGGGCGTGACATTCTCGCTGGTGGCCAGCATGTTCCTGAGCCTGTGGTGGGCGTCATGGCAGTTCCGCCGCGAAAGCGTGCTGTTCCGCGAAGCGGAACGGCTGAGCTTCAAGGGCTGGCTGCGTTCGCTGGTGCGACGCCGGTAGCGGAGCCTTCGGGTCGCGGCTACCCCCCCACCCGCTTGACCTTGTAGCCCAGCTTCTCGAGTTCGGCGACAATCCGTTCGCGCTGGTCGCCCTGGATCTCGATC
>Ga0105048_10011991_pt1 | contig 13624 bp, 10 predicted proteins | sample MAT05_FD_78382 | JGI IMG/M metagenome (GOLD analysis project Ga0105048, IMG submission 78382) | Freshwater microbial communities from Lake Fryxell liftoff mats and glacier meltwater in Antarctica - MAT-05 | ecosystem: Environmental > Aquatic > Freshwater > Ice > Liftoff microbial mat | place...
AACTTCGGTTCTTTTGCCTTTCGGTAAAGAGTGGCGATATGGCCGATTTGCTGAATAAGTTCGGATTTCGAAGCGCCGATTAATTCCCCCAACCAGAGCGTTTTAGTCTCACGGTCAGGCGCACTAATGCGAACTTTCACTAATTCATGGGCATTTAGCGCGATATCGAGCTCTTTTTGAATTGCTTCCGACACACCGTTTTCCGCAATCATGACAATTGGGTGCAAAGAATGGGTCAGGCCGCGTAAATAACTGCGTTGTGGGTTGGTCAGTGGCATAATTGGGCTTCGTTTGATCAAAAATTAACTCAACCAAGGTTACCTTAAGTGGCAGCACGCAGTAAGAGCAGTACTAGATGGCTAAAAGAACACTTCAGTGATGTTTATGTCAAGCAGGCGCAAGCCCAAGGGTTGCGTTCGCGCGCGGCGTTTAAGCTGGAAGAACTTCTTGAGGACGATTTGAAGATTCGCCCTGGGATGACGATTGTTGATTTGGGCGCAGCACCCGGCAGTTGGTCACAAATGGCCGTGCGCTGGCTCAAAGGCAAAGGGCGCGTGATCGCAACAGATATTTTGCCTATGGAGCAACTTGAAGGCGTGGAGTTTCTGCAGGGCGATTTCACCGACGAATTAGTCTTAGCAAAACTTGAAGCAATGTTGGATGGTCAGAAAGTGGATCTTGTACTTTCAGATATGGCCCCAAACATGAGTGGAATGCACGGCGTGGACATTCCGAAATCACTTTATTTAGCAGAACTTGCGGCTGACTTTGCGCAAACTTGGTTGAAACCCGGTGGTACGTACTTAGTAAAACTTTTTCAGGGTACTGGCACGGACGAGCACTTAAAGCTACTTCGCGGACGTTATACGAAAGTAAACTTACGCAAGCCAGCAGCGTCTAGATCGCGTTCGCGCGAAATTTACGCCATGGCGACAGGCAAACGGGCTTAGTAGCGGTGTAGCAGGGCAAATGGCACTCGGTTTACCGGCGGATCTCGGTAGATACTAGTGATTAGTAATAGCTTCATCGCAATATTTTTGGCAACACGACTTTTTTGGAGAATGAAAGTGAACGACCTAGGTAAAAATTTATTTTTGTGGGGCGTTATTGCAATCGTCCTCCTGCTAGCAGTGCGCAGCTTTGGCCCTGATGTGATGGGTAGCACACCCACAAGTGAAGTGACCTATTCAGAGTTTATGAAAGCGGTCGACGACGGACAAGTTGCGAAAGCGACGATTCAAGACGACGGCCGAAAGATTGAATTCACCAACACTCAAGGTGGCAAAAAATATACTTTTGCCCCACCACTGCATTTGACGCTGCCCGATATTTTGATTAAAAAAGGCGTGAGCTTTGAAGCAACGGCGCCTGAAAGTGGCATCAGCTTTGGCTCAATTTTACTCAATTTACTGCCAGTAGCACTGCTGATCGGCGTTTGGATCTTTATCATGCGCCAGATGCAAAACGGTGGCGGCGGCGGTCGCGGCGCGATGAGTTTTGGCAAAAGCCGCGCACGTTTGCAGGGCGAAGACCAGGTTAAGGTTACCTTCGCCGATGTCGCTGGCGTCGATGAAGCTAAGGAAGAAGTAAAAGAATTGGTTGATTTCTTACGCGACCCGGCGAAATTTCAACGACTAGGCGGGAAAATTCCGCGCGGCGTGCTGATGGTGGGTTCTCCCGGCACCGGCAAAACTTTGCTGGCAAAGGCGATTGCGGGTGAGGCGAAAGTGCCTTTCTTTACGATTTCGGGCTCGGATTTCGTCGAGATGTTCGTCGGCGTTGGCGCCAGCCGCGTGCGCGATATGTTTGAGCAAGCCAAGAAGCACGCGCCTTGCATCATCTTCATTGATGAAATTGATGCCGTTGGTCGCCATCGTGGTGCTGGCATGGGCGGTGGGCATGACGAGCGCGAGCAAACACTCAATCAGCTGTTGGTCGAAATGGACGGCTTTGAAGGCACTGAAGGCGTAATCCTTATTGCTGCCACCAACCGTCCTGATGTGCTGGATCCCGCATTGTTGCGTCCTGGTCGGTTTGATCGGCAAGTAGTCGTCGGCTTACCGGATGTACGTGGACGCGAGCAAATTTTGAAAGTGCACATGCGCAAAGTGCCGCTCAATCTGGACGTAAAGCCCAGCTTCATTGCGCGCGGCACGCCTGGGTTTTCGGGCGCTGATTTAGCCAATCTGGTAAACGAGGCAGCACTGTTTGCCGCTCGCGACAGCTCAAAAGATGTTTCTATGAAGCATTTTGAGAAAGCGAAAGACAAAATAATGATGGGTGCTGAGCGCCGATCATTAGTCATGAATGAAGACGAAAAGCGTATGACTGCGTATCACGAGTCTGGCCATGCCATCGTTGGTCGATTGGTGCCAAAGCATGATCCAGTCTACAAAGTGACAATTATTCCGCGCGGTCGCGCGTTGGGTGTCACGATGTATTTGCCTGAGGGGGATCGCTACTCGCAAAGTAAAGTGATGCTGGAAAGCATGCTCTGCAGTCTTTACGGCGGGCGTTTGGCGGAAGAGCTCATTTTCGGCACCGAAAATGTAACAACGGGTGCCAGCAATGACATAGAACGCGCCACCAATTTGGCGCGCAGCATGGTCAGCAAGTGGGGCTTTTCGGAAGCGATGGGGCCGATGACGTACGCTGAAGATGAGCAAGAGGTTTTCATTGGCCGGTCAATGACCCAAACCCGTCAGGTTTCCCCGGAAACGGCGAAATTATTAGACGCTGAAGTACGCAATCTGATTGATCGTTGCTATGCCCGTTCACGTCTGCTCTTGAGCGAAAACATGGACAAGCTGCACGCAATGGCGGCGGCGCTGATGAAGTACGAAACGATCGACGTCGGCGTTATTGATGCGATTATGGAAGGCCGTGAACCAGGGCCTCCAGCCGACTGGTCGACCGGTGAAGATATTGCGAACACCCCAAATGTCGGGCCACCCGTCGGTCCATCAGGCGGCGAACCTGTCGCAGCTGGCGCAATCGGTTAAAATTCCGAAATCGCGCGTTCTTTAAAGAGTGTTGGCGCAGCAGTGCGCTAACACCCCTCTTTCGGCCCCGATATGCACGCTGATCGCCTAATCTCCTATTATTTCCCCGAACTCGGCGTGCGCGCAGCGTGGGCGCGTCTTGAACGAGTTGATGCGCGCTTACATGCGCTCAGCCATGCGCCGAAGCCAGCGCAGGATTGGTTGACTCAATGTGTTTGTGCAGCAGCTCTCTTCACCAGCGGGATTAAGCTCAACGGCAAATTGAGCATTCAACTCCGTTCACAAGGTGCGTTGCGTCAAATATTTGCTGAATGCACCGATTCAGGTTATCTGCGCGGCATTGCACGCGCGGATAGTGAGGCCCCAGAGCCGTTTCCGACTGAGTTTGCCCTCGCCTGTGCGCGCGGCTCAGCCGCGATCACCATCGAGCCAGAACAGGGAGAACGCTATCAGGGTATCGTCCCACTGGCGGTCGATGGCATCGCGGCAACGTTCGAGGAATATTTCAACAGCTCTGAACAATTGCCCACTCGCATCCTGCTGGCGAACGGTGCGCAGAATACCACCGGGTTTTTAGTGCAGCGTGTTGCGCAATTGGGCGGCAATCAAACGTCACTTGATGCCGACGGTTGGGATCGCATTGAAAAGCTGGTGCTTACACTCAAGCCGGAAGAATTGGCGGAAATCGACGAGTCAACGTTAATGCATCGCTTGTTTCACGAAGAAACCTATGTGCAGACCAAGCTGCAAACCTTGACGCACTACTGCCCCTGCTCGCGCGAACGGGTCGCCGCAATGTTGCAAAGTATCGGCCACGACGAGGCAATTGCCGCCGCTAACGAATCTGGCTTCGCGCAAATTCAGTGTGAATTTTGCAACGCTGACTACCGATTTGATCGTGTCGATATCGAAACGCTGTTCCAACTGGCAGCTGTTGCGCCTAGCACTTCTGCGTTGCAATAGTTGCGCCTAGACCTTCTCGTGACTGGGCTTCATGCCCGCAGCGGAAAACGCCTTGAAGCGCGCGCGCGCCATATTTTTTTCGGCTTCATCGAGCGGAATCACTTCTAGCAGGCGTGCGCCAAACTGCGTCGGGCTTACGCTGCGCAAATTGATCGTGACATCGCGGATTGGGCATGCAAACGCTGGCGATACAATCAAAACCGGACATTCATCATCGTCATCTTGCCCAGCAATTTGATGCGGCAAAAAAGCATCGTCGATATAGCTCCAAAGCTTGTCGTCAATTGCCATCGCTTGTTCTTCATCTACCGCCAAAATGACGCATGAAGCCTGGGTCTCAAAAGCTTTTTCCGCAAGCTTTGCCACCAGCAACAGCGGATCCGCTTGAAATTTAGCGCTCGAAAGCTCATAAAAACGAATAATTTGCTCGCTCATTGCATTTGCCTCGGCAAAACACTCAAATCAAAACTCCCTTTTTCATCATTTATTGCGTAAAGGCGCGTCCAACGCCCAGCAACCTTTGTGGAATCATTTTAATGCGATTAAGCAAGGACGCAGAAAGCCAACTCGGCGATGGTGCAGGCTTGGTATCGACGACCGCAAAGCGGCGCAGTGCTTGCGGGTTGCTCTTGAGCTGCCAGTAGTGCGTAATCGCGCTTTCAACGCTCAGCCTACAGGTACCCATACGCACCGGTTTAAGCAGCATTCGATAGACTTGACCTTCATTAATTAAATCAATTGCCACTTGCGCATTCGCCCGCTCAGTAATCACCACTGTTGGAATTTGTGGGTGATATTTCTTCAAAAGCTTAATCAGCTGCGTCCAATCGCCTGCACCGGTTTCCGCTTCGGAAATAACCACGCCGGTTTCATGTTGCTCAAGCACCTGCAGCGCGCGCTCAGCGGTTGCGGCAAAACGCACCTGATAGTGCCCGCCTAAAATTTCCCGTAAGCGATTTTGCGTGTCTGGGTCGTCCTCAATCACCAACACCCCGGCAGACTGGCGAGCCTGATCTTTTTCTTTTTCTGATATCGGCGCCATCGCCAGCAAAGGCACATCGCGCGCAATGGCAGCGGCCTGCACTACTGTTTTGCGCAGTTCCTCATTATCCCAAGGCTTGTTGATGAAGCGAAATACCTCGCTTTCATTCACCGAGGCCAGCACCGCGCTCAAATCAGAGTATCCGGTCAGCAAGATTCGCATGGCGCGCGGATGCACCGTTTTGATTTCGCGCAGAACTTCCACGCCCAGCATTTGCGGCATGCGTTGATCACACACAACTACGTCGATATCTTTTTCTTTGGCCCAACGGATCGCTAACTTTGGCTCACTGGTGACGTAAACATCGTGTTCGCGAAAGAGTGCACGCAGCGCGCGTAGGATGCGTGCCTCGTCGTCTATACATAAAATCCGAATGCGCCCGCTGCTGCTCTGCTCTTTACTGCTTTGCTCTTTATTATTTTGCTCTTCACTCATGGCTTGCCTCACTCATGCCGTGGCCTAAACCGTGACTTTTCAATGCCGCGAAATCCACTGGCAAACTGACGACAAAGCTGGTGCCATGCCCCAGCGCTGAACTAACGTTAATGCTGCCGCCATACGCGGTCAATATCTTATGCACGATCGACAAACCTAGCCCAGTACCCTCCCCCACTGGTTTGGTGGTAAAAAACGGATCGAAAATTTTGGGTAATACATCAGCCGGTATGCCGCTACCGGTATCGGTGAATTCAACTTCAACCATGTCACCGTTGCGTCTAGACGTCACAGTAAGCGTTCCACGCTCCGCCATAGATTGGGCGGCATTGGTAATCAGGTTTAAAAAAACTTGGTTGATTTGCGAAGGCACCACGCGCACCAGAGGAACCGGGGCAAGGTGGCGAATCACCTCAATGCGATCACGCATTTGGTGATTTGCAATGATCAAGGCGCTGTCGATGCCTTCATTGACATTCCACAAATCTTCCCCGTCACGATCAACGCGCGCAAAGCCCTTCAAATTTTTGACTAGTTTGGATATTTGATCTACGCCTTCAAGTGCATCGGTCAACAGCTCTTTGCTTTCACTCAAACGCGCATCGTTTGCCAACGCCGCCCGCATTTTCAACAGCGCACTGGGCAGAACTGCCTGCAATTTAGGGTCGGCAGGGTTGAGCGTCGCAAAGCGCGCCAATGCGGCGCAAACCTTATCAAGCACGAGTTTGTGCTCATCTATTAACTCGGTTACAACTTGCGCGTTACTGCGCAAAAAGCCCAGCGGCGTATTAATTTCATGGGTCACGCCCGCCACCATTTGCCCGAGTGAAGCGAGTTTGGTGGTGTGCATCACTTGTGACTGAGAAGCCTGAAGACGCTTGAGCTCCACGTCGGCGGCAATTGCACCCGCCTCAAAACGTTTCAAACGCAAAAACAGCCACGAAGCTATCGCTGCGGCACAAGCAAAGAGCAAGAAGCCAAGCCATTCCATCGCGTATGCGTCAACTGAGTGAGGAAGCTGAACTGTCGCAGAGTTCACGCGCCCTGACAATTGCAAGATGCGCAACGAATGCCAAGAACTATGCGCTAGCCCGCACAACGGCCAACAATAAGCGGAATTTTGACAATTTGAGCGGCGGGTGGTGAGACAACACCTACCCCAATTCATGCCGACTGCGCAAGACTGAACAGCGGCGAAAAAGGGGCGTATTCTTCGCGCCGCATTAGAAAATTCTTTTAAGGTTCATTGCTATGTCTGAAACACCTGCGCCAAAGGAAGTGGTGCCCGCTGAAACGGCGGCACCTACCAACCAAGGCCACGCCGCACTGAGTCAAATCGCGCCGGGTCAAACCGCGCCGGGTCAAACCGCGCCCGGTCAAACCCCGACAAGTCCATCCGCACACGGTCACGCGGGGATAAGTCACGGAAAGCTAATGCCGTTGGTTGTTGGTGCCGTAGGCGTCGTCTTTGGCGACATTGGCACCAGCCCGCTTTATGCAATCAAGGAATGTTTCAATGGCGAGCACGGGTTAGCGCTTAACCCGCGCAACATTTTCGGGGTGCTGTCGTTGATGTTTTGGGCGATGACGATTGTCGTCTCGCTAAAATACGTCACCTTTATTTTGCGCGCGGACAATAAAGGCGAAGGCGGCACGCTGTCTTTGATGGCGTTGGGTCTGCAAAAGTTAAGCAATGCGCGCAATCGCTACATCGCAATTTTGGTTGGCATGATCGGGGCAGCGCTATTTTTTGGCGATGGCGTGATCACGCCAGCAATGACGTTAATGTCAGCCGTAGACGGCATGGCGATCTACAACCCGAAATTTGCCAGCTTTATCGTGCCTATTTCGGTGGCCATCGCGTTCGTACTATTTTTCTTCCAAAGCTATGGAACCGCTAAAGTGGGCGCTTTTTTTGGGCCAATTATGTCGCTTTGGTTTATCACGCTTGCAGTTTTGGGTGTCATCAACATTGTGCAGGCGCCCGAAATATTGACCGCGTTTTCGCCGCATCATGCGATTTCTTTCATACTACACAACCCAGGAAACGCGTTTATGGTGCTGGGTGCGGTATTTTTGGTTATGACCGGCGGCGAAGCACTCTACGCTGACATCGGCCATTTCGGGGTAAAGCCAATTCGTTTTGGTTGGTTTGGCTTTGTAATGCCGACTATTTTAATCAATTACATGGGCCAAGGCGCGCTATTGCTCGCCCACGGCGATGATCGTGTCGTGCGTTCTAACCCGTTTTTCCATATGGTGCCAGAATCGATGCTGTTGCCGCTGGTGATTTTGGCGACTGTAGCCGCCGTGATCGCCTCGCAAGCGGTCATTACGGGTGTGTTTTCAGTAACGCGGCAAGCGATCCAGCTTGGCTTGCTTCCGCGTATGGAGATTGTGCACACCAGTGAAACATCCATGGGTCAAATTTATGTACCTGCGGTCAATTGGATGCTAATGCTGTGTGTCGTGGGCCTAATCTTGTCGTTTCAAAGTTCCAGCGCCATTGCGGCGGCCTATGGTGTGGCAGTTTCGCTAACCATGGTATTGGAGTTGGGGCTACTGTTTGTAGTGGCTAAAAAGCTCTGGAACTGGGGGCCATTGGGCATCAGCATGCTGGTGTTTTTCATGTTGGTCGATTTGACGTTTTTCACGTCCAATGCGATCAAAATTCCACAGGGTGGTTGGTTTCCACTCGTAATGGCGGGCGGGCTGGTGGTAATCATGAGCACCTGGCGTCGTGGTCGGAAATTAGTTGCCGATGCGATTCAAAACCAAAGCATGCCGCTCGATGTTTTCATGATGGCAACCGAGGGCGTACCGCGCGTCGATGGCAGCGCCGTGTTTTTGACGCGCACGCCCGAAGGAATTCCGCACACACTTTTGCACAACTTAAAGCACAACAAAGTGCTGCATAACCGGGTGGTGATGCTCAGCTTAGTAGTTGAAGACGTTGCCCGCATACCGGATGAAGATCGTATTGAAGTGACCGATTTCGGCCAGGGGTTTTATCGAGTTGTGGCGAAATTTGGCTTTGTCGAGGACACGGAAGTGCCACACGTATTGGGCCTTTGCAAAGCACACGGACTCGATTTTGACATGATGGACACCACTTTCTTTTTGGGGCGGGAAACGCTGCTGCCGAGCAAACATCCCGGCATGGCGATGTGGCGCGAGCATCTGTTTAGCTGGATGTGGAAAAACGCCAGCCGCGCCATGGACTTTCTGCGTTTACCACCAAATCGGGTGGTGGAATTGGGCACTCAGGTGGAAATCTGAGTTGCATTAAATTAGGCAATCAAGCTGAAGTTAGCCTCTGTGCCTCGTCATTGCGAGCGCAGCGAAGCAATCCATTTGCTTTTAAAACGCGCGGCATGTCAGAAATTTGGATTGCTACGTCGCTGCGCTCCTCGCAATGACGAGGCGATAGGTTAACCGCTGATTTTAGTCAGCAAAATCCGTCGGCCGTTTTCGCGCTCTAGAAATTCAGGCGAAGCAATGGGTTCAATGATCGGATCTAACGGCGCTGCACCAGCTATAGGCGCTACCCCATGCGCGCAAGCACGGCCTGCGTGCTTGCTCAGATACGCGGCGGCATCCGCAAGGCCGATTACCTGATCAACGCTAAATCGTGCACCGAACGGAGCCGGAAAGGGTAGCGGCGCAAAACCAATTGATGCCGTAATTGTCACCGTTTTCCCGTGTCCGATTCGAATCGGATCGCTGCTAATTAGCTTGAGCATGCGCCGAGCCAGCTTTATCGCAGTATCACCATCAGCGTCTCTGGCGACCAATAAGAACTCTTCGCCACCCCAGCGCAAGATGGCATCGCCGTTGCGAATAAAATGGCGCAGGCGTTGCGCCACTTCGATCAAAACGGCGTCGCCCGCGTCATGTCCAAATTCGTCATTGACGCGCTTGAAATGATCTAGATCGAGCAGAAAAAAGGTTAAACCTTGATCCCTAGTTTGGCGCCGTTCTAAGCCTGCACTGCGCGCAAAGGTCTCAACTTGCGGTCGGTCCAAAAAGCTACGTAAATAGCGCCGGTTATGCAGCCCGGTAAGTGTGTCAGTCACAACCGACACCGAAAGTTCGCGGTTCAATTGTTCTAGTTGCTGTTTGCGCGCCTCGATCTCGGAATTTCTTTCCTCTAATACGCGTCTTGATTCCAAAAGTTCAATAATCGCCGCCTCGCGATCACGCTGAGCTCGATATGCGTTGACGTGGTAGCGAATGCGCGCAGCTAATTCTAACGCGCTAGGCAGCTTGACTACGTAGTCATTACCGCCACGCGCGAACGCCTCCGCCTTAGTCAGCGGCTCTTCCACGGCGCTCAAAACCATCACCGGAACATTGGCGAGCGCAGCAACACTGCGATAGGCTCTGATTAGATCTAACCCGTCAATTTCATCAAGCTGCAAATCTTGCAAAATCAACTCAGGCTGCACCGCCAAAGCGCGCTTGAGCGCCTGCGCGCCATCGCGCTCGGAATGCAGTTCGATATCCTCGCAATCAATCAACATGCGGCGAACCGCTGCATGGATGATCGGCTGATCGTCGACCAACAACACTCGACTGGGCGCGCTCATCTCGGCTCAAAGCGAGTGGAGGAGATGCATTTTCCAATTGCAGCAGGATTTAAAATGTGAACTGCCCCACCCTGCGCAATTGCGGCACCTGGCATGCCGTGTACCACTGCACTTTGGCCATCTTGCGCAAAGGTTTGCCAACCGCTGTCGCGCAGCTTGCGTAATCCTGAGGCGCCATCTTCCCCCATGCCGGTAAGCAGCACAGCGATGCCAACTTTATTTTGTAAAGCAAGGCTAGCAAATAATTGCGCCACTGCGGGAATGTGTGCTTCAACAGCACTTCCGGGCTGCAATTCGATTTGGCGGCATGCATTAATTGTCATATGGCATCCAGGGGGCGCTACATACACATGACCTATCTGCAGATACGTGTCGCGGCTACCAAACTGGGTCGGCAACTGACACTCACACTGTAGCCAATCACAGAATCCTTGTGCGTAGTCTGCATCAATGTGTTGCACGATTAACACCGCGAAAGCGAGCGGGCGCGCGAGCGCATTTAACAGGCTTCGAATCGCCGCCGGCCCGCCGGTAGATGCGCCAATCGCTAAAATAGCTTGAGTATCAGCACGCGGAATCGCTTTGGGAACGCAGATTGAACCAATCGCGCTCAACATTCGCTCCAGCTGTCGCAAAAAACGTGGCGCTCCTTGGAGTTCACCGCTGTCATCAATTGAGGGTGGGCTGAGCACCTTCGCATTGCCCGTTGTTACCGCATTGTAGACAGCATCCAGCGTTCCCACAGCATCACTTTGCGTCAAAATTGCCACCGCAATACCAAGCTTGGCTAATTCGCTAACGGCGTCCTCGATACCAGGCAGCGCCGCATCGAGCAGACACAAACGCGGTTTGGATTGCGCTACGGCACTGCGCCAACCCTCTAAATTTACGGCGTAAAAATCAACCGCGATATCGACGCGACTCAGGCTGCGACGAATCGCCTCGCGTTGCAAACGTTGCGAGCTAAAAACGGAAATATGCATCAGCGTTTACGCACTCGCAGGGCCAATTAAGTCGATCACGGCACTCAGAAAGCGCTCGTCATCGAAATCACTTTTGGTTAGATATCGATCCGCGCGCACTTCCATGCCGCGGGCGTGATCTTGCGGGGTGTTGCGATAGGAAACGATAATCACCGGCAAGCGACGTAAACGCGCATCCTGGCGCACGGAGCGGGTCAGCGCAATGCCATCTAGGCGCGGCATATCGATGTCGGTGACCATCAATTCAAAATCACTGTGGTTCAATTTTTGCCAAGCATCCTCACCATCAATAGCAACTTCGACTTGATATCCAGCTGCACTTAGTAACTGACGCTCCAATTCACGGACACTGATTGAATCATCAACCACTAATACACGTTTCCCGTGATTAACCTCTAAAACCTCGTCAGCGCTACGCGCCAATACGCGACGGCGCGGATCAAACGCAGCGCGCAAGATATCATCAACGTCTAACACGATAACGCCTACGCCTTCGCTCGTCAGCGCTACTGACGCCACGTCAGAAACCCGCCCAAGCCTGCGGTCTAGCGCTTGTGTCGCAAGATCTGCCTCGCCGACTATGCGCTCGACCACACAGCCGATGGCACGCCCTAAGTTTTCAAACACGACCACGCTAATGGTTTCGCGGTAGCGTGTGCGGCCAAACTCAAGCTGTTCGGCTAGCCCGATCAAGCCAATATTTTTGCCATCCAATGGCAAGTAACGAATGCCCCCGTCAACAACCAAATCCCGCGCAACAGCACGCACTACGCGGCTTACCCGCGTCAGGGCAAAGGCGCAGAGTTCACCTTCAACTTCAATCAGCAGCGCCCGCAACATGACGCGCGAAATGGGCACTTGAATTTCGAACCGCGTGCCGCTGCCGAACTTAGACTCTAGCCGCGTGGTGCCGTCGATATCACGCACCATTTGTTGCACCGCATCAAGCCCAATGCCGCGCCCGCTGGTTTCGGTAACTTTTTCACGCGTCGAGAAACCCGCGACAAACAACGATTCATGCAGCGCATTAAGGTCCAGCAGTGCCGCTGATTCGCGATCAAACTGGCCTGTTTCGATCAGGCGCTTGCGCACTTTCTCAGGATCGACACCCGCGCCATCATCGCTGAGTTCAACCACCAGCAGCCCGCCACGAAAACTTGCCGCCAACCTAAGCTGCCCTTCAGCCGACTTGCCACTGGCGCTGCGCACAGCGGGTGCTTCTAAACCATGATCGAGGGCATTGCGCAATAAGTGCGTAAGCGGCATATCCAGCGCAAATAAAACATCCCGATCAACGTCAAGCCGATCGCCCTCGATCACCAAGCGCGCTTGCTTACCCAATTTTCGCGCAAGATCGCGCACTAGGCGCGGATAGCTGGCGGTTAGATCGCCAAATGGCCGCAAGCGTGCGCCGGATGCAGCATGTAAAAGCCGCGCGTTCAACTGCTGAGAACCGCGTGCAAAGGTTGAAAAATCATCAACCGAAAGGTTTAGCGTAAAGCGCGCGCGGTCTAACCTGGCCCTCAAACTGCTGAGTTCCGCCCCTAATCCAGAGCTTTGCAAAGTAATAGCATGACGCTGCAATATTTCATCGACATGCCAGCGCACGCCAGTCAATTGCCGACGCAAACGCAGTTGGGTTTGCGCAAACCCATCTAAGCGCTGGCCTTCAACGCTAACCGAGCTGGCTAGATTAATCACGTGGGAGATTTGACTCGCCCGCACACGCAATACTGGATCGTCATCCAAAGCGCCGCTCAAGCTTGTTGGCGCGGCTGCACCCCGGCCAGCCACGGTATCGCTAACGGGTGACCATTCGCCAGTACCCGCCACAAGTTTCGCATTTATGCCGGTGAGTGCGCTGGCGTCGGTATTGGCTAAATCATTCGCACGTGCTTTCATTGCATCCACGCCCTGCAGCACAAGCTCGATAAACCCGCTGTCTGCAGCCGCATTTCCTTTTGCAATCGCGGTAAATTTATCTTCCAGCAAATGCGTTAGCTCAACGATTTCATTGACGCCCACAGTGCGCGCCGCGCCTTTGATCGAGTGAAATGCGCGCAGCAGTGAGCGAATCGGCTCGAGACGATCTGGAAACGCCTCCAACTGCAGCAAGTGCCGCGTCAGCTCCACCGATTGCTGCTCAACTTCCTGGGCGAAAAGTGCTTCTAAGCTCGTCTCAGCAACACCAGAGCGCGCTGCTGATTTGGATTTCACTGCAACTGGGGATGTTACGGTGCCTGCTAAGTCGGCCCGATTGACGTCCTCCACTGAGGCCATTAGATCAATCAGCGCACGGCGCTGCGCGGCTGAGTTTGCGCTGGAGTTCACTTTAGAGTTCACTTTAGAATTCGCGTTGAATTCAGCGAACGGCCGCAGCAATGCGTCCATGCCGGGCTCACCAAGTACGCCCATTGCACTGCGTAACTTGGCTATTTCTTGCGTAAGACTCGCGCGCGCAACGGCATCGTCGGCATTGACGGCCAGTGCATCAAGCGCACGCGCCATACGCGGCACAGTGCGCGTCACTTCATCGGCAAAAAGCGGCCACATGGGGTTCATGCGTTTTTCGCCTTCATGCGTTAATTGCCTTCATGCGTTAATTGCCTT
>Ga0105048_10011994_pt1 | contig 13622 bp, 6 predicted proteins | sample MAT05_FD_78382 | JGI IMG/M metagenome (GOLD analysis project Ga0105048, IMG submission 78382) | Freshwater microbial communities from Lake Fryxell liftoff mats and glacier meltwater in Antarctica - MAT-05 | ecosystem: Environmental > Aquatic > Freshwater > Ice > Liftoff microbial mat | place...
AACACGCTGCCTTCGTAAGAGCCGACCAGAAATGGGCGTTTACCCAGGCTCAACCGGAACTGTGGCTGCCGATCATGGGATTTGTCGCAATTCAGGGATTCCTTGTTTTCGTCCTGATTCGATTGCGGCATGCGGACAGCCGCATTTCCACGCGCATCAACCCCTGACTGCGGCGAAGTCGCAGACTCGATAGAATATCGGCATGTCACATGAAGGCGTCTCTCGGCGCCACTTCTTCTTCGGGTCATTGCTGGCGGGGGCTGTCCCGGCGGCGGGATACGGCTCCGTCAAATCGTTGCGCGCGCTGGGCTACAAACCTTACTACGACAAACTGAACGTCGGTTCTGTCGGATGCGGCGGGCAGGGCGGCGTGATCCTGAACGAAGCTGCCCGTACCGAGAACATTATCGCCCTCTGCGATGTAGACGAGAAGCGCGCGGCGCAGAATTTCGAGAAATTCAGCAAGCAGCCGAAGTATAAAGATTTCCGCGTGATGCTGGATAAAGAGGCGAAGAATCTCGACGCCGTCACCATCGGTATCCCGGACCACATGCATGCCACGGTGGCGATGGCCTGCATGGAACGCGGTTTGAACGTGTACGTGGAGAAGCCGCTGACGCGTACTCCGTGGGAGGCTCGCCTGCTGGCGGATGCGGCCGCGAAGTATAAGGTCGCGACGCAGATGGGCAATCAGGGCTACTCGCACGAGGCCATCCGCGTGGCGTCGGAAATCGTGTGGTCCGGCGCGATCGGCGACGTGAAGGAGATCCATGTCTCGGCGACCCCTGGTACGCATCCGACGGGGCTGAAGGACTTGCCGAAGGAAACGTCGGTCCCGGCGAATCTGGAATGGGACCTGTGGCTGGGTGGCGCGGGAATGCGCGCTTATGCCACCGAATATACGCCCTATAACTGGCGGGGATTTTTCGATTTCGGCACGGGCCAGATCGGCAACTGGGGCATCCACACCATGGGCCCGGTGAACATGGCAATGCAGTTGGGTGCGCCGACTTCGGTGGAAATGCTCCGGTCTGAGAACACCAGCAAGCTGACGTTCCCCGATCGGGCGGTGATTAAGTTTGATTTCCCGGCGCGCGGGGGCATGCCTCCGGTGACGGTGTTTTGGCACGATGGCGCCCGGCCGACCGATCCGGAGGCGTACAAGGTGCCGGGCATGGAAGGCGAAACGATTTTGCCGCCAAGCGAGAATCTGGGCGACAAGGGACGTCCACGGATTGGCGTGCGTGGCGCTGGTGGTCCTGGTGGCGGTGGCCGTCCGGGTGGTGGTGGTGCGCGGCCGCCGCAGGCTCCTGGTCAGCGCACGGGCGCGGGCGGTGCTGGCGTATCGGTGTTTGGACAGGGTGGAGCTCCGGCGCAGCCCGGAATTCTGACAGGCAACGGCGCGGTGTTTGTGGGCAGCAAGGGAATTATGACGACGGTGGCCAGGGGCGAAGGCGTCCAGTTACTGCCGGCGGCGCGCTGGGGTGAGTACCAGTTGCCTCCGCAGTTGCTGCCGCGGTCGCCGGGGCACATGATGGACTTCGTCCGCGCCTGCAAGGGTGGGGAGCCGTCGTGCTCGAATTTCAGCATTTCCGGGCCTTATGCGGAATGGATGCTGCTGGGCGTAATCGCCTTCCGCGTTCCGGGCAAGCTGAACTGGGACAGCAAGGCTCTCCGCTTCACCAACAGCGTGGAAGCCAACAAGTACGTGAAACCGGTGTTCCGCAAAGGCTGGGAACTGAAGCTGTAATTCGCGGGAATCGATTCGGAAGAAAATGCGCTCCGGCTGGTAAACCGGAGCGCATTTTCTTATTGTGGTGCTTAGAATACGCGGGACAACTGCTGTATGGACTCTTCCGTGACCGGAGCGGTGAGGGCGAGCGCCATGGCTGCCCAACTGGTCCCCGACGCGGAGATCCACTGATTCTTCCCGTGAGGGAAGCCGCTCTCTTTGTACGGCTGGAAGGGGAAAGAGCGGGTGCGAACCAGCCACGACCCGTCGCCCATCTGGGTACGCAGCAGGTAAGTGACGCCCGCCTGGTAGGCATCATCGGTGGCCTTCACCAAACCCGCCGCCTGCAGGGCGACCATCGCCTGACCGGTAGCGTAGGCGTCGGTCTCGATGCCGGGGAGTTGCGACCAGCCGCCGTCGGGACGCTGATCGGCCAGCAGGTTCTTCACTGCGGCGGACATCTCTTCAGGTGAGGCCTGACCCCAGACCATGCCCAGCAGTTGCATCGCACGCTCCTCTGTGTTGCGCGGCGTGGCGGTCTTCAGCCAGGCCAGGGCGCGGGCCGTACGCTCTGCGGGCTTGTCCTGAGGCGCTCCGTAGAGCTTCAGGGCGCGCAGGCTGAGGGCCGTCGCGGTGATGTTGCTGGACTCGATGGGCGGCCGCACGGCAAAGGCATGGAAGGCTCCGCCGGGGAGCTGCTGCAGAGCGACCAGGTGGGCCATCGCTTCAGTGGTTTCATCCGGCGCGTGACCCTCGGCGCCGAGGCCGACCAGGGTATAGGTGACGCTGATGGCGGGGTCGGGGAAGCCCTCCGCGCCCTTCATCATCATCTCGCGGAAGGGCTTGAACATCGCCAGCACGGCCTTGCGCTGCTTGTCGCGAACCGCGAGGTCTGTGGCGAAGCCGCGCTGGCTGGCGACGTGGTACGTCATCCGCGGCACGGACTGGTTGTGGCATGAGGTGCAGCCGGACACCTTGACGAACTCGGGGCCACTTTTTGTCAGCAGGGCGATGGCGCGTTCCACCGAGTCCTTCACCATGGCACGCTCAGAGGCTCCGGCTGCGCCCGGATCAGGGCCTGTGTGGCGGGCGTGAAGCCGCGGCGCATGGCCCACTGCAGGGCGTTCTCGCCCATCTTGTTCACGGCGTTTGGATCCACTCCGCGCCGCAGAAGTTCGTTGACGATCCCGGCGTCGCCGGTTTCGCTCGCGGCGGCCCACATCAGTGTAGTGGAGCCGGCTCCATCGAGCGCCTTAACATCGGCGCCCTTTGCCATTAATGCCATGGCTGCGGCGGGATTTCGCTGCATCAGGGCAACGGTGAGGGGCGAAGCGCCCAGCATTTGACCCTCATTCGGGTTCGCTCCGCCGGCAAGAAGACGAGCGACTTCAGTGGCATCGTTGCGGCTGACCGCGCCAAACAGGGGCGTGGGCGGGGTAAAGTCCGGGACCTGGGAAAAGCTGGCACAACTCAGTGCCAGAAAGATTAGACCGGTTTTTCGAATTGGCATTTCAAACTCCTCGACTACAGAGAAGAAAGCGGTTTTCGAGTACCGGAACGGCTCACGCCGGAAGAGAAAAAGATCTCAGAAGTTGATCTTCATGCCGAACTGGAACTGCCTGGGATCGAAGGCCGAGGTGAAGGCCAGCGGGGTGGAGGAGGGTCCGCGGAACCCCGTGATGTCCTTCGGCAACTGCTCCACGGTGATGTTCCCCACCACGTTGTTGATGCTGCGGAAGTTGGTCTTGTTCAGCAGATTGAAGCCCTCCGCGATGATCTCCAGATTCCGGCGCTCATTTGAACCCAGCTGGAATCGGCGCGTGAGGCGCATGTCGACGCTGTTGAATGCCGGGCCCATGCCGATGTTGCGACCCGCCCGGTTGGGCCGGTGGGTAGTGACCCGGCGATCGCCGAGATTGTCGACGCCGGTCAGCACGTTGAAGGGCCGTCCGGAACTGGCCACGAATATCGGGGAAATGGTCCAGCTTTTCAGCAGCATATTTTTCGCGGGCGATTCGATAACGGCGTTCATTACGAAGCGGTGTTTCTGATGGAACGCCGAGAGAGCACGGTCTGCGCGCGGGTTCAGTTGATCGTGCGGCTGAAAGTCGGTGTTGAAATCTGTGGTTTCGTCAATGGCTCGTGACAGCGTGTAGTGCGCGTTCAGGGCCCAGTGGCGGGTGAAGCGGCGGCTGATCTGAAGGATACCGGCGCTGTAGAAGGAATTCGCGGTCGCCTCAAATATATTGCGCTGGAAGATGAGGGGATTTACGAAGGTGAAGGTGGGCTCACCGTCAGCGCGCCGCGGTCCGTACTTCAGGTTGCGGTCGAGGATGCGAGGCAGGGCGGCGCCGCGGTTCCAGTTGTAAGCCGCCGAAACGGCGAACGATCCGATGGAGCGTTCCACCTCAAGGCTGGCCTGCTGGGAGTAGGGATTGCGCCACTTGTCGTCGATGCCGAAGATGACGGCGAAGGGCAGGTTCGGGCTGGGTGTGAGCCCAAACTGGGCCAGATCCTGGCGGGCGATGGGCCGGTTGCCGATGACGCCCTGAGCGGCCAGCGTTTGCCAGATATCGGACGAGGTTAACGGGCGCCCGGTAAGCGCGTTGTTCAGGCCCGGCGTGGCGGAAAGAGGTACGAAGACCTGCTGAATGTAACTGCCCGAAAGGGTGTCCGCGATGTTGGCGATCTGCAGGTTATTGGTGGAATAGAACAGACCCGCGCCACCGCGTACGACGGTTTTGCCGTCGCTGGTCGCGTTCCAGGCGAAGCCGAGGCGGGGGGCAATATTGTTGGGATCGGTGCCCACGACCTTCGGGTTGACTTCCAGCTCCCAGCGCGCACCCGCGTTGAGCGTGAAGCGGGGATGGACCTTCCAGTTTTCCTGAATGAACCAGTTGTAGCGCTTCGTCACGCCGAGCCAGTTGGGGTCGCCGAAGCCCTGCTGATAGAAGGTCGGCAGGCCGAGGTTGTAGGCCTGGACGGAGGAGATGGGGGCGCTGAGGTTCGGCACCAGGCGTGACTGGCCGAGCGCGACCAGCGTCTGTCCCAGCGTGGTGGCCAGGTTGGGATCGCCGGCCACGGTGTTCAGCAGCAGGCCCAGGGGAACCTGCTCGCCGAAGGAGAAGCGTCCACTAAAGAAGGTCTCCGACCGGACGTTATCGCGCACCGGGTTGAACTCGAAGCCGAAGCGCAGATTATGTTTGCCGGACATGTAACTGAGGACTTCGTTGAACTGCCAGTGGCGCTCGATCACCTTCGAAGGCAGGAAGATGTCGCGGCCAAACAGGCCGAATCCGGTGATATCGATGGACGGCCCGTTCTTATCGATGGTGGTGATATCGAATGTGTAATGGGCGAACTGCGCGCGAGTTTCGGCGATCCAGTTGGGGCTCAGCACGCGCGTGTCGCTGGCCACCGTGGTGTAGTCCTTCTGGCCGACGTTGCGGCCGCGATTGTAGGCCATCAGGGCGCCCAGCAGCGCATTAGCACTGAAGTTGTCGGTGAGATTGAACCGCAGGAACGCGCTGTGATTTGTCGAGAACCGGTGGTCCACTTTGAGCAGCAACTGGGTGTTGTCCTCGGAGAAGGGAAACGTTCCGCTGTTGCGATTGAACAGGGCCAGCGTGGAGGGGTAGTTGTTGGTGATCAGCGCGGCGGATGCCTGCTGGGCCAGGCCACGAAGCAGGGGGACTCCGCTGGCGTTGAAGAAATCCACCAACTGCTGCTGGGAGCCAGTCAGTTTGCCGAAAGCTGACTTGTCATCCAGAATCTGGACGAAGCTGGTTTCGTGGCGATCCAGTCTCTCAAACGCGGCGAAGAAGAACGTCTTGTCCTTCTTCAGGGGGCCACCCAGAGTGGCTCCGGCCTGCTGACGGGTGTAGGCCGAACCGTCCTTAGCGGGGTCGAAGTAGTTGCGCGCCTGGATGGTGCGGTGGCGCAGGAATCCGAAAATATTTCCTCGCCAGTCGTTGGAGCCGGAGCGTGTGACGATGTTCACCGCGCCACCGAAAGCGTTTCCGAACTCGGAGGAAAAACTGTTGCGATTCACCTGGAATTCGCTGACGGCCTCCTGGCTGACGCTGGGGCGGACGCCGCCGGAGTTGACGTAGTTCTCGGCGCCATCGATGGAGAAGGCGTTGCCGCGTCCGTTGCTGCCGCCGAAGCTGAGGCCGGACTGGGGCGCCTGGGCGACGCGGTAATCGGTGCCGTCCACCATTGAGGTGGTTTCCACGACGCCGGGCGTCAGCAGCGCGAAATCGAGGTAAGTGCGGCGATTAATGGGGAGATTACGAATCTGCGTGCTTTGAATTGTGAATGCCTGCTGGGTTCGTTCCACGTCGATGACGGGCGGGTCGGCCTGCACTTTGACTTCGGTGGAAACGTTGCCGAGGGTCAGCTGAATGGGGAGTACGACAGCCTCGCCGATGGTGATTTGCACCCGCTCCACGAGAGTGGCGGCAAAGCCCGGAGCTTCGGCGCGAACGCTGTAGGATCCCGGGGGTAGAAGGGGGATGCGAAAGGCGCCGCCTGTGTCGCTGTCTGATGATCGGGTGAATCCGCGTTCCGGGGCGGTGACCGTAAGGCGAGCTTTTGCCACCCTTCCGCCCGATGCATCGGAGACGGCGCCGGTCAGAGTACCAGTGCTGATCTGGACCTGTGCGGAGCAAAGCGAAAGGGCTCCAACCAGGAGCAACGGCCAACGGAGGCGTGACATGAGAGTGTAATGGGTTCCCGTTACATGATAGTCATAATTTCACGGGTCTGTGGGGTGGGCTGGGGATTAAATACCGGACTGGGCGTGGAAGGGTCCGGAAGCCCCGCGGATTGCGAGGCCTCCGGAGTTGGGTGGCTAGAAGTAGTATTTCAGGCCCATCTGGACGTTGCGCTGGGGGCCGGCGCTGGAGATGGTTCCGAAGTTCACGTCGGTGAAGTTGGTAATCGGGTTGCGGAAATTTACGTGGTTCAGCAGATTGAACATTTCCGCCTGGAACTGGAGCCGGCGCTGGCCGTCCTTCGACATGCGGAACTGCTTGCGCAGCGAGCTGTCGACCAGGAAGAGTCCAGGGCCGCGTCCGATGCCGACGCCGGAGTTGCCGAGGGCATCGTTAACGGCGGGTGCGAAGGCGGCTTCGTTGATCCAGTTGTTGGGGCCGCGCTGATCCGCCGGCAGGATGACGCTGCCTCCGATGTAATCCGCCCGCCGTCCGCCGATGGAGGTGTTGGCGGTAAAGGTGAGCGGCGCGCCGGTCTGGTAGCGGGTGATGCCGCTGATTTCCCAGCCCATGATGGCCTGCTTCAGGAACGGATTCCTGTACTTCGGCGCGGGGATGGAATACGAGTAGGTATTGGCGATCACGTGCGAACGGTCGAAGGTGGCCGGACCGTAGTTGTAGTGGCGGTTATAGGGATTTTCCGGGTTGTCGCCGTTGCCGCTGGCGTCGGTGAGCACCTTGGAGAAGGTGTAGCTGCCCGTGAACAGCAGGCGGCCTTTGCGGCGCGTGACGTAGGACTGCAGCGAGTGGTAGTTCGACGTGGAATCGCTGATGCGCTGACGGATGCTGGAATAGCCCAGATAGGGGCGCATGGAGTTATCCGACGGGCGCTGCGCGGAAGGAATCGCACGGATCGCGCGGAGAGTGTCGAACGGCACCTGGTTGATGTCGGGCTGACGAATAAGGTGACGCCCGTTGTTGCCCACATACTTCACTTCGAAGAAGACGTTCTTCGGCAACTGCTGCTGGATGCCGAAGCTGAAGTTCATGGAGTACGGCGTCCTGAGCTTCGGATCGATGGCGTCGATGTTGCCCATGGGGGCGAGCGCCGCCGCCGTTCCGCCACCGGGATTCGACAGATTTCCGTTCTCGAAATTGACGCTGGTGAGCCACGGCGCGTAGTTCACCATGGGGAAGATCAGGTTGCCTTCCGGTTTGTCGTAGAAGATACCGAAGCCGCCCTGGATGGCGGTTTTGCTGCTGGCGAAGGGCGCCCAGGAGAAGCTGAAGCGTGGCGCGAAGAGCGACTGCGGTTCATACAGGCCTGGACTGGCGCCGCCGGGGATCAGTTTGTATTGGGCGCTGCTGGCTCCGGGGACGCGGCCGAACTCGGCTTGCGGCACGCCGTCGCCGGCGCGGATCAGGCCGTTGAACACGTTGCCCGATCCCGCAACGATGGTTCCGGTGGGAGTGACCGTGACGGCTTGCTTCGGATCGTAGAGGCCCGGGATGAAGTTGGTGATGTTGTTCGCCTGGGTGAAGGTGGGCGAGTTGCGCTGCCAGCGGACGCCCATTTCCACGCTGAGACGGGGGGCAACGCGCCACTGGTCCGTCACGAAACCCTCATAGGACGTGAAGCGGAAGAACCCTGTGGGGTCCGCCGAGGCCTCGCGATAGGTGCGGAAGTTGCCGAGGAACGCGTCAGCCAGCGAGCTTCCGGTGGTCCGTGGGTTGCCGGCGTTGGAGAAGTTGGCGTAGCCAGGATACTCGGGGCGCCCGTTCTGGTCCTTGCGGTTGCGGATGAAGGTGAAGCCCGCTTTGGTGGTGTGCTTGCCGTGGATGAAGGTCAGGGTTTCAATTGCCTGAATATCCGTGGTCGGCGAGGCGAGAGCGGCGTTGGGCCCGCGCAGGTTGGAGAAGCCGTTGACGTCGATGTTCGGCATGCCATCGGCGTCGTAGGGGCCGCCGCCGTTGAAGATCTGCGGCGAGGTGAATCCGTAGGTTGACCTCTTCCACGCGTCGCCGACGAGCGGGATACGCTGGCCGTTCCACGACCCGTTGATCTTGGCTTCGTTCACGAAGCGGGGCGCGGGCAGCCAGGTATGCGACAACTGAACGCCATAGCCGGGGCGGCTGCGAGTGGTCGGCGTCATGGGCAGGTTGGAGCTGAAGAACGTTCCGTACGGCTCAATCAGGTCGTACATGTCGTGCAGGTAGCGGAAGTAGAGCGAGTTTTTCGGGTTCAGATTGTAGTCGATGCGCCCGATGTCCTGTCTCCAGGCGAACGGGTTCGACATCTGGAAGATGGCGTTGTTGCCGCTGGGGCGATCAGTGTAGGACGCGGCCAGTTTCTCCATCGCCGTATAGGCGGCCGCGATGGCCTTGCCGTCGGTGCTCATCAGCGCGGAGATGTCTCTGTCGGGGGCTGGCGTGGTAGTGCCGGGCAGGAAGAGGTTTCCGGTGCGGCCTGAGAAGTCGCCCGCGCGCTCAGCCCGGGTGGGCAGAGTCCGGCGAGCGGGATCGGTGAGGCGCCGAATCCGCTTGAATTCCTGGCCGGCGAAGAAGAAGACCTTGCCCTTGACGACCGGTCCGCCGACGTTCCAGCCGAAATCGTTGAAGCGCAGGGGTCCTTTGATCGGCGCGAAGTACTGTTTGGCGTCCAGCTTGTCGTTACGCAGGAACTCGAAGACCGTTCCGTGGAACTGGTTACTTCCACCGCGCGTGACCACATTGATGGACGAGCCGGAATTGCGGCCCGACTCAGCCGAAAACGCCGAGGTTCGGATGCTGACTTCACGGATGAAATCGACTCCTACGTTGTTCACCTGGCTGCCATTCGATCCGGAATCCATGTTGGATCCGCCGTCCACGGACAGGTAATTCGTATTGCCTCGGTTACCATTAACCGACTGCGCGGTGATGCTGAGGCTGGTGGTGAGCGCCATCTGGTCCTCGTCCAGCAGGACGGTTCCGGGCACCAGAGACACCAGCTGCATGTAGTTGCGGCCATTCAGCGCGAGGTTCTGAACCTGTTCGCTGTCGATAACGCGACCGACCTCGCCGGAGACGGTGTTCACCTGCTCGCCGGTGGCTTCCACCACCTGGACGGAGGAGCTGATTTCGCCGACTTCCAGTTTGAAGTTGACGGTAAGGCGTCCATCCGCCACCAGATTATTGCCGGTCCGGGCGGCTTTACGGAATCCCGGGTGCTGGACTTCCACCTGGTAATAGCCGACCGAGAGCGCGGTGGCGATGTAGAAACCGTTCTCGTCTGTTTTTAGTTCGCGTGGTGTTTTGGTGGCATCGTTCATGATGATGACGATGGTCCCCGGGACGGTCGCGCCGGAGGAGTCGGTGACTGTTCCCGAAATCCGTCCGACAATACTTTGAGCGGGCGCCAGTAATACTAAATTGAGCACCATGAGAATCAACGTCAGGCTACGCGGCGAAAATGACATCATCCAACCCCTCGGGAAAAGCGCTGTTGTACTCTGGCCAACATTCTATACCTGAGGCGCGCGTTAATCCGAACGATCCGCCACTCGTCTACGTAGATACTGACAACAGGACCCCAGATGACCCACCGATCGGGACTATTCAGGAAGTTAAGTGTTTTTCTCCTCTCAGGACTGACCGCGTTTGGCCAGAACAGCCTCGCCGTGGATTCGGCGGAGACCGGACGATTTGGCTGGTTGACGCGGCCATATCAGGCTCGCGGCGTGCAGCCGGTACGGCTGACGAACTCGCCAAGGCTGGACGCATTGATCCGCGCCGGCAGTCTGTATCTGACCGCGAAGGACGTAATTGCCCTCGCCATTGAGAACAACATCGACGTGGAAGTGCAGCGTTATGGCCCGCTGCTGGCGCAGGAAGTGCTCCGGCGCGCACAGGCCGGCGGAGCGCTTCGAAGCGTCGGCCTGCCCGTGGCGGCCGGACCACAGAGCGTCAGCCTGCAGGGCGTGTCGGCGAATGCCGGAGGTACGGCCGGTGGAGCGGGCGGAGTCTCGTCGGGTGGCGGCATCGTCACGCAACTCGGTCCTGGCATCCCCGGGCTGGATCCGTCGTTCTCCGGTTTCGTGAACTTCCAGCATTCCACTACTCCGCAGAGCAACACCGTGCTGACGGGAACCACGTCACTGGTAACCAACACGCGCTCGCTTCAGGCTTCGTACTCGCAGGCCTGGGATTTCGGTCTGAACGCTCAGCTCGCCTACAGCAGCAACTACGTCAAGCTGAACTCGCAGTTCTTCAACCTGAATCCGTTCACCAGCGGCGCGCTGGACCTTCAGGTGACTCAGAATCTGCTGCAGGGCTTCGGTCGCGCGGTGAACGGCCGCAACATCCGGGTTCAGAAGAACAACGTCAAGGTGACGGACCTCCAGTTCAAGCAGCAGGTGATCACCACGGTGAACGCATCGCTGAATCTCTACTGGGATTTCGTGGCGTTCACTGAGGACGTCCGGGCACGGCGCCAGGCGGTGGATACGGCGAAGCAACTGCTGGGGAACAACCGCAAGCAGGTATCGCTCGGCAGTCTGGCGGAAATCGAGATCACGCGGGCAGAGGCTCAGTTGTACGCCTCCCAACAGGATTTCACCATCGCGCAGACCAACCTGCTGCAGCAGGAAACCATTCTCAAGAATGTAATTTCGCGCAATGGCATCGCGGAGTCGGGGCTGGCGAGCGTCCACATTGTTCCCATGGACCGGATCGCGGCGGTCCCCACCGAAGCCGAGACCCGGCCGATCAACGATCTGGTGACCGAGGCCTCTAAGGCGCGACCGGAAATCGAGCAGGCTCGCATCAACCTCGAAAGCAATCAGATGAACCTGGTGGGTATTAAGAACTCGCTGAAGCCCTCTTTGCAGGCCTTCGCGCAGCTGACAAACAACGGTCTCACCGGCGATGTGACGCAACTCGGGCTGGCTCAGCCGGGTCTGGCGTATCTGGCCGGTGGTTATGGAAACCTTCTGGCGCAGGTCTTCCGGCGGAATTATCCCAACTATTCGGCGGGCTTTTCCCTGAACATCCCGCTGCGCAACCGGGCGGCGCAGGCAGATTACGCCATCAGCATGATTGAACTGCGGCAGAACGAGCTGAATCTGCGGAAGAACCTGTCGCAGGTTCGGGTGGACGTGCAGAACGCGGTGATCGGGCTGGAACAGGCTCGGGCGCGTTATGAGTCCGCCGTGAAGTCCCGGGAGTTGTCGGAGCAGACGCTGAAGGCGGATCAGCGAAAGATGGAGCTGGGCGCATCCGCTCCTTTCCAGGTGATTCAGGATCAGCGCGATCTGGCGACGGCGCAGAGTTCGGAAACGCAGGCGATGGCGAATTACACGCACGCACGCATTTCGCTGGATGAAGCGCTGGGCCGCACGCTGGATGTGAATGAAGTCTCGCTGGGCGAAGCGATGAAGGGCACGGTGTCCCGATCCTCCACCCTGCCGTCCGAGCTGCCGAAAGGGGTGGCGCGGTGAGTAAGCGTTACCCGGTTTTGCGATCGGTGCTGGCGGTTGCGCTGAGCGCTTCGCTGGCGACGGCTCAGCAGGCTGCCAGCATCGAGCCGGTCCGCCCCACGGGCCGTGTGTACCAGCGTCCCTATAGTGCCGTGACGGTGCCGGAGATCCGGACTGGCAATAGCCCGCGTCTGGCGTCGCTGATTCGTGCCGGCGCTCTGTATCTGACGGCGCAGGACGCGATCGCGCTGGCTTTGGAGAATAATATCGATCTGGAAGTGGCTCGCTACGGCCCGGTGACTTCGGCGTGGCGTTTGCAGCGGTCGGAGGCGGGCGGCGCCTTGCCTGGCGTCCCCAGCGCGAGTGCGCAAGGCGGAGCGGGGGCGGCGGGCCAGGGCGTCGGCGGCAGCCAGAACTCGGCGGGCGTCAGCAACAGTGGTGTCGGCACCCCCGGTGGCGGCAATGCGAACGCCAGCATCTCGCAGATTGGTCCGGTGACGCAGAACCTGGACCCCGTGTTCCAGCAGACGACGAACTTCAGCCACCGGTCCAATCCGCAGCCGAACAGCGTGCAGTCTGTGGTTCAGAACCTGGTGTCGGATACCCGCAGCAACCAGGGAGCGATCCAGCAGGGCCTGCTTTCAGGCGGTTTGGTGCGCGCGCAGTTCACCAATAATTACCTGAGGGAGAACTCGCCGACGAACCTGTTGAACCCGTCCACGGCGCAGAACCTGACGCTGACGGCGCAGCACAATTTGCTGCGTGGATTCGGCGTTGCGGTGAACGCCCGCAACATTACCGTGTCGCGGATGAACCTGAAGTCGGCGGATCTCACGTTCCGTAATCAGCTCATCAACGTGGTGGCGAGCGTTTTGAATTCCTACTACAATCTGGTGGCCTCGCATGAAGATTTGCGGGCGAAGCAGAACACGGCGCAGGTGGCGCGGACGTTCCTGCTGAACGTTCATCGTCAGATTGAGCTGGGATCGGTGGCTCCGCCGGATGCGATCAACGCGGAGAATCTGTCGGTGACCGCGTCGCAGGCCGTGGTCGCGGCGGAGGCGTCGGTAAAGCAGAGCGAGGTCCGCCTGAAGAATCTGCTCAGCCGGAACGGCATCACGGATCCCGAACTGGCGGCTGCCCGCATCGTCCCGGTGGACCGGATTGTGCTGCCGGCAAAGGACGATCTGCCCTCAATGGAAGAGATGGTGAAGAGCGCGGTGGCATCGCGCGCGGATCTGCGGATTCAGCAGATCAACCTTGAGGCGAGCCGGGTCAGCGCGCTGGGCACACGCAATGGTTTATTGCCCAGCCTGACGGCGTTCGCGACGTTGAACAACGCTGGTTTGGGTGGTGAAGGGCGCCGCGTCCAGCGAGGTCCGAACACCTTCCAGGAGCCCGATCCGTACTTCGTCGGCGGACCCGGTACGGCGCTGGGCCAGGTGTTCCGGCGCAATTTCCCTACTGAGCGCGGAGGCGCCTTCTTCAGCGCCACGTTACGCAATCGCGCGGCTCAGGCCGACGCGGCCATCGACCAACTGAGCCAGAGGCAGAGCGAACTGAATGCCGCTAAATCGCAGAGCCAGGTGCAGGTGGCCGTGATGAACTACGTGATTGGCCTGCAGCAGGCGAGGGCGCGGTATGAATCGGCGGTGCAGAATCGGAAACTGCAGCAGCAGTTGTTCGATTCCGAGGAGAAGAAATTTACCCTTGGCGCGT